>Ga0334895_1001549_pt1 | contig 22685 bp, 24 predicted proteins | sample GraSluR3_MG_7_FD_207229 | JGI IMG/M metagenome (GOLD analysis project Ga0334895, IMG submission 207229) | Sludge microbial communities from methane-producing bioreactor in Wageningen University, Netherlands - Granular Sludge_31_05-R3 | ecosystem: Engineered > Bioreactor > Anaerobic >... | reverse complement strand
TGTTCGATAGCATCCCGGAGATCGATGGTCGTAGTTGCACAGTATGCAGCACCAAGTGCTACATAGTACAATGAGTGTTCGGGACAGAGTCCTGCACTGTGGAGCGTTTCGTCAAAAGCTGCCCGCAGCTGGGACATAAACGTTAACGGGCCACCGAGATAGACTACCTGTCCTCTGATCGGACGCCCTTGAGCCAGCCCGGCAATGGTCTGGTTTACCACTGCCTGAAAAATACTCGCCGCAATATCACTTTTCCGTGCTCCCTGATTTAACAGCGGTTGAATATCTGATTTGGCAAAAACACCGCATCGGGAGGCTACCGTATAAGTTTTTTCTGCCTGAGCAGCAAGGGTATCCATCTGATCTGCAGAGATCTGAAGAAGCGAGGCCATCTGATCAATGAAAGCTCCGGTACCTCCAGCGCAGGAACCATTCATACGGACTTCCATTCCATGAGAAAGAAAGAGAATCTTTGCATCTTCTCCCCCGAGTTCAATGATCACATCAGTATCGGGAATGAGTCGTTTTGCTGCTACGCGAGTAGCATATACTTCTTGAATGAATGGTAGTGAACTCCGGTCAGCCATTCCCATTCCGGCAGATCCGCTGATCATCAATTTTGCTTCATTTCCCTTGAGCACAGAGGTTCGAATGTGCTCAAGCAGCTTAGCTGACTGAGCAGTAATCTGAGATAAGTGTCGCTCATAATGTGAGTAAACAATCTGGTGGTTCTCATCAAGAACCACGCACTTTATCGTAGTGGACCCAACGTCCAGGCCAATGACCAACGCAAAACCCCCATGGAAACTTCTTACAATTCTATCGGTGAAGGCAGAGTTTGCCTAGATGCTCTACGCAGTATGTTCAAATTGTGCACGATAGAGGTCAGCATAAAATCCTTTCATGGCAAGCAGTTCAGCGTGAGTTCCCTGCTCAACGATGTCTCCGTGGTTCATTACCAGAATGATATCAGCATTTCGAATCGTGGAGAGCCGATGTGCAATGATAAAACTTGTCCTTTTCGCCATGAGGTGATCCATGGCTTCCTGGATGAGAATTTCGGTACGGGTATCTACGGAACTGGTTGCCTCATCGAGAATGAGAAGACTGGGATCTGCAAGGATTGCCCGTGCAATAGTGATCAGCTGGCGCTGGCCTTGACTGATGTTCGAGGATTCTTCATTGATGACCATATCGTATCCGTCAGCAAGGGTGTGGATGAAGTGATCAATGCGCGCTGCCTTTGCGGCAGCTTCCACTTCGGTATCCGTTGCATCACGTTTCCCGTATCGAATATTTTCTCGAATGGTACCGTTGAACAGCCATGCATCCTGCAATACCATACCGAAGTGACTTCTCAGGTCATCGCGATCGAGTTGAGCGATATCCTGTCCATCGATGTGGATAGATCCTCCATCAAGCTCATAGAAGCGCATCAGCAACTTCACCATGGTGGTTTTCCCTGCTCCGGTAGGGCCGACGATTGCCACCTTCATACCCGGCATAATATGGGCGCTGAAGTCTTTGATAACCGGCTGGTCAGGGTCATATCCGAAATGCACATGGGAGAATGCTACTTCCCCTCTGAATCGACCGAGCGTACATGCACTGCTCGTGTTCGATTCCTCTTTCCCATCCAAAAATTCAAATACCCGTTCCGCTGCAGCAGCAGTCGACTGGAGCATGTTGGTTACCTGAGCTACCTGGGTAATCGGCTGAGTGAAGTTGCGAATATATTGGATAAAGGCCTGAATATCACCGACTGCAATGGTCTGATTGATGGCAAGAGCTCCCCCCAGCAATGCAATAGCCACATAACCGAGATCCCCAATTCCATGCATGACGGGCATCATGAGGCCACTGAGAAACTGAGATTTCCAGGCCGACTCATACAGCTGTTCATTGGTGGTGTTGAACGTATCGATTACCGATGATTCGGCACAGAAAGCTTTGACGACGGTATGTCCACTGTAGATTTCTTCTACCTGTCCATTAATTTCACCAAGGGATCGCTGTTGTGCTATGAAGTATTGCTGACTTCTTTTCACTACCTTTGTAATAAATACTGCTGAGAGTGGGAGGATGATCAGGGTCACTGCGGTCATCAATACACTGATGGAGAGCATCATAATAAGTACTCCGAGCATAGTTGCTGCGGCAGTAATTACCTGAATGAGTCCCTGATTGAGATTCTGACTAAGGGTGTCGATATCATTAGTCACCCGAGAGAGGATTTCCCCATGCGTGGTGGTATCGAAACTCCGCATCGGCATGCGATGAATTTTATCGGTCACTTCTTTTCGTAATGCCTGTGACAATCGCTGGGTGATGGTGCTCATGATGTATCCTTGTCCGAACACGAAGAGCGCACTGGAGACGTAGAGGATTATCAAGGTGATAAGCAGATTTCGTACCCGGGAGAAGTCAATACCTGCATCGCCGCGAAGATGTCCGGTAATACCTTCAAAAATAACGGTGGTTGCATTGCCGAGAATTCGTGGTCCTAAGATAGTGAAGGTGGTTCCCATGAGTGCAAAAACCAGAACGATAATAATTGCGGGGAGTGATGGTCGTAACCGCTTGGCTAGACGTTTTGCAGCACGCGAAAAATGCTTTGGCTTTTCAGCCGGGAGATGCATCCCGTGACGGGGACCACCGGGACGCATTGGCACACCTTGTTGTGGTTTTTCTGGGCTCTTACTCATATTGTTTCAGCTCCTGAGGCGACAGTTGAGACTGGGCAATCTGTTGATACACACCGCAGTGCTGCATAAGCTTTTGATGCGTACCCTGTCCGACGATGTGGCCTTCATCAAGGACTACGATCGTATCGGCATGTAAAATACTGCTGATTCTCTGCGCGACAATAATTACAGTTGTTTCAGATACTGCTTCATGCAACTGTTGTCTGAGTTTCTGCTCTGTGCGGTAGTCAAGGGCAGAGAAACTATCATCAAACAGTAAAATTTTTGGATTCCCGGCAAGGGCTCGAGCTATGGACAGTCGTTGTCGTTGGCCTCCTGATACGTTCCCTCCTCCCTGACTGATCGGTGCTTGCAGACCCTCTGGTTTTTCAGCGATGAAGGCACTTGCCTGTGCAATGGTGGCAGCTGATGCCATCTGCTCTTCTGATACGGATCGGTCTCCGAAGGCAATATTCGATGCAATGGTGCCGCTGAATAATCTTCCCTGCTGTGGTACATACCCGATTACCGATCGTAATTCTTTTATGTCGCGGTCGCGGATATCGTGCTCACCGATCTTAATCGAACCGGAAGAGACATCGGAAAAACGGGGAATGAGATTGAGCAGCGTTGATTTGCCACTTCCCGTACTTCCAATAATTGCGGTAGTGGTTCCCTGTTTGGCAGTAAAGGAGATATCACAAAGGGCCGGAATGTCGGCTTTCGGGTAGTAGAAGGAGACCTGATGAAAGGTGATAGTTGCCGATTCGACAGGGTTAAATGGAATCGGGGTATCGCTATTGTGCAGGGTGATCTCTGTATCAAGGATTTCCTTGATCCGGGTAGCGGACACCGATGCACGGGGGAGCATAATAGTAAGCATGGTAAGCATGAGAAAAGACATGATGATCAACATGGTGTATTGGATGAATGCCATCATGTCACCGACTTGCATATTGCCCTGCTGTACGTTGATTCCTCCACGATACACGATGAGTACCGTGGTGAGATTCATGATCAGCATCATGGCGGGCATCATTGCCGACATGGCACGGTTTACGAACAGGGTGGTTTTTGTAAGCGCCTCATTAGCCTGGTCGAACCGTTTCATTTCATGCTCTTTGGCGGTAAAAGCCCGAATTACCGGTAAGCCGGTGAGCGTTTCCCGGACGATCCGATTGACATTGTCTATGAGTGTCTGAAGTTTTCTGAATCGCGGCATGGCGAGGGTAAACATACTTATGACCACTGAAAAAATAGCGATAATCGCCAATCCGATAATCCAGGTCATAGAGCTGTTCGTGGTGAGTACTCGGAAGAGCCCTCCTAAGGCCATCAGGGGAGCAAATATCACCACACGAAGAATCATGACCGATGATTGCTGAATCTGCTGAATATCATTGGTACTTCGCGTCACGAGGGAGGCTGTGGAGAACTGATTCATCTCTCGCTGATGAAAAGATACCGTTTTGGCAAATACATCCGCTCGAAGGCGTTTACCCAAATCTGCTGCGATACGGGAGGCAAAGAATGCAACGAGGATAGATGCGGCAACAGAGAGGAAAGAGATACCGATCATGGCAAGCCCTGTGGTTCCGATGTATCGCATTTGCCGTGCATTGAGATTAATGCCGAGTTCTTTTTGATCTTGACGGATCTGATCAAGTGCTGCCTGGCGTTTCAGGCTCTCCGGGGCCTGCTGTCCATCACTGCCCATGCCTATTGCAGAAAGAGCTTGAAGGAACACCGTTTCAAGGTCGTTTTGTGGGGAATCGAGCACAAAAGTGTCATTCCTGAAGGTATAAATGTCATCAAGTAATTTCTGATCAGTAGCGGAGCTCTCCTCTTTGACCTGATTGAATAGGGGTACGCTGATCACTGTGGGAGTTACCGAATCGAGCCCTCCCTGCTGGATTCCCACGTTCACAATATGTGCAGTGAAGTAGGGGAGCGTAAGATCAGCTATCACCTTGATGATCAAGAGAAAGACAACCAGGGTCAGAGCTTTCCAGGATGATTTAAGGTATCGAAGTATCATTGACATGAGAGAACCTGCTTTAAATTATCTCTGATACGCACAGCAAAAGAGTCAAAAAGCCGGCGTTCTTCCTCGGTGAATGATGAAAAGGTTTCCTGCTCTATCTGCACGAAACGGAGAGCAGCTTCTGACAGCACTTCCCGACCCCTTTCACTGATATAAATGCGGTGTATTCTCCCATCACGGGTATCTTTCTTCCGGCTGATCAATCCGGCTTTCCTGAGGCGTCCAATCATGACCGTGAGTGTTGACGGTTTGATCATGAGGTGCTGCGCCAATTCGGATTGGCTGAGACCGTCAGCGTGTGCAGTAAGACTGAGCAGATGGAATTGGCTGGGATGCAGATTGAGTGAACTGAGCAGTTCATGTCCTCTGACAAAACGCAGCCGGGTGATTTGAGTAAGAATCGGGATATCGGAAGATGGACAGTGAATTGGGTGCACAAAAGACCTCTTTTTAGTTAGCTAGCTAAGTAATACTACAAAGCAACTCCCCCGTCAACGGGGGATCTGAACAAATGCCCTTATTGTGTGAGACGGATGGCACCACTTGTTGTTGTGAGCGTAAGCTGCTGATTATGAGATCCTAAGAGCAGCTTCTGGGATTTATCTTGTTTAGAGATCATCTGTGCCTGCGGGACATCAATATGTGTCGCTCCGCTGATGGTTGCTGTTTCGATGATCCCTGAAAAGGATGGGGCAAGAGCGATGTTGATTGCTCCCGATATCGATTGCAAATAGGCATCCTGTGCCGAAAGCTGATGTGTGGAACAAGAGCCCGATACAGATACCAGTTGGAAAGAACCGTCAGTTGCATCGATGGTATTAAGCTGAATCTTTCCCGATATGGTATTGATGGTGATATCTGCTGAGCTGATGATATCACCGGAAACTGCTCCTGATACGGTGTTGAGTGCAATTGCCGTTTTCCCTGAGAGCTTTGGAAACGAAATAGCTGCAGATACTGAGTCGATGCTGATACGATCTGCCCTGATATCCACTTCACTTTCAACTGCACCGCTTACGGATGCAATAGCCATTTCATTCAGTTGATGATCTTCTGGCAGGGTGATAATCAACCGAGGCTGCTTGAGAGAAAGCGGGGATAGTGCGAAGCGATCCCGTTTCTTGACCTGGACTGCTATCGCATCATTACTTTCGCTTACGGTCAGATGATAGTCTCTCTGCAGTGCATCAAGTTCTACGACCATTCGGTTTTTTCGTGTTCCTTTTCTGATGGTCACTTCCGGTACATCACTGGAAATAGCAAGGGAGGTTCCCTCACCTATGGTATAGATTTCGCGCTCAGTATTTCCTCCTGCCGAAATGGTGAGGACCACCATCGTCAGGAGGATACCGATCGCCAGTTTCCGTTTCATGATCTATCCTGATGAAATCGCTGATCCCAGTCCCGTTCTTTATCGAAAATCTCTTCTTCCATTCCTTCCACCTTTCGTTTCAATCGTTCAAAGGTAGCTCTGAGATCTTCCCGTGTTCGGGTAAAGTGGTCATCTCTCGAGGATCGTTCTTCCGATTCCTCATAGTAGGTTCCATAGCCCGGTTCAAGCGGCATAAAGAGTGCAACGAGTGCATAGATTAAAATACCAGGGAAAAATCCCGTAAAAACAATGGATGCTCCTACAATAAGGCGCAGCGTATCTACCGGAAGATCTTTCCAGTCCGCTATTCCCTGGCAGACGCCGAAAACCTTGCCTCTTCTTGACCTGTATAGTCGATTGGTTGCCATATCCATCCTCACTATTCCTTCTTATCATTGTATCTGCTGCGCAGAATTATTTCTAAATTTTCGATACGCTTAGCGAGATCAAGGATCTCTCGTTCGAGTTCACGATCCCCCATCATCTGTTCATTGCGTTCATCCCGTTTTCTCTCTTTTGACCGAACGCCCATCTTGATAACCCATGCCGCAAAGGCAAATGGTACGACGATTGCAACGACCGGTATCAATATTTCACCCATAATACTGTCCCTTTACCACTTATTGAGATTTTCGTTGTCTGCGCAACTGTTCCAGTTCAGCTTCAATATCGTCTAATGATTCAAGATCTGCAAAAGCATCTTCGAGATTCTGCTTCGGACGATTCATTTCCGTATGTGCCTCCATACGGTCCACCTGCTGTTCCATGTGATCAAATCGGTTGAATGCCGCCGCATCATTAGCTTTCCGGATGCTCTCATTTGCTGCTTGTTCTTCCCGTGCCCGTGCTGCCCGTTCAACGATCGTGGCATGTTTCTGTCTCAGTGATTGCAATTTGTCTTCAAGCTTTCCGATGTCTGCTTTACTCTGGGCTATCATCTCATCGTACCGCTGCGCATCGGTCTTTCGCTGTTCAAGCGCTTGCACTGCCTTGCGTTTTTCCAATAATGCCTCACGTGCAAGATCTTCTCTTCCCCGTGAAATAGCCATTTCTGCTCTATTCTTCCAGCGTTCGACCAAGGCTTCGAGTTCCCGTTGTTCTCGTTCAATTTTGGTGTGCGTGGCAATTTTTGCTGCACAGGAACTTTTAAGCTCAACTAGAGTATCTTCCATTTCCTGCATCATCAGCCGAATCATTTTTTCTGGATCTTCTGCTTTGTCGAGCAGGGAGTTTATGTTGGCATTCACTATGTCCATAAATCGCGAAAATATTCCCATACCATGTTCCTCTCTTCTTTCAGTGTCGGGGATTTTGCCCCGCTGGTAATAACCTAGCAATAACCGTGCCAACACTTCCAGGATTCTCTGTTCTGCGTAATAGGCCACTCAAAACAATCATCCAGCCCTATTGTACTCTATTTGGTATAAATTGGGAACGAACAGATATTGGTAAAATTAACCATTGTGTGGTAGAATCTGCCTATGAGTGAAGATCGTCTGGGCTATTCACAGGCTCCACTGGGGGAATCGGAAGTTTTTCTCAATTTTCAACAGGATCTCAGTCGTGCTGCAGCTGTTAATCGCAGTGTACTTATTGTCGGTGAGCGAGGAAGCGGCAAGGAGATTGCCGCAACCCGTCTACATTATCTGAGTCCCAGATGGCAACAGAATCTGGTAACCGTCAACTGTGCAGCGCTCCCTCCCTCCCTGATAGAAACCGAGCTTTTTGGGTATGAAGCCGGAGCCTTTACCGGGGCGACAAAGACGCGAAAAGGACGTTTCGAGGAGGCCGAAGGAGGTACGCTCTTTCTTGACGAGATTGGGCTGATTCCCCTTGAAGTACAGGAGAAGATACTTCGCGCAGTTGAATACGGAACTTTTGAGCGGGTGGGTTCTTCAAAAACTCATGAAGTTGATGTGCGTATTGTCGGAGCAACCAACGCGGATTTGCCCACTTTGTGTGATGAAGGCAAATTCAAGGAAGATCTGCTGGATCGTCTCTCGTTTGAAGTGTTGTTTCTTCCTCCTCTGAGAGAGCGGAAGGAGGATATTCTTCTCCTGGGCGAATATTTTGCAGCTAAAATGGCACTTGAATGCGGTCATAGTGAGCTGCCGATTCTCAGTGAACCAGTACAGAGACAGCTCCTCGCATATCCTTGGCCGGGGAATGTGCGAGAACTGAAGAATGTTATAGAACGGGCAGTATACCGGTCACATGGACAGGTTGTAGAGGCGGTGCAGTTCAACCCGTTTCGTAATCCTTTTACACCAGAAGCGAAACCGGAAAAACAAACGACAGAGGAGATCATACCGCTTCATGCCTATGAGCAGGCAAAACGGGATCTCGATCTGTCGTTTATCAGACGGGCACTTGATCAGGCTGAGGGGAATCAGAAGGAGGCTGCCCGCATCCTTGACCTCACCTACGATCAGTTTCGGGGATTATTTCGAAAATATCGGGACCTGCTCCAGTAAGACTGTAGCGGTCCCGTTATGTATCAGCGAGCTTCAGGCTGCATAATCAGTGCAGCGAGCAGGTACAACGCTCCCACAGGGAAGAATCCACTTACCACAAAAGTGATGAACGTTGCCAGTCTGATTGGCCATGCGGGGATTCCCATCCAATCAGCAAATCCCTGACACACTCCAAGCAGAACACCGTTTCGAGAGCGACGTAATCCACTGGATCGCCGATGCCCATCAGAGTACCCATCCGTGTATCCACTCCGGTAATCATCTCTTCGATATCGATCAGAATAGCAGTTCACGTTAACTCTCCTTCTTGCTCTTACTGGTCTTTTTTGCCTTCATACTTGCCAGTTCAGCCTCGATTTCCTCATCATGTTCCATTTGAGCAAACTGTTTTTCCGTAGTATGTCCGGAACCCGAAAATCCTGCCATTTCTGCATCGGCTTCCATCCGTTCGATTCGATGCTCCAAATCGGAGAATTTCTGATATGTTCCCTCGGCATCAATTTGTCGGAGTGTTTCAACGACTTTTTTCTTTTCTTTTGCATGGAAAGCCCGTTGTACAAGCATCCGTTGTTTATCACGAACCTCTTCCCGCTTTGCTTCAAGCTTGGAAATCTGATCCTGCATGGAATCAACAATAGATTGCATTTGAATCAACTCTTCTTCCAGGTTGGCAATACGCCGTACGACACGATTCTTTTCCGTGAGAGCTTCACGTGCGAGATCATCACGATCTTTATCCACTGCCATGACAGCCCGATGCTCCCATCGTTCAAGGAGTTTCTTTGTCTGGGCAATTTCCTGTTCGATTACTGAACAGTTTGCCAACCGTTCTGCCGCAGCACTTTTTGCTTGAACAAGAGTTTCATCCATCTCCTGCAGCATATAGCGGATCATTTTTTCCGGATCTTCAATTTTATCCAGTTTTGCGTGTACATTGGCATTTACAATGTCTCTCAGTCTTTTAAATGTCTTCATGGTAACTCCTTCGTCAGCGAGGCTTCCCGCCTGCTGATTATTTCTGTTCTCATGTATCTCACAGCAATCTCCGTGCCAACTTTAAAAATCGTTATTTCTGACTGGTTGCAACGCACTTTTTTTGGTTCTGCAATGACCAGAACGAAGAGGATGTGTGTCAGTTGGTATTTTTCACCATTGCCTGTGGGACGTTTAACCGATAGAATGCGGTTATGAGTACGTTGTATATGGTAGCTACTCCCATAGGGAATTTAGATGATATTACGCTTCGGGCTTTGGAGACACTCAGACAGGTAGATGTCATAGCCTGTGAGGATACTCGACACACCCAGCGATTACTTAATCACTTCACCATCCATAAGCGATTGATTGCCTGTCATGCCCATAATGAACAAAGCTCTGCTGCAGGAATCGTCAAATTGCTTGAAGAGGGGAATTCAGTGGCTTTTGTGTCCGATGCCGGCACCCCGGGTATCAGCGACCCAGGAGCAAAGGTGGTCGCTGCAGTACGTGCTGCAGGTTTTGTCATTGTCCCTATCCCGGGCCCTTCTGCAGTTGCCACCCTCCTTTCAGTAAGTGCCTTCACCGGAAAGACCTTTACCTTCGAGGGATTCCTCAGTCCGAAATCGGGGAGGCGACGGACCCGTCTTGAACAGCTTCTTGGAAGAGAAGAGGCTTTCATTCTCTATGAGTCACCGTATCGTGTGGTGAAATTGCTCGATGAATTAGCTCAACTCGATGGTTCGAGACGCCTTCTGGTGGGGAGAGAGCTGACAAAAGCTTTTGAAGAAATTATCGAGGGTAGTGCAGCAGAGATCGCACAACAATTTGCCTTACGTCAGTCGATCAAGGGAGAATTTGCTATTCTGGTCTCACCTCCCTCTCCGGACGATATTTCATGATCACGCTTCGGAAGCTTGAGACTCTGCCTGAAGGAACACGGGTAAGAAAGGCAGTACGGCTACTTGAAGGTGCCGTGCATGATCTCCGTTATCATCAATCGATCGACTGCCCCTATTTTGCCGGTGTTTGCCGTATACTCCAACGAAGTCATCTCTCTGAGATAAATCAACAGTGGTGTGCGCAGATGGAGAAGCTGCTTTTTACTCATCAGATAGATATGCAGCAGTTGTTGCAGCCGCTTGATGACCTGGTGTATCGTCTCCAGGTTGAGCTCCATATTGAACGTGCTGATTGGGATTTTTATGACCCTGAGAAAGATTATCTTGCGGTAGATCCATTGACGCGGTTACCCCTTACCGTTGTTCTTGATCGGATCCGGTCTCCATTTAATGTGGGGTCTCTGTTCAGAACCGCTGATTCATTTGGTGTCTCTTCACTATTGCTAATAGAGCCCAGTGCTGCAGTCAATCATCCACGAGCACAACGGAGTGCCCGAGGGTGTACTGAAACGATCCCCTGGGAAGTACTCTCTTCAGAAGCAATTGAGAAGAGACTTCAGGACAAGCCGGTTTTTGCATTGGAGCTGGGAGGCGTTGATTGTATGGAATTCTCATTTCCTCCTGCCGGTGCGATGATCGTAGGATCTGAAGAACTTGGGGTCAGTAGCGAAATGCTGGCGATTGCCGATCGTTCATTAGGACGGGTGAGTATCCCGATGGCTGGAGCCAAAGGGTCGTTGAATGTATCTGTAGCATTCGGTATCGTGATGCACCTGTGGCATACACACATCACATCTCGACGTAACGGGGAAACTACATGAGTGTATTCACGCAGAAACACCTGACCGTTGAGGAAAACTATATTCGGATGACTGAGACTCCGGTTCCCCGTCTGATCGGATCGCTTTCGATACCTACGATCATTTCCATGTTGGTAACCACGTTTTACCATATGGCCGACACGGTTTTTGTCAGCAGGCTCGGGACACAGGCAAGTGGTGCCGTAGGGATTGTCTTCGCACTGATGTCGATTATTCAGGCTATCGGGATGACTCTCGGATTGGGTTCCGGTAATTTCGTGGCACGTTTGCTGGGGGCCAGAGAGCAGGAAAAAGCCGATCAGGTGTTCTGTACCTCTTTTTTTACCGCATTGGCCATCGGTTCTCTGTTGCTGATCTTTGGTGTCACGCTCCTTGAGCCGTTTATGTATCTCCTTGGATCTACCGATACCATCCTGCCGTATGCAAAAGCCTATGGGGGAATTATTCTCTTCGGTGCCCCGCTTATGGCAGCATCGTTTGTGATGAATACAAATCTTCGTTCTGAGGGAAATGCCCGTTTGGGTATGCGGGGTATTGTTGTCGGATCATTGCTCAATGTTATTCTTGATCCATTACTCATCTTCGGATTCAACATGGGTATTCAAGGCGCTGCCATAGCAACTGTTTTCAGTCAGCTTGTCTCATTTTCTATACTTCTTTCATTCTTTTTACGCAAGCGCAGTACGCTGAATCTCAGATTTTCCCATGTCAGAATGCGTCGGTGGATTTATCATGAGGTGTTCACCACAGGGATGCCCGCTTTTTACCGACAGGGTATGGCCAGTATTTCCATGATTATACTGAACAATGTAGCTGCTCCCCTGGGAGATTCTGCATTGGCTGCAATGACTATCGTAACCCGTACGATGCAGTTTCTCGGTTCGGCACTGATCGGTTTCGGTCAGGGGTTTCAACCGGTATCGGGCTTCAACTGGGGGGCAAAGCGGTTTGACCGGATGCGGGAAGCGTTCAAGTTCAGTACCACCGTAGGTGTGATCGGCTTCTTTATCCTCGGGTCCCTTGGATTTATTTTTGCACCGACGATTATGCGATTATTTATCAGAACGGATCCTGTGGTTGTGGAGATCGGTTCGTTTGCCATGCGTATGCAATGTCTCGTGATGCCTCTTCAGGCTGCCAATATCATGATCGCAATGCTCTTTCAATCCATCGGGAAAGCAAAACAGGCATCCGTGACCGCTCTATCACGTCAGGGGTTATTCTTTATCCCGCTCGTTCTTACCCTATCTCAGCTGATTGGTTTGCGAGGAATTCAGCTCAGCCAGCCCATCAGTGATGTGGCGACGTTTATCCTTTCCGTGCTGCTCGCACGTCGATTTTGGCGATCTCTTGCAAAACTTTAAGCTTCAGTTTTGTGGACGTGAGATATCAAAGAGGTGACGAAGCCGGTCTTCGATTGTCCGGTTACAGGTATCAATGGGGAAATTTCCCTTCTGATTCCGGATTCCCGCCGGTCGATCAGTAAGAATCTGCATCCCTTCATCAATGGTCTGTACCGGGTAAATATGAAATTCCTTTTTCCGAATTGCTTCGATAATTTCATAGGGAAGAATCAGGCTCCTGATATTCTGTACCGGGATAATAACACCGGGATGATTTTTCAAATTGAGATGTTTGCATACCGTATAGAATCCGGAGATTTTTTCATTAATGCCTCCTACCGGCTGTAATTCTCCCATTTGATTCACGGAACCGGTTACGGCAACATTTTGTTTTATGGGCAGTTCACCGATAGCCGACAGCAATGCGTACAATTCACTTGAGGAGGCTGAATCTCCATCAATTTCAGCATATGATTGTTCAAAGCAGATTCCTGAATAGATAGAGAGGGGGAAGTTCCGTGCGTATCGTTTACGAAGGTACCCCTCAAGGATGAGCAGTCCCTTATCATGAATTTCACCAGAGAGGCCGGCTTCATGTTCAATATTCACGATCCCCTCTGAGCCAGGGGCGACCGTAGCACTGATGACCGTCGGAGTACCAAACGATGCAGGGCCACGATCGAGTACGGCCAGACCGTTCACTACTCCTGTTTTATACCCATCAAGTGCAATGATCATCTCTCCCGAGGTGATTTCTTCAAGGATTCTCATTTCAGTAACGCCGGAAGCATAATCACGTTCCCGTATTGCCTCAAGGATCATCTGTCGATCGATGCACGGATGTTTGACTGCCTGCGCCCAGTAATGTGCTTCATGGAGGAGGTCTGCTAGCAGGGAGAGCTGAGTGGTGAGTTCATCACGTGATTCAGCTACGAAGGCGCTGAATCGAAGGAGTTCCGCAACAGCATCATCAGTAACGGATAACAGGTTCTCTTCCTTGGCTACCTTCCGGATAAATCCAATGCATCCGGCAATGTGTTCTGTGGTGGCCGGCATGGTGTAGTCAAATTCTGCTGACACCTTGAAGAGTTTGAGAAAATCTGCATCGTGATCGCAGAAGGCTTCATACGAGTCTTCACTTCCGATGAGAATTACCTTCAGCATGAGAGGTACCGGTTCAGGACGAATTCCTGCGGAAATCGAATTTTGCTGTATCGTGTTCTGAATAACCAGTGTGTTGGTGGTAAGAAATCGTTTGAAGGCTTCCCATAGCCCCTCTACAGTGAGCATTTCTTCTGCACTGATGACGATATAGCCTCCTGCTGATCGAAGCAGTGACCCTGCATGGATGGAAAGAAAGGGGAGGTATTGTTCATCGTACGTATTACCTGGAACATCCAGGGATCCGAAGAGGTTGGCGAATGTAGGATGAGTTTCAAATAGCAGCGGTCTCTGTTCTGTATGTTCATGATCAACAAGCAGATTCACCCGATAGCGCTGAAAGAATGCGGTATCAGGGATACTGGTAGAGAACAGATAGGTGTGTTCGACCAGGTCCTGCATAACCGCCTTGAGGTATATCTGAACCCGAGGTTCGGTAAACTGTTCTATCAGCGGTTCGATAAGGCGATGGGCGAGTTGCTCCAACTCCCGCTTGTTCCAGTGTGGCTGTTTTGCGAGTTCTTTTGTCACTTCCGTGATGAACTGGCGCATTGCCAGTGAAAAAGCTTTTCCTCGACCTACTGCAAAGGTGAGAGCCGTTGGTGCATCAGGGTGGGTGAAGTTATGGACAAACGCAATATCTTTTAGCTGCGAAGTGTCTGAAAGATAGCTGTCCGTAGCTATCGAAATGGCGGTAGAGCGACCAGTGCCCGGATCTCCACTGACAAAGATATTATAACCTCGACCGGGAACCGCGAGTCCCATTGCAAGAGCACGCATCGCTCGGGGCTGCCCGATAATCCCGAAATGCTCAGGAATCGGAGCTGCCTCCTGTACAATGGAGGGGTCGTAAGTGAACTGTGCTTCCTCTGCGGTAAGCTCTCGGTTGGTGAACCGTAAATCTGCCATGAGGCTCACTATAGGTGGTGGAATAATTGATGTCAACTCTCTATACTGAGCGTATGAAAATCGAAGTACTTGCAGAATATATCCGTAACCGGTTGTCCCTGGATGATTATGTGGGAGCCGATGTTTCCCTGAATGGGTTGCAGGTAGGAAGACCCGACAAGGATGTCAGTAAGATCATCTGTGCGGTGGATGCTTCTTTAGAGACTTTCGAGAAAGCCGCTGACGAACAGGCCGATGCAATATTTGTGCACCATGGGTTGTTTTGGGGTAAGCCGATTGCCATTACTGCTCAGCATTACCGGCGGATTGCGTTCCTGGTAGAACATGATATTGCATTACTTGCCGCACATTTGCCATTGGATGCACACCCTGAATTGGGAAATAATGCTGCGATGGCGAAGCTTCTTGAGTTATCCGACATACAGCCTTTTGGGATGTATCATGGAATACCGATCGGATTTCGCGGAGTGCTGCCACAGCCGATGCGTGCAGAGGAGATTGCACAACAGCTTCATCTTTCTGCAGAGACAGGATTACATATATTACCCTTCGGTAAGGAATTCATTGAGCAAGTCGGTATGGTGAGTGGGGGAGCTCCCGAAGAGGTGCAGGAAGCTATTTCACTTGGACTTGATGCATATATCACCGGCGAGACGTCACATACCATGTACCCGGTGTGTAAAGAGGCTGGAATTACCATGATCAGTGGCGGTCACTATGCTACTGAAGTCTTCGGTGTGCAACAGATGGCGGAAGCTTTTTCACAGGAACTGGACCTTGAAGCCTCTTTCATTGAAATACCAACGGCGTTGTAAAAAGGAGTGTCCGGTATCATGAGTGAAGCAAAAAAAAAGCGTTTCCTCCCGTTTCTCCTTACTGCTGCAATCATCATTGCTGACCAGCTTTCCAAGGCTTGGGTGGTGGCAACGATCGAACAGGGAACAATTCGATATTCATTCCTTTCAGATTTTCTGTGGATCTGCCATGTACGCAATAGTGCCGTAGGCTTCAGTCTCGGGGATAATTTACCGCTTCTTGCCCGACAGCTGCTCTTCATTCTTCTCCCATTGGTACTTATGGTATTCCTGGTGATATTTTTGCTCCGATCACGTGAACTTCATCAATTTCAGCGATGGATGCTTGCCGGGATAGTAGGAGGAGGTGTGGGGAATATCACTGATCGGATATTCCGCACTGATTGGGTAGTGGATTTCGTAAGTGTGCGCGTGTTTGGGTTCCTTGGATTTGAACGATGGCCAACGTTCAATATTGCCGATGCTTCAATTGTGGTGACAGGAATCCTGTTGATGATCCATCTGATCTTTTTTGATCCAGCCAGACATGCTGCCGATACCGATTCTTCCGAGGAGGTTCTTCGTTGAATAAGAAACTGAATACTGTACTGTTTGTCTTAGCTGCAACTTTGATAAATCTTATCATCATGGCAATATTTTTTACTGTTTCTCTTGTCTTGCTATCGTTGCTTGCAAATCCTGAAAGTTCACTTATGCCACTGTTTATCGGTCTTGTTTTTCTTGTTTCTATTGGCGGCACCTATTGGGTATATACCATAATGGTAAAGTGGATCTCTTCGAAGTATCCAGTCGAAGAGTATCTTGCCCCGCTGTTTAAAAGAAAGAAAACAACGAGACCTCCAGGAGGAGAGATCAAATAACTATGAACAAACAGGCACAGCCGGTAGGACAGATTCCTCAATGCTCCTGGTTCCCGTTCTCCGATGAGCCGGTCATTCAGGGTTTATGGTATGTTCCCCGTCTTTCCTGTCCAGCCTTCCTCTTTCCTGAAGATACACCGGATGGTAAGTGGCACCTATTTGCCCATTCCTGGATAGGGATACAACACTACGTATCAGACAGTGGCATTCTCTGGGAACCCCGTGGGGTGGTACAGGTCCGGGGGAAATATCCTTTTATTTTTAAAGATCAGGGGGTTTTCCATATCGTGTACGAACGCCATGGAAGACGGATCCCATTTGTTGAAAAAGTTACCCGACGCATGAAGAAGTCCCATGTAGTCGGTTCTCATATCGAGATGCGTACCTCTCAGGATCTTTCTGTGTGGAGTGAGCCGAGAGTTTTGCTGGAAGCTTCTCAAATTCCTTCTTCCGGTGATTATAGAAAGAAGCCAGTGTTAAGTCATCCTCAGCTATTGCCCATAGAGGGAGGGTTTCGACTCTATGTCGGTTCCTCGAAGGTGGGCAATTATCCTGCATCTGCACGCTATCTGTGTAGTGCAGCATGTGAAGAGCTTGATGGACGATATACTCCAGAATCGCATATGCCCATTGTTGAACCGTTTCCCAATGATCAGTGGCGCAACCTAGCAACCGGACGGATGAGCATATACCGTGGTGGTGAATCCTGGATTGCACTGCAAACTGCACGCTACTGGGATGCTCTGAGAAAACAGGAAGCATCTGCCATCGTTGTGATGAGCAGTCGGGATGGCTTACAGTGGCAACGCATCGATACCAAGCCCATACTGGTTCCTGCTGAACGGGGATGGGCTTCCGAGCACATCGTCAGCTGTGATGTCAGATACAAACAAGATGAGGGCTGTTGGTACTGTTATTTCTCTGCCAGTGGTGAGCGTGCTTTTGGTATTTTTAGAGAGTCCATCGGCCTATTGATCGGAAAAATCCCTGCTTTAAGAAAGCCTTCCGGTTCTGAAGATATCTGATAAGGTATCAGTTCTCCTCAACTCCCGCTGCAATGAATGATCGATTGGTTTTTCGAGCCACTTTCAGTTCCTGTTTGGTCCGCTTTTTCAGTTGTGACCGGGTAAGTAATTCTACCTGCTCAACCTGACGACCTCCTATGAACTGAATTATGGCTGATTCAGTCTCTTCTGTTCCCGGGGCAGAAGGGAATACGAGGAATCCGTGCACGGTCTGCGTACAGGCAAGATGTTTCACTGGAGTGTCGGCAGAATCCAGCGCTTCTGCGTAGAGTTTGCCGTCATCATACAGCGGATCGTTATCAGCGGTGATGATCAGTGTTGGGGGCAGTCGTGAGTGATCTTTAGAGAGCAGAGGAGAAAAGTTCGGGTTCAGAATATCCTTCGGTTCACTCTGGTAACTCGTAACAAAGAACTGCATCTCTCTACCGGTAAGGGTAGGGCTGTCTTTGTATCGAGAGAATGAGGGGGTTCTGAGTCGCCCATCGGTGATCGGGTAGATCAACACCTGCCCTGCGATGTGTGGACCTTTCCGATCTCTACTGAGCCTGCTTACTACTGCTGCAAGATTTCCCCCCGCGCTGTCGCCCATCAGGAAAATTCGTTCGGGATCTACTTTCCAATATCGTGCACCCTGAGCTGCCCAGATGAGGGTGTTATAGCAATCCTCCACAGCAGTGGGGAACCGGTATTTCGGTGCAAGCCGGTAGTCCACCGATAATACGGCGGCATGAGTGATTGAGGCGATTCTGGCACAGAGGAACCGATAGAGATCCATATTTCCCCAGACCCATCCTCCACCATGAAAGAAAATGATCAGCGGGCGTAAACTGGTGAGCTGTTTAGGTATATGGTCTCTCCGCTCAAAAAAGTAGCCGGTAATGGCACCGTCTTCTACTGGGATAATAAAGGTACTGGTTTCTACTTTTTTTGTGGGTTTCTTAAAGAGCCTCCGGGTAAGCCAGTTATTCGGAATTGAGCGGGTGTTCAGTTCTGCAATTTGAGCTTCAGTCAACTCAGTTCCGTCCGTCTCTCCGGTAATTTTACGATACAGAGTCAACATTCTTTGAAGCTTCTTTGATATATTATATGATGTTTTATCTGTTTCCAGGTGTTCCATTCGCACTCCTGCATGAGAGCCATGCATGTATTATAATACACATCACCATACCGTGTGCCAATGTTGACTTAGGTGCTGATGTCTGGTTCGATTAAATGTAGCTTTGTCATAACCATTGTATAGCATAATTATGCAAGTGTCATGTTTAATTTTTATTGAGAGAAAGGAATGGATACAAAAATGGGATCGCCGTAAACCGTGATTTCACAGGGTGATTTGCGGCATGTATTTGAAATACTCTGTTGTTCCCACGATATGAGAAAATCGTTCAATTCCCAAAAGAGATTTCGGGATGAGACCTGTGAAGATCCGGTCATGTATGCAGGAAGAAGAGAAATAGGAGAAAGTGGAGCGATCGTAAATGAATGAGTATCCCGGACAAGATACAATCGTTCCTGTGCGGTGATCCACAGTTCCGGCGCTCCATACACAGAAAACAGGGAATACAGGTGGAAGAGATGATCAAAACGCCCTTCTCCTCCACCAATGAGCACATAAGAATCAAATCCTTTATTCCGGATTTGCTTCAGCATTGCTTCAGTATCAGTAATATCTTTATTACGCGGCAGTCTTACATGCACTACATGGTCCAGGCTCTCTGTATCGATCAAAGAGTCAAAATCTCCAATTGCCTCATCAACAGAAAAACCCAGTGCCCGTGCAGTATCAAGTCCACTATCTGCCGCACAGACATACGAACATGCAGGGAGGTGTTGTGCCATGAAGTGTTGTACAGAAGGAGCTTTCCCGCCCGTGATCAGCAATGCCCGTTTATTCATGCCTCATGCTAGCACACAACAACACCGGAGTCGATAATATGACCCCGGTGTTATGCTCTCTAGGAATGGCTATTAGAACTTGAATTTAGCGGTAACGCCGATTAAACTATTTTCAAGGCTGTTAGCTTCAAAATAAGCAGGAATATCATTGAAGAATACTTCCAGATCATCAATATGGTAGTTAGCTTCAATACCTACAGATAACCATTCAAGAATGTTGATGTCTACGCCACCACGGAAGTTGAATCCGAAGGGTTCTTCTGCTATTTCACTTTCCTCCCCTACGATTATTCCTTGATATTTTGCTCCGATTCCTGCGTATGGCTCAATCATACCTAAAGGAAGTCGTCCCATTACGTTCACAAAATAAATCATCCAATAAACTTCGGAATCTGGATCTCCCCAGAGTATTAAAGCATCTGCTGATACACCTAAGTATTCGCCGAAGTAGAACTCACCGCGAAGGCCTGTGAGAAAATCTTCTGCGGGTGTTTCTGCATCTTCAAACATTGCCAAAGATCCATAGTTGACTAATCCAATCGAACCCATGCTGGCTGCGGACAGTGATACTGTCGCAACAATAAGTAAAATCAAAACCAAACCCAATGTTTTTTTCTTCATGATCGTCCTCCTGATATTTTCAATACCGATGTAGGTATTGTATGTGAATCATATCGATTCTACAATCAAAAAAACACCTAAAGTGACAAAAGGTTATGACTAATTTCAAAAAAAAGCATAAAAAGTTCCTCATTCATGAATTCATTGGATATAATATGGTATTGAGAGGAGAAAAATTACTCTCTTGTCTCTTTCTTTCATGCTGGTAAGAAATAAGCAGATATTTCTGTTGTTTGTATCCTGTGCAAAATGCTGCATAGGAGATGATACCACAATCATAACCATTCATTTGTTGGAATAAATCCACTTGCGCAAACCATCTTGGCAGGGTAACATCGGGGAGTAACATATCAGTTCGCATACACAAGGAGGTGCGTATGAGTACAGTGAGATCTATTTTGGACCAGAAGGGGAGCGAAGTTGTCACGATTCTCCCAACAGATACTTTGGCACAGGCCATTCTAAAACTTACCCAGCATCGTATTGGTGCCGTATTGGTTCTTGATGAAGACGGTGTGATCAAAGGGATCCTTTCCGAACGTGATGTGGTAAAACATCTTGCCGGCCGAATCGATATTTCTACCACCATTGCGGTATCCGAAGTGATGACTAAGGGTGTTACCTATGTTAAGCCACATCAGAGTCTTGATGAATGTCTGCAGCTGATGACAACTGGAAGATTCAGACACCTTCCCGTTGTTGACAATGATGCAGTAGTTGGTATCATCTCAATCGGAGATGTGGTAAAAGCAGTACTTGCCGACCGTGCTTTCCAGATTGGTCAGCTGGAGTATTACATTACAAATACTTTCTAAACGGGCACTATTGACATGATTGAAACATTTTTTTCGGTTCTCCCGATTCTGTCACTGTTCGTCATTGGTTATGTTCTGAAGAGAATCGATTTCTTCTCTCCCCACGCTGTTGGGGAGATGAAAAAGCTGGTATCGCATCTTGCGTTACCAGCTTTGCTCTTTCAGGCCTTTGCTTCTATTGAAGTTCAGTTCAGTTACTTAACGTTGGTTGCACTCGTATTTATATCCTGTGCGATCATGGTTTCGTTAGGAAAGCTTTTAGCAAAACCAGTGGGTATGACAACCCCGTATTTCCCCCTGATGATGGGTGGTTTTGAAATGGGGATGCTTGGGTACGCCCTCTATGCAGGATTGTACGGGCAGCAGCATCTAGGAAAGATGGCGTTGGTAGATCTTGGACAGGTACTCTTTGTCTATTTTGTGCTTATGGTGCTGCTCATTCGAGAAGGTGGTGGTATCAGTACTCCAAGGGCATTGCTTAAGCGGTTTATTACCAGTCCTGCTATCATTGGAATCTTTTTAGGACTCCTTGTCAGTGCGTTGAAACCAGTAGTCACTCCTGGAGCATTCCTGAACAGTATCGGTGAACTGATTGATATGCTTGCTCGAATTACCGTACCGCTTATTGCTTTAACCATCGGTTTTGGAACTAATTTTCAAAAGGAAGGGATTGTTATGTCCCTTAAAACTATTCTGGTGCGAAAAGCTATAGCTCTCGTAATTGTCCTGTTACTGAACACCTTTATTGTCGATCGACTTCTTGGTATGGATGCACTTTATCGATATGCCATGATGGTTATGTTCCTGCTGCCCACTCCGTATATCATTCCACTTTTTATGCATCAGGGCGATACCGAGAACCTGAACTATGTATCCAATACCCTCTCGTTAGATACGGTGATATCCCTGTTTGCCATCGTGGCTGCTGCAGTGTTGTATACCTGATCAATTTCAGCATAGTACATACTCCTGTCTCATTTTAAAAAAAGACTGCTACCGAAGTAGCAGCCAGATTTATATAAAGGAGAGACTGATTAGTTGCGGGTCACCACATCAATGGTAATGGTGTCGCTGTAAGCTCCGGCAAGGTAGGTATACTCGTCACTGCCGTCTGCCCAGGTGATATTGATTGCCTCATTCAGGTTGTAGCGTCCTGAGTTACCCAGGTTTGGAACCAGATTGTACAGAGTACCCAAGGTCAGTTCAGTAGGAGTACCATTTTCTTGTAATTCCATGGCTAAGGTATAGGGAATACTGGGGGTATTTTCTTCATCAACATAACTGTCAATCTTCAACACGCCGTTATTAACAGAAGTGGCTTTGATATCAACAAGGTAGTTTCCGGTAAAGGTATAGGTAGTAGCTACCGAGCCGACGGTAACGGCAACATCAAAAGCATCATCAGCAATGGAGAAGGTAGCTCTCTGGGGCACGTTAGCGGTTACGGCAAAGTTGTCATTAATTGCTTCAGCAGCCATCAGGAAGGTGGTGCTCAACAGTAACACAGACAGGATCATCATCATCTTTTTCATATCAGTACTCCTTGGGACCCGTGGGTCAATTAGTCTTTAGTAGCACCACGATCAGGTGGTGTATGGTCAGAGGATACAAAAACTCAGAACTTATGTCAATAGGAAAGCAGAAAAAAGTGAAAAAAATGTCACAAGTTTTTATAAATAGTTATATCTACATATATATAAAAGAGTTAAACATTTCTATAAACAGTAATCTTCTGACATTTATCAGGTATTCTGGAAGATGTCCGACTCATTATCTCAGGAAAGCGAGCGGTATGATCGTAGTTTTATCTCTAAATGTGCTTTGTTATGTCAGAAGAAAAGGATAACTTCTGTCAGAACGTAAAGCAGGCTGCAGAAGATCTCTCCTGCAGCCTGTACCTAAATATGTACTATAAATAAATTATACGCCAAGTCGCTGTATACGATTGAACTCTCCGTCGGTTCTGTT
>Ga0334895_1001548_pt1 | contig 22687 bp, 21 predicted proteins | sample GraSluR3_MG_7_FD_207229 | JGI IMG/M metagenome (GOLD analysis project Ga0334895, IMG submission 207229) | Sludge microbial communities from methane-producing bioreactor in Wageningen University, Netherlands - Granular Sludge_31_05-R3 | ecosystem: Engineered > Bioreactor > Anaerobic >... | reverse complement strand
GTTATTAACCCATGGAAGTAGCATTATTTTTTTAAAAAATGGAGGGAATAAATGAAAGTTTCATGCACAAGTTTTAGCTTTAACAGGGATATAACGAGCGGTAAAAAAAATTTGGAAACATTTTTTGATATCTGCAAAGGATTAGATATATCAGGGGTAGAGGTTTGGGATGAACATACAGGTGGTTATACGACGGAGAATTTTTATCAATTAAAAAGAATGGCAAATAAATATGGATTGGAACTCATTACTTTTGCAGTCAATAATCATGATTTTACTTCCAGAGATTCGAGCCTCAGGAAGTTAGATATAGACAAAGTAAATAAATGGATTGAAATAACCAACTTATTAGAATGCAAGATACTTAGAGTTTTACCGGGTGATTTGATTGCATTAAATAAGGATAAAAAAAATTCACTTCCTTTTTCATTGGAATGTTTTGAAAAATGTTTAGACAAAGCAATAAAAAATAACATCGTTTTAGCAATTGAGAATTGTCCTAAAAATACGGATCCGGCGGTAGTAGTTGACATTGTAAAGTATTTTAATTCAAAATATTTGATGTTATGTCCGGATATTGGAAATATCAGGGCTGACATTCGATATAAAGCCTTTGAACCCCTGTTACCCTGGGCAGTTCATATCCATGCCAAGACTTATGATTTTGACAGAGAAGGAAATGAAAATTCAATTGATTATCATAGAGTGTTACGGATGATACAAAAGTATAACTTTAAAGAATATATCAGTATTGAGTACGAAGGAGAAAAAGACGAATTATGGGGAATAAAGAATAGCATGTCTTTGCTAAAACATTTAATGTAACAGAATTATCAAATGTGATTTCAAAGTAATTTTAAAGTAGGTGGTGGTATTTTTGAAAAGAAAAAAAAAGTTGTTGATTACTTCTACGTCATTTGCAAAAACAACCCAGGAAGCAATTAAAGAGTTAGAATCCAATAATTTCGAGACTCACTGGGCAGAGGGTCCGTTTAATGACTATGAACTATCTAATTTAATTAATGGTTTTGATGCAATTATAATAGGCAATGATATTGTTGGGAAAAAATCTCTTAACAATAATGAAAATCTAAAAGCCGTTGTTAAACATGGTGTTGGAATTGATAATATAGATTCAGAATTAGCAAACAAAAAAGGAATAAAAATCATTAATGCAAAACACACAAATTCGATCGCTGTTGCTGAGTTTGTATTTGCCACTTTGCTATCTTTAATTAGGAAAGTGTGTATTGCAAGAGAATCTTTATTACATGGAAAGTGGGAAGGAGCAAAATTCATAGGGGAAGAATTATATGGCAAGGCAATGGGAATTATTGGAATGGGGCATATCGGTCAAAATGTAGCAAAAATAAGTAATGGTTTTGGAATGAAAGTTAGTTATTTTGATATAATTAGAAACAAGGAAATTGAACAAAAAACAGGTATACATTTTTTTGATTTAACAGAAATAATTAAAGAATCTGATATTATTTCTATTCACATACCATTATCTAAAGATACTGTTAATCTAATTGGGAAATATGAGATTAGTCAAATGAAGTCGATTGCATATCTAATTAATATGTCCAGGGGTGGAATAATTGATGAAGAAGCATTATATGATGCTTTAAAAATAGAAAGAATAAAAGGAGCTATATTAGATGTATATTCCAAACAGCCAGTTGATAAAGATTGGAAAATACTTAAATTAAATAACGTTCTATGTACCCCCCATCATGCAGGTTATACATTTGAGGGAATCAGCAAAACCACTTTATCAGTTGCAGAACAGTTGATTGAGTATTTTAATAAACTGGAGAATAGTTTATAAAATATTTTCCAAAAAATTATCCTGTCAGTGTATTGTATATGATTCTTTTTGTTTTAATTATCTAAAATTAAGTTTTATTTTTAGTATTTATATATTTCCCAACTTCTGCTAGCCTATCAATAGTATGTACTAATTAAATTGTGGGGTTAATTAATTTTAAGATTTATATTGTGTGTATACAAGTAAATTTCGCACCCGCATAGCGGGTGGCTTTCAATACCCCTAAAAGGGATTTAACTTTTTTGTTCTTTTTCTTTCGATTTTTTATTTATACCTTTAGCCATAATCTTTCTTAAGCAATAGTATTTCCAACTTTGGACTTCAGGTGAAATATTATCATCTAGATTATTTTAATCTTTTTATGGTAAAAAAAATTATTATTTAATATTGGTATTACCAGTTGACAATTTGTCCATTTTTTAATAAACTAAAAATATACTTTTAAATACTTTCTAGTTCCTGCACAATAACAGTAATTAAATATTTCAATAAAGACAAGCAAAATAACAATAATTTTGTTCTTTGAAATTTTTAATCCCGCTTCTTCGTTTAATAAGAAATATAATAAAATTAATTTTTGCACATGGTAATAATTTGAGGGGTAATAGATTATATCTTTAATTTTAAAATGCCTTTTATTTTATAATCATTATTTAATAACTTTAGTAGAATAATAATGTATAACCCAAGTTTTAAATTAGCATTTCTTCCATGTCTTATTTGTATCAATGTTATTGTAAAAATGGAATAAGCTTACTGACAAATTTGATATATTCTATATTGAAAGCATATCAAACTAACTTAAGGAGGAAAAATGAAAAAATTATTGGTAACATGGAAATATTTTGGTTTTGGGGATACAAAAGAGAATATTGATAAGTTATTTCAAAAATATGGTTATGCTGGAGAACTGTTAACCCTTGAGGATGCGCTTCCGAGATTAAATGAATTTGAAGGTTTTATTGTTGGAACTGATAAGATTACCCCGGAAGTACTTGATAAGAGCCCAAACCTTAAAGCTATTATGAAGTATGGTGTGGGGACAGACAATATAGACATTGAAGCGGCGAAAGAAAGGAATATAAAGGTCCTTAATTTGCCAGGAATCAATTCTGATGCAGTTGCCGAATTGATCCTGGGTTTAATCCTGGCATTAGCCCGCAAAATAGTTATTTCAGATAAGTTATTCAGGAATGGACATTGGAAACCACAGCTTGGATTGTCAACAAAAGGTAAGGTTTTAGGCATACTGGGAACAGGTGCAGTGGGATTGTCTTTAACAGAAATGGTTGCCGGATTAAAGATGAGAGTAATAGGGTATGACCCATTTCAAAATGAACGTTTTATCGATTTAGGTGGGAAATATGTAGGTAGAGATGATGTTTTTAAAAAAGCAGACTTTGTTTCAGTTAATATTCCGCTAAATAAACAGACTTTTCACTCGATTAGCACAAGAGAATTTACCTTAATGAAAAAAACAGCTTTTTTAATTAATGCTTCAAGAGGAGCAATAGTAGATGAAAAGGAATTATATAAGAGCCTGTTAAATCATGAAATCTCGGGAGCAGCAGTAGATGTCTTTGAAAACGAACCTCCAGATGATACCCTTCTGACTAAACTTGATAATGTAATAACAACCCCTCACATCGCAGCATTCACATATGAAACTTTTAGAAGAATGGATAAAGAGTCTGTTGGTAAATTGTGTCAAGCATTAAAAGATTTATAGGAGAAAATTAAAATTGTTTAAAGAAATAATAAGCACATCAAGTGCGAAAAACATTATCAATCAGATATTAAAAGCTATTAGTGATGGAAAGATAAAACCAGGAGACAGCTTGCCATCAGAACGTGTATTGGTTGAAATGTTCAAAGTTAGCAGACCTGTACTTAGAGAGGCTATTGGTGCCCTTGCCTTTTTAGGGATTGTGCAAAGAAAACATGGAAAGGGTAACTTAATTGCAAACAATTTAAACAGAGCTATTCTGAATAATTCGTTTAGATATATGGTTATTACTAAGGAAAAAGAAATCGAAGACCTTTTAGAAGCAAGAAAAGCGATAGAATGTAAATTGATCAGATTGGCTGCTATTAAAAGAAACGGTCCAATTTTACAAAAATTGGATGAACAGATTAATGAAATTAGTAAATGCAAAGAAACTGATTTAAAACGAGTCAAATTAGATCTGGAATTCCATTTTACTATTGGGAAAGCTGGCAACAATTCAGTTTTACACAATCTACAAATTGCTATTGGAGATAGGGTAAAGGAAATAATGAATGTGGGTGTATATCTATATTCTCTTAATAATACAGTTTTAGAACACAAGATATTATATGAGGCCATTAGAGATTCTAAGCCTGATTTAGCGGAGAGTCTTATGGAGAAACATATAGAGCATTTGAAAATAAGACATATTGAAAAACTAAAAAGCATCAATGATTCTACTGATAATTACAAGATATAACTAATGTATATTCTATATTCTGATATAAAATATTTTTTTTAAAAGGAAGAAAGGGGATATTTATGTATATAGAAATATCTTATCATTTCAGTAAAGATATGCCAGTGTACCCAGGATCTCCTGAAGAGGAGATCATTCCTGTTGATAGAATCAAAAAAGGCAGCCCATCAAATACAACTATTTTTAAACATTATATTCACAATGGCACTCATGTTGATGCCCCTTTTCATTTTTATGATAAAGGGAAAACAATTGATCAGATTCCCATTGAGGATTTTGTATTCAATAATCCGCTAGTAATTAAAAAGGAATTAAATAAATCTGAGTTATTACAATTAGAAGATTTGAAGCGTTATGGAAATTCATTGAAGACTGCTGATATATTGTTTTTTTATACCGGATACTGTAATAAGAGGAATAAAATTGAAATATATGCAGATGATTTTCCAGCAATTTCTGAAGAAGTAGCAAAATTCATTCGTACAGAATTATTAAATGTTAAGGCAGTTGCTATTGATGTATTAAGCATAGAAAGCGCAATCCTTGGACCTAAAAATAATTTTAGAGTTCATAAAACATTATTGGATGGAGATTTGTATAATACCCGGCCATTACTTATATTTGAAGATGTAAATGTTGGTAAAATCGCTGATAAAAAAATTAAAAAAGTATATGCATTTCCCTTACGATTAGTTGGATTGGACGGTTCTCCAGTAAATATTGTAGCTGAAATATAAATTAGATATCTAGAATATCTAAAAAAGGAGGTGAAATAATAAATAGTTTATTGGTTTATTACGTATAAGAAAAAATAGTAATTTTTAAAAATTTATGGAAGGAGTATTTAAAATGAGAAAACTATGGTACTGTGTATTAATGGTATTACTGATGATTTTTGCTGCAATAACTGTAGTCGGTGCAGATGTTTCTGAAGATGTTAAAGCATTGCAGGACGCTGTTGGATATAATTGGCAACCGGCTGAACTCGATAAATGGAATATTGATACTTTGGATTATAAGAAAGATCCCCCATATACAATTGCTCTGTCAACAAATCACATGGGAGTAACCTGGATGGAAATTTACAAAGCAGAGATGGAAGCAGAGCTGGCAATGTACGGTGATGATATTGCTGAATTTATTCATGTTGATGCTGGTGGTGATATCCCAACCCAGATAGCAAATATTCAGGATCTGATTTCAAGAAGAGTTGATGCAATTATAATAGATCCAGCATCTCCTACTGCTATAGCTCCTGTTGTGGAAAGAGCATATAATGCAGGTATTGTAACTATTGTCAATAAGAGTGGAATTAATACGACCAATTATACTGCATTTCAGAATAATGATGAAGTTCAGTTCGGTCGTTCAGGTGCTGAGTGGTTAGTCGAACAGATTGGTGGAGAGGGTATAGTACTGGCATTAAGAGGTATCCCTGGATATGGGGTAGATATTGAGAGATGGACTGGTGGCCAATCTGTCTTTGAGAAATACCCTGATATCAGGGTTTACGCAGAGTATGCTGAATGGTCATATGACAAAGCAAAAGAAGTTTCTAAGGCTTTAATAACTGCACATCCTGATTTTGTCGGTGTTTGGTCTCAAGGTGGTCAAATGTCAAGAGCTATGGTAGATGCTATGTTAGAAGCGGGATTGAATCCAGCAGATTATCCTCATGCTTCAGAGGATGATAATGGATTTTGTAAGCAAGTTCTCGAGTATGGAATACCTGCTTGCGCTACAGGTAAACCAGTGTGGCTTAGCAGACTTGCAGTCCGTTCTGCATTAGATGCTTTAAGAGGTATGTATATTGAGAAACATGTTATGGTTCCTTCACCATTTTATGGTCCTGATGATTTTGAAAAGATTGTCAATCCCAACTTATCTGACTTGTCATGGCTTACCACTACACTACCAGATGAAGTGATTAATGAAATGTTTGCTGGTAGGTAGTTAATAATTTGTATTTTGTATATAGATAGTTTTTTTTGGAAATCAAAGTTGTCCTTTTTTTAAAAAGGACAACTTTGATAAAATTAAATTAAACCGTAAGAAAAACTAAAGAGAAAGAGCGATTATATAGATGGATAAATTTTTAAGAGTCGATGACATAAGTAAGTCCTTTCCCGGAGTACGTGCATTAAGTAAAGTCAGCACCTCTTTTAACAAGGGTGAAATATGTGCACTTGTTGGAGAAAATGGTGCAGGTAAATCGACGCTTGTTCACATTTTGATGGGTGCCATGAAGCCTGACACAGGAAAAGTGTTTATTCAGGGTAAAGAGGTTAATATAACAGGTATTCATAAAGCCCGAGAATATGGTATTGGCGCTGTTTTTCAAGATCCAAGTTTAATCAATTATATGAGTGTAGCTGAAAATATATTTCTTGGTGAACAGGGCAAGTTTAGGCATAATGGAATATTGTCATATTCAAAAATATTCAGAGAAGCTGAGAAGGTATTAAAAGACTTAAACTTTAAGATTGATGTAAGACAATATGCGATTTCGCTAAGCCCGGAAGAAAGAAAGTTAGTTGAATTTGCTAAAATGATAAGATGTAATCCTGATATCATCATTTTAGATGAGATAACCGCTACCCTCGATTATGAAAGCGTAGACAAGTTATTTGAAATTGTAAGAAATAAAAAAGATGAAGGCAAGACTATAATTTTTATTTCTCATAGGTTAAAAGAGGTTTTCAGTATTGCTGATACTACATTAGTATTAAAAGAAGGAAAAATGGTAAAAAAAACAGAGGCTAAAGATGTTACCGAAGAAGGGTTAGTTAGTTTAATGATGGGCAGAAAATTGAGTGAAATCTTTCCAAAAAGAATTGGTGCCGGCAGGAAAGAAAGAGAAGTAATCTATTCAATAAAAGGTTTATCCATAGAAGGGAAATTGAATAATATAAATATAGATATTGCCAAAGGGGAAATTGTAGCACTTGCCGGACTTAGAGGACATGGGCAAAGCGAATTACTGAAAGCGGTGTTTGGGCAAATGCCAAAAAGTAGCGGTAAATTATTTATTCACAATAAAGAGGTAACTATAAATAACCCGGTTAAAGCAAAAACACAAAAAATTGCTTTTATTTCTAATAAAAGAGAAGATGAGCTTTGTTTTTCGCATAGTATTCGTCGAAATATTGCTTTATCAAGTTTAGAAAAGAGACAGAAAGCAGGGTTTATAGTACAAAACAAAGAAAAACAAGAGATTAGTGATATCAGTTCAAAGATGAATATAATTGCTCCATCTCTATCCACAGAAGTAAACAGCCTTAGTGGCGGAAATAAACAAAAAGTGGTATTTAGTAAATGGTTGCTTGCTCTGCCAGATTTTCTTTTGTGTGATGAACCAGCAGAGGGACTGGATATGGGGGCAAAATCTGAAGTCTATCATATATTAAGAAAGTTAGCCGACGAAGGTAAAAGCATTCTGTTGGTTTTATCTGATATGATTGAAATTTTAAATCTTCCTGACAGGGTTGTTGTTTTAAGGGAAGGAAAAATAGCCAAAGAGTTCAATATTATTGGAACTGAAGATAGAGAAACCTTAGAAAAGAAAATATTAAAAGCTTCTATAGGAGTAAACTAGATATGAAAATAAAAAAAATAATCGGAGAATGGTATATTTACATACTAATGATTATCATATGGATTATAGCCAGCATGATTACTCCCTATTTCAGGCAGATAAGTGTCTTTATGACCATAGTTGTATTTTCGGTTCCTTTAGCTCTCATAGCATTAGGTCAGAACCTGGTTATTTTGTGTGGAAAATTCGATTTGTCTGTTGGCAGCATACTTGGATTATCAACTGTTATTGCTTCTGTAACGATGAATGATAATATATTTTTGGGGATTTTCATTCCGCTTCTTGTAGGAACCATTGTTGGCTTAATAAATGGAATTGCTGTCTCAAAGTTCAGGATAGATTCATTTATAATGACATTTGGGATGATGGCTGTTTGTCAAGGTTCCGGGCTTCTTATAAGGGATTATCCCGGAGGCATTATTCCAATGAAATTCATAAATTTTTTATTGAAAGAAACAGCAAATATCGCTTGGACACCAATAATTATATTAATTATAGCATTATTGGTAGGTGAATTTATCTTAAAAAGAACCAATTTTGGTAGAAATATCTACGCAGTAGGGAATGATGAGGTAATTGCTTACCGTTCAGGCATAAATGTAACTTTTATTAAAACTGCGGTATTTGCTATAAGTGGTTTTATGGCTGCATTAGCCGGTTTATTTCTTAGTGCCGTAATGGCAAGCGGAGATGCAAATGTGGGAGTTTTGTACCCACTGGATTCAATAACCGCAGTTGTAATGGGCGGAACAATTCTATCCGGAGGCAGAGGAGACTACAAAGGAACTATAGGCGCAGTTTTGATACTTACTTCACTATCAAGAATTTTTAATCTTATCGGAGTTAATATTTGGTATACCTATATTGCCAAGGGTTTGTTATTAGTAATAATTGTGGCAATCAGAATGTTTGGAGTAAATGAGCAAAGAGAGGCAGAATTATGACAAATACAAAAACCGGAAAGAAAGTAAATGTAAATAAGGATATGATGCAAATTATTATATTGTGCTTAATGCTATTTGTCATTATTGTGATTGCTGGTATTTTAAATCCAAGATTTTTAACTGTACAACATTTGATTTCAGTCCTGCATGATACAGCAATACTTGGAATATCAGCCATAGGTCAAACAATAGTTATTCTAACCGGCGGTATAGACCTTTCTGTGGGCGCAACTATGCTTGTGGCAGACGCTGTTGGGGCTATGTTGATGGGCGGACAGAACAGGATAGTGCCGATTTTTATCTGTTTAGGTCTGGGCTTGCTGATTGGCTTGATTAATGGAACAGGCATTGCCTATTTAAGGATTCCTCCTTTTATTATGACTTTAGGAATGATGGCAACCCTTACCGGCAGTATTTTTATTTTTGCCAGAACAAGTGGCTTTGCATCTCCAATTTTAAGACATTTAAGTATTGGTAAGATAGGTGATATTCCTATACTTGTACTTATATGGATATTTCTTGCTATAATAATGACAGTAATAATGAGGTTCACCGTATTCGGCAGGGAAGTTTATGCAATAGGAAGCAATCCCAAAGCATCTTATCATTCAGGAATAAAAAATAAAAAAGTGATATTTTTTGTTTATCTCATAAGTGGTTTGTTCTCAGCTATAGCCGGATTGTTTTTGTTGGGATACACAGGTGTTCCAGAGCTTACCTATAGAGGGGGAGGTCTTGGTATGGACCACACACTATCAGCTATAGCTGCAGTTGTTATTGGTGGCACTATTTTTACTGGAGCTCGTGGCGGAGTAGAAAGAACAATTTTTGGTGTACTTGTCTTAAAGATTTTATTCAGCATATTGACAATGATGGGAATAGGTGGTGCAGGCAAACTATTAGCACAGGGTTTAGTAGTTATTGTTATTGTTGGCATATATGTGAAATTAGAAAAATCAAGATAATTTTCTAGAATTAAATTTTATTAATGTAAATCCATAAAATATAATAGTCTTTTTCCTCTTATAAATTATGAAATGATTTTAAGGAGGTTGATTTATGCAACCAAATAAAATGTCGGTAGTTTCGATAACAAAATCAAATAGTGCTGTATATGACCAAGTCAATTTTTATGATATGGTTTCTAAGGCTATTTCAAATTTAGAATCAGAAGGGATAAAGATTCCTTCAAGTGGCAAAGTTTTTGTTAAGCCAAATGTTATTATGGGAGCTACTGCAAAAGACAGTATAACAACTGAACCAAAATTTATTTCCAGCTTGATATATTTGCTTAAAGATAGAGGTGTAAAAAAGATATATATTGGAGATTCTCCTGCAAGCTACATGAAAAGCAGTGATTCCTTTAAAGAAACAGGCATGGCGGAAGAAATAAAATTAGCAGGCGGAGAATTTGTTAATATTGATGATTCATTAGAAAGAGTTGAAGTAAACCTTCCAAATAGTGACATGTTGGAAACAATTTCTCTTCCCAAAAAGGCAATTGAGGCAGATTATGTTATTAACTTTGCAAAATTAAAAACACATCGAATTGCTAAAATGACTTGTTGTGTTAAAAATTGGGTTGGTCTAATACCTCAGGATTTAAGGCTGGAATATCATCAAACAAGATTACCAAAATTGGTATCTGAAGTTCATCAGTTATTACCGGAATCGCTATGCTTTGCTGATGCTGTAATTGTGGGAGAAGGAGAAGGACCGGATTTGTCTACTCCAAGATTTCTGGGAGCACTTTTGGCTTCCAATGACCCGGTCGCATTAGATGCAATTGCGGCTGAATTAGTTAATTTTAACGTAAATGAATTGCCATTTACTTTAACTTCATTTTTGGATGGCATTGGGGAGATTGATCGAAATAAAATAGTTACTGTTGGTGATAACCCTAATGAATTATCTATAAAATTAAAAAGACCAACTATTGTTCCATATAATCGTTTTCCGTGCAATTTTATTCTGGGAGGAATGTGTGAAGGATGTTTTGCATGGATTATGGGACCTGCGCTTTTCTGGGAAAGAGATGGTGTTTGGGAAAAAATTAGCAAAAATGTAGGAAAACCAACATTTATGTTAGGGTTTAACGCAAAAGATATTAATTTTGAGAAACACTTAAAAGAAGGGCCATATTTCGTAATTGGTGACTGTACTCCGAAAACATACCAGAATGACCCAAGGACTATTTATATCAAAGGTTGTTGCCCAGGTCCTAAGATATCTGAAATAATATTAAAAGAATGTAAGGTAAATGAGGAGAGTCAATGGCTATGAAAAATATGAAAATTATTGATTTAAGTTATTCATTGCAAAGTGATATGCTTGTTTATCCGGGAAATGAGCGACCTGTTTTTCAGTGGCTGGGCCGAGTTAACTCAGAGGGCTACAATTTAACACGCCTTACTATGAATGCCCATACTGGTACACATGTTGATGCACCGAAACACTTTTTAGATAATGTAATGAGTATTAATGAAATACCCTTAGAAAATCTATATGGACATGCAAGTATTTTTAAATATAATAAAAAACTGAATGGACAGGAGATTACTTTAGAGGAAATAATTTCATCTGGGTTTAAATTAAAGGAAAATCATATTTTTGTATTAGAAACCGGGATTGAAAAATATGCTGAAAGTAATAAATATAATGAAATATTCCCTTTTCCATCAGAAGAGCTTGTTGACTGGCTTATTAGCAAGAAAATAAAGGCGTATATGACAGATGCAACAGCTGTTGACCCTTTTGGGTCAAAAACTAGTCCAGTTCATCACTTATTGCTTGGAGCAAATATACCCATTGTGGAAAATTTAAAGAATCTTTATCTTATTCCAGAAAATAAAGAATTCTTAGTAAGCGCCTTGCCTATTAAACTAAAAGGTAGAGATGGAGCTCCTTGCAGAGCCATTGCAATTTTAAATTCTTAGAATTATATATTTTTTATTTTTTAAAAGGAGGCATTAATTGAATAATCTGGAGGATAAAATTGCTATTATTACGGGTTCAACAAGAGGAATTGGAAAAGCAATTGCTATTAGATTTGCAAAAGAAGGAGCCCGGGTTGTGCTAAATGGTTTAGATTCTTTGCAGGAAGCAAAAAATATTGTCAAAGAAATTGAAAAAAATGGCGGTTCAGCGTCATATGTAATGGCTAATGCCTGTACTCCCGATGGTGTTGACGAAATAATAAAAAAAACAATTCAAGAATATAATCGAATTGATATTGCGGTTTGTTCAGTCGGGAAACATGAAGAATGCTATGCATTAGAAACAGATTTGGAAGCTTGGGATAGAATGATTAAAATCAACTTGACTTCAACTTTTTTAATGAGTACCAGAGTGGCAAAGGTAATGAAGAAGCAGGGGTCAGGTAGGATCATTACAATATCTTCCAAAATGGGTATAGTTGGAGCGGGGAAAAGTTCAGTTTACTGTACTGCAAAAGCAGGAGTAATTATGTTAACAAAAACATTAGCTATTGAATTAGCCCAATACGGGGTTTTAGTTAATGGTATTGCACCAGGAGTGACTGCTACTGATCCTACATTTGCACGTTTTATGGAAGAACCGGAAATTGAAGAAAGAACGAATAAGAGAATCCCGTTAAAACGAATTGCTAAACCATCAGAGATAGCAGCGGCAGCAGTTTTTTTGGGTTCTGAGGATTCTAGCTATGTTAATGGGTCAATATTGACTGTAGATGGTGGGTGGATTGCCAATAGTGATTATTTTTAAAAATTATTCATATGAGAGAAAGATTTTTGGAAAAATTTGGATTAATTTCGGATAAAAGATATAATTAAGAAAATTTGTAGGTAAAAATATGAAGAAAAAAATAGTATTCCCTTATGAAGGTATTAGTTCAGTTAGTATTTCAGAAGATCATATAATAAATATTATTAAGCCAAGTGTTCCGGAAATAATGAAAAAATCCACAGAAAATATTATTACACAGAGCATTAAAAATCCTATTGGATACCCATTACAAGACTTAATACAAGGCTCTAAAAAAGTATTGATTCTTGTTGATGATTACACCAGAACAACTCCTGTAGAAATTATTTTACCTATATTAATAGATGAAATAAGACAGTGCAGAATCGATAAAGAAAACATCAAAATAATGATAGCCTCGGGAACTCATAGGATAATGAAATACGAAGAAAAATTAATCAAATATGGAAGAGAAATAGTTAATGATTTTAATTTAATTGATCATCTATGGTTTGAGGACAGTGAATTAGTGAGCTTAGGAAGTACTGAACGAGGAACAGAGATATGGATTAACAAGATAATTACTGAATTTGATTTTATTATTGGCATTGGACATATTGTACCACATCGCGTTGCAGGTTTTTCTGGTGGTGCTAAAATTGTGCAACCTGGTATTTGTGGGAATATTACAACTGGTCAAACTCACTGGTTAAGTGCTCTCTTTAATGGTGAAGAAATAATGGGCAAAATAGATAATCCAGTAAGAGAAGAAATAAATAGAGTCGGCGTAAAGGCTGGCCTTAAATTTATCATAAATACTGTGCAAGATGGTAGTGGAAAGGTATATAAGTGTTTTGCTGGTGATCCAGTAAAGGCTTTTAAGGAAGGATGTTTTGCTGCAAAAGATATTTATGGTTTTAATATTTCAACTCAGGCAGATATTGTACTTACTGATTCTTACCCCGCTGATAGTAATTTATGGCAAGCATCTAAAGGGATTTATTCCGGGGACCTTGCTTTAAAAAAAGGAGGCACTTTGATACTTGTTACTCCTTGCCCAGAAGGTGTTTCAGATGAGCATCCGGAAATTATTAATTTTGGGTATCAATCTTTTGAAAAAATAAAAAAATTTGCAGATAGGGGAATGATAAAAGACCTTACTCTTGCGGCCCATCTTGTACATGTGGGAAGAGTTATTAGAGAAAAAGGAAATGCTGTTCTAGTTAGTCCGGGTATAAATAAAGAAACCGCAGAGAAACTTGGTTTTTATTGGGCAGCAAATGCTCAAGATGCTATAGAATTAGCTTTTTCTATTCAGGGTAAAAATTCTAATATTATAATTTGTAAAAATGGTGGAGAGATAATGCCTGTATTTGCAAGGTAATTTTTACGAGAATATTAAGTAATAAGGAGGTGAAAACTATCGATTAAAGTTGTAATTTACAATAATATTTTCAATTTAAGGAGGAAAAAATGTTTAAGAAATTTTTAATTTTAGTGTTAGTGACTATGTTTTTGGGAACTCTTATGTTAACAAACGGAGTTGCCAAAGAAGGACCTTTTGTAATTGGCTTAAGTAATTTTAGTTTGGGGAATTCCTGGCGTGTTCAGATGGTGGAAGAAGCCAGATATGCTGCATCTGCAATATATGGAGATTTAGTAGAAGAGTTAATTGTTACAGAAGCGGAAGAAGATATTTCTAAGCAAATTTCAGATATTGAGGATTTAATAGTAAGAGAAGTTGATGCAATATTAATTACTGCAGCATCACCTCAAGCCCTAATTCCTGTTGTAAACAAGGCAATGGCAGCTGGCATTGTTGTGGTAGATTTTGATAATCTTGTTTATACAGATAATGTTACAGCACATGTAATTGTTGACCAAAAAGAGTTTGGGAGAGTTCAGGCTGACTGGTTATCTGAAAAAATCGGCGGAGAAGGCCAAATAATTGCCTTTAACGGAATGAAGGGAACTGCAATTTCTGCTGAAAGATTTGAAGGGGCAAAAAATGTTTTTGATCAATATCCAGGAATAGAAATTGTTCAAGAGGTGCATGCAGACTGGGACTATGCTAAAGCAAAAAGAGCCATGGAAGCATTATTAATTGCATATCCTGGCATCGATGGTGTTTGGTCTCAGGGCGGTGCCATGTCAGAAGCAGTTGTTGAAGCATATTTGGAAAGAGGGAAAGAACCTCCACCAGTTACCGGTGAAGACGGAAATGGTTTCTTGAAAATATGGGCAGAATTAAGGGATGGCGATTACCCAGAATTTGATTCCATAGCAACAAGTATGCCTACCTGGTGTAGTGTAGAAGCAATGGACGTTGCTTTAAAGGCTTTAACAAATCAGCCATTTGAACATGAAACATATATACCCATCCCAACTATTACTTCAGACAATCTATATGAGTATGTAAAACCCGATTTACCAAATAGTTACTGGTGTAACTCTAAATTACCGGAAGAGGTTGTAAAGCAGATATTTGAGAGGTAATTTTTAGCGTATAGATAAATAGCAAAAGAGGGGGATTGTATTATTTCCCCCTCTTTTCAGTGAATTATAATTAATGGAGATTGGAATGAATCTAAATACAAACACTTCAACAAAAGAAATTGTCTTGAAAATGGAAGGTATAAAAAAATCTTTTCCTGGTACCTTGGCAGTAGACGATGTTAATTTTATTTGCAAAAAAGGAGAAGTCCATGGATTGGTTGGTGAAAATGGTGCAGGGAAAAGCACTCTTATGAAAATATTAGGAGGTATACATATTCAAGACAAGGGGAATATTATTATAAATAGTGAAGAAAAAAGATTCAATAATTATGCAGACGCAAGAGAATCCGGCGTGGGAATTGTATATCAAGAACTGTCACTGTTGCCGGATTTATCTGTTGCAGAAAATATCTTTATGGGAATCTGGGCCAAAAAGAAAAGATTTATAGATTGGGATGAAATCAAAAGAAAAAGCAAAAATATTTTAGATAAAATAAATATTAAATTGGATCCAGAAGAGATAGTTGGCCCTTTACCGGTAGCGTTAAAACAAATGGTTGAAATAGCCAAGGTTTTAACACAAAATCCTGAAATTATTATTTTTGATGAACCAACATCAGCTCTTTCCAGGGAAGAAGTAGATAGATTATTTAAAATAATTAAAAAACTCAAAGAAAACAATAAGGCAATTATTTTTATTTCACATCGGTTGAAAGAAGTTCTGGAAATTTCAGATGTCATTACAGTAATGAAAGACGGTAAGGTTGTAATTACCCGGGAAAAAGAATATTTTGATGAGGACAAACTTATTTTGTCAATGGTTGGCAGGGAATTTTCTCAAATATTTCCGGATAAAGCTACTAAAATAAAGGAAGACAAAATATTCTCTTTACGGAGTTTTTCAGAAAAATATAAAACAGAAGTAAAGTTTTCTGTCCATAAAGGTGAGGTATTGGGAATAGGGGGCTTGCAAGGACAAGGTCAATTTGAATTATTACAATCCATATTTGGTTTGGGCAGTAAGATGGATACAAAGATAATCATTTCAGGTCGGCATTTTATCCCTAAAAATCCTACTAAAGCAATTAAAGAAGGGATTTCATTGATACCAGAAGATAGAAACACCGAAGGTATTTTTTTAATTTTATCAATTTTACACAATATTGCAGCAGCCACTGTTGATAAAAGAAAAAATATTGGATTGATAGAGATGAAAAAAGAAAAACAAGAAGTTCGAGACATAGTGAGAAATTTATCTATCAAGATAGTATCCCATAATCAGATTGCCAGTTCATTAAGTGGTGGGAACTTGCAAAAATTGGTATTAGCAAAGTGGCTACTTGCTAAGCCAAAAGTAATGGTTATGTTAGAGCCCACAAAAGGTGTTGATGTTGGAACGAAACAACAAATATATAAATTAATAAGAGAATTGGCTGATCAGGGAGTTGCTATCATTATTTATACCAGTGAAATGATTGAATTGATTGGAATTTGTGACCGTGTTTTGGTAATGAACCAGGGCTTTTTAACTGCCAATTTAAGTGGTAATGAAATTACAGAAGAAAAAATAATGAAAGCCTCAGTAAGCAATATTAATATTTTGGAAGAGGCAAAAGAATGAAGGAAAGTCAACAAAAAATTCGTTTATATTTTCCTATATATATCGTTGTTATTATTATTTATGTTATTGCCGGAATAATTGAGCCGCGCTTTTTTACCTGGAATAATAATGTCAATTTATTTACAAGAATTACTCCATTGATTCTGGCAGGAATGGCTCAAACTTTTGTAATACTGACTGGTGGTATAGATTTATCGATTGGCTCAATTATAGGACTAACCAATGTTATTGCTGCCAGCTTGCCCTATATAAATACACCATTAAATATTATTTTATGGTTTTTAATACCTCCAATAGTTGGTTTTGGAGTCGGCGTTATTAACGGTTATTTTATATCAAAGAAAGAATTGCCACCACTTATTGTTACCCTGGCTACCAGCGCTATTTGGTTAGGAGTAACTCTGTACATTATGCCTATACCGGGAGGTACTGTTTCACTATCAGTAGCTCTTACAATCACTGGAAGGTTGTTTAATGTTATACCAGTTCCTTTGCTCATCATCATATCTTCTGTATTAATTGGGCATTCTGTTCTTGGAAAAACAGAGTTTGGACGGTCATTGTATGCAATAGGTGGTAATGAATTAATTGCATATGAATCCGGTATTCCTTGTGAAAAATATAAAATATTGGTATATGGAGTCAGTGGTTTGTTAGGCTCTTTTGCTGGAATGTTTCTTTCTGGATGGATGTTTTCTGCAGATCCAATAATTGGTGAACCATATGTTTTGAACTCTATTGCAGTTGCTGTTATTGCAGGAACAGCTCTATCAGGAGGAAAGGGTGGTGTTGTTGGTATCATTGGCGGAGCTTATATATTTTATTTATTGAATAATATTCTTAATCTTTTAGGTATTACTGCTTTTTATCAGTATATTGCAAAAGGTTTAGTTTTAATAATTGCATTAGTAATATCATCTCCTGATGCAAGCAAGATCTTACAAAATTTCAAGAATAAAGTATTATATTCTAAAAATAAAGAATTAGGGGAAATAGGTAGGGATTGATGAACAAAAATGGTAAAAGCATTAACCAAATTAAATTATCTGATATGGCATCACAAAATAAATTGATATTTTTATTATTTTTTTTAATCCTTATACTTTTTATTATTGGAGAAACATTATCAAAGGGGTTTTTGGCTCGTGATCACATTTATGCCATATTAAGAACCGCTTCTTTCTTGGGAATAGTATCAATAGGACAGACAATCGTAATTCTTACTGGAGGTATTGACCTTTCTGTAGGGCCTTTGATCACGATGGGTAATGTTTTTTCTTGCATGTTAATTAATGGATTGGATTCAAATACTGCATGGGCGGTTTTGGCAGTTATTTTACTGGGAATGATTTTTGGTAGTTTTAGTGGTTTGTTTGTGTCTTATCTGGGTATTTCCCCGTTGGTAATCACTCTTGTGACAGGTTCCCTGGTTACTGGTGTGACTTTAATATTTAGTCATGGGGCACCAAAAGGACTAGCATCGCCGCTATTGAGATTTATTGGAGTTGGAAGGTTATTTAACATTTTTCCTGTGATAATTATCATTTGGATTATTTTAAGTTTTTTAACTATATTATTTTTAAATTTTTCTGTTTTGGGCAGAAAAATATATTATATAGGTGCTAATGAAAAAGCAGCTTTCATGTCAGGAGTGAAAACAAAATTTATAAAAACTTTTGTTTATGCAATAAGTGGTGGGGCAGCAGCTTTAACAGGGACTTTAATGGCTGGATATACTCAAACTGCTTTTTTGGGAATTGGAAATGAATACATTATGTGGTCTATTGCTACGGTTGTAATCGGAGGTACTTCTATCACTGGTGGAAAAGGCGGTTATATAGGTACAATTGCAGGAGCTATCCTGTTTATTTTACTGGAAAGTATATTAACAATAGTTAATATACCAGAAGCGGGAAGACAGATTGCTAACGGTGCAATTATTTTGATATTAATTAATATTTATTATAAACAGTAAAATTTATTAAGGAGGATTGTGATGTTTAAATTAAAAGGAGTTGTTCCACCAATGATAACGCCTTTCGATGAAGAAGGGAATTTAGATATCAATAACTTGAAGATTTTAGTTAATTTTTTAAAGGAAAATGTTGATGGCTTATTTATTTGTGGTTCATACGGTAGTGGTCCTTTAATGTCAGTAGAAGAAAGAAAGAAAGTAGCCGAAATAACTTTTGAAGTAGTAAATGGCAAAATACCCATTATAGTTCATACTGGCACAACTAACACTAGAGATACTGTTATTTTAACCAAACATGCCAAAGAAATTGGATGTCAGGCAGCAGCTGCAGTTAGCCCTTATTATTTTCATCATAATGAAGATAGTGTTTTAGAATTTTATGGTGCTATGTTGAAATCTGTTAGTAGCGATTATCCTATTTATCTCTATCATAATCCCAAGTTTTCAGGTTATGAAATCTCCTTAAATACAATGAAGAAGTTAAAGAAGATGGGTATACATGGGATTAAGGATGCTACATTCAATATATTGACTTTTGCTTCCTATATGCGGGAATTGAGTGATAATAATTTTGATATTGCCTTGGGAACTGAAGCTATGTGGGTTTCTGCACGAGCTTTAGGTGCAAGTGCGTTTATTCCTGGTTTAGGTAATGCTTTTCCAGAGATATGTCAAAAAATGTATCAAGAAGGAATTAATAATGATTTTGAAGCATGCCGTAAGACTCAATTTAAGGTAAATCAACTAAGAGACATCATGTATTTAGCTAAGTCCACTCAATTAGCAGTTTATGCAATGTTGGAAATCCGGAATATTATTAAAGTATACCCTCGTTCCCCATTTGTACCGGCTGTAGAAAAAGAGAAAGAGGAAATTAAAAAGCATCTTGCTGAAATGGGTGTGATATAAAATGTATTATGCAACAATTGATTGTGGGACTACTAATTCAAGAGTGTATATTGTTGATAAAGATATGAAAATAATTGGAAAAGCAGAAAAAAAAATTGGGGTAAGAGATACTGCCATTTATGGTAATAACGAAAAATTAAAGAAAGGATTAAGTGAGACCTTTTATCAGGCACTTAAAAATGCTAACGTAGAATTGAAGGAAGTCAGTTTTGTAATTTCTTCTGGGATGATTACTTCTGAGATTGGATTAAAAGAGATTCCTCATCTCTGGGCTCCAGCAGGAATTAGAGATTTAGCAGAAAATATTACAAAAGTACATGATGCTTCAGTTTTTCCGGTTGATATCCCAATCTATTTTATTCGTGGCATAAAAAATAAATATGATGCACAAAAAACTACAATTATGGATGTAGGAAATCTGGATTTTATGAGAGGAGAAGAGACACAAGTTGCTGGATTATTTAGTTTATATGATATTGAACCTCCCTTGACCATGGTAGTGCTTTCTTCTCATACTAAGTTTATACCTATAGACTCTCAAAAGAATATCCTGGGAAGTATTACTACAGTTTCAGGCCAGGTTTATGAGGCAATTATAAAAGAAACTTTTGTGGGGAAATCTGTTAGAAAGGAATGCGATGTTGATATTAAAGTTGATGATGAAAATTATTTTAATGAAGAAATCATAGATTCTGCCTATAGTTGGGTAAGAAAGAGTGGATTTTTGCGTTCCTTGTTATTGCCTCGTTTTATGGATGTACTTCTTAAAACTAAATGGTATGAGCGTAAGCTATTTGTTGAAGCAATAATCGCATCCGAAGACATAGAAGCAATGGCTCAATTAGAAAAATATAAGTTGGCTTTAGACGGAACATTTATATTAATTGGTCCTGTACAAAGAACATTGGTATATCAGTATTTATTGAATAAGAAAAAGTCTATTAAAAAAATCATTAAAATAACAAATAAACAAGATGTTGATAAGCTGAGTATCAATGGCTCATTATTTTTGGCGAAATTGGCAGGGTTAATAGGATAAAAGGAGGTACATAATAATGTCATTATACAAAATAGTTTTTACTGATTATTATTATCCAAATAATAATGAAGAGGTTAATATACTAAAAAAACTGGGGGATGTCGAAATTGTAGATTGTACCAAGTTTTATAGTGGTGGTGTAAAAGATGAAAGCAAGATTATAGAATATGCTAAGGACACAGATGCAATTATTTGTCAGTTTGCTGATATTAATAAAAAAGTTATTCAAAATTTAGAAAAATGTCGTATTATTTCTCGCTATGCAATTGGTGTAGATAATATTGATGTAGAAGAAGCTAAGAAAAAAGGGATTATTGTTTCAAATGTACCAGATTATTGTATTGAAGAAGTATCTGATAGTACAATTGCTCACATTCTTAATTGTGTAAGAAAGATTTCAATTACAAGTAACCTATTCCAGAATGGAAAATGGAGCTATGAAAAGATAAAGCCCATCTTTAGATTTTCTGACCAGACACTTGGATTAGTTGCTTTTGGTAATATCGCTAGAAGAATTGCGGAAAAATTAAAGAATTTTAATTTGAGAATTTTAACATACGACCCTTATTTTAAAGATAAAGAGAATAAATATGATTGGGTTAATTTTGTATCGCTGGAGGAATTATTAGGACAATCAGATATTGTTTCTATACATGCTCCATTAAACCAGAGAACATACCATTTGATAGATAAAGAAAAAATAGATTTAATGAAAAACAATGTAATAATTATCAATACTTCACGAGGCGGGTTGGTTGATGAAAAAGCATTAGAATATGGCTTGAAGAAAAAAAAGATAGCATTGGCAGGTTTAGATGTCTTAGAATACCAGGATAATGAATATGAACAATCAATATTAGCAAAATATCCGGAAAAAGTAGTGATTACACCACATATTGCCTGGTATTCAGAAAAATCAGTTGCTGATTTGCAAAGAAAAACTGCTCTAAACGTATTTCATATGCTAAAAGACGGAAAACCATTGTATTCTGTTTAGTAAGATATTTCAATTTATAAAAATCAATTTGATTAAAAAAATGAGGAGTATTATTATGAAAGCAAAAGAATTTATTGGAATTATCCCCCCTATGTTGTCATCATTTAAACCTAATGGTGATATTTATGAAGAAGGTATACGTGAAATTGTTAGATTTACCCTGCCTCATGTCGATGGTTATTATCCTATTGGGACCTATGGTTGTGGTCCTTTAATGTCTGTAGCTGAACGTGAAAAGACTTTAGAAATCATTCTTGATGAAGTCAATGGAAAAGTGCCTGTTGTGGCTCATGTTGGTGCACCAAGCACACGATTGACAACAGAGTTAGCAATACATGCAAAAAAGGCAGGAGCTTCTGGAGTAGGAGCTATTTCTCCATTCTATTCTCCAAATCTTCCCGAGCAATCTTTGTTTCAACATTTTAAGGCATTAATTGATGCGGTTGGCGAAGAAGAGTTTCCTGTGTTTGTTTATAACAATTTTCATTATTCTCAAAACCGTATCACGCCAGCATTATTAAAAAATTTAGCAGATCACGGATTAAAAGGGTGTAAAGATAGTTCTTTTGATTTAGTTAATTTTTACCAATTTCAAGATGCTGTTGCAGATTATAAAGACTTTAATTTAATTATAGGTACTGAGGCAATTTTTATGGGAGCTTTTGATGCTGGTGCAACTGGAATGGTATGCGGAATGGCAAATATCTATCCAGAAATTATGTATAAGATGTACCATCAGTATTTAGAAGGAAACAGAGATGAAGCCATGAAAATTCAACGCCAGATTTTAAGGATAAGACAAATAACTAAAACCGGGCCTACAGTGCCCATTATGCATTCTATTTTAAAAATGCGTGGTATTGATGCAGGGCATAGTCGGAGTCCTTTGATTGAGATAGATAAAGATACTGAAAACAAAGTTAAAAATGCCCTTCAAGCCCTCAATTTACTGTAAATAGCATAATTATTAGACAGAAAATTGTGCAGGAAATTTTTATGTATTATTAAGATGAGATTTTTATTAGTATTGTGATAATTTAATTTAAAGAATACTGAATTTAGAGACTAACTATTTTTAAAGCCAAGTTT
>Ga0334895_1001546_pt1 | contig 22698 bp, 23 predicted proteins | sample GraSluR3_MG_7_FD_207229 | JGI IMG/M metagenome (GOLD analysis project Ga0334895, IMG submission 207229) | Sludge microbial communities from methane-producing bioreactor in Wageningen University, Netherlands - Granular Sludge_31_05-R3 | ecosystem: Engineered > Bioreactor > Anaerobic >... | reverse complement strand
TTTGCTTTTCTTCATAAAGCTTTGAGCAAAGTATCCCTGCAACGATATCCGATCCTACGAAGGCAGAAATCCCTGGCAAGACGTGCACTTTTGCCTGCGGAATCCATTGTTCCATGTTCAATTCATGTGAACAAAAGGTCAGCTGTTGGGTAGTTACGGGCACATAGGGAGACGATGCGATGTACCTGGGGGTTATCCCAAGAAATAGATGGGTCATTGTGCTGTTTCCTGCAATGATCACTTCATAGATATTGTCTTTCGATACTGATGTCTCTTCACACAGTGAATCTATCAGGCCGTGCAACGATTTCTGGAGAACTCTTCTAAGTTCATTGAGTCCTTCAGGGTTGTTGATCGTGTGATCTATGCGAGAAATGATGTCCTGACCGTAAGAAGACTGTGGGTTTGAGATCGATCTGGTTGATGAGACCTTCCCCGTTTCCAGATTCACCAGATAGGCAGCAATTGTGCTGGTTCCGAGGTCAATGGCTATTCCATACAACGGCTCGCTTTTGCTCTTTGTTCTCAGGTCGATGATCTGATCATCATAGAGAATCGCTTCTGCGGTGAAGTTGTTGTTCCTTAGCAGAGAGGGGAGTTTCCTTAACAGATGCAGTCTGTCAATAGTTACATTGTTTCGATTAAGCTGTTTAACAAGGCGTTCAACATCAGGTGCCTGATCCTGCAGCGATGGAAGAGGAAGCGTAAAGGGTCTTCTGATGACTGAAGAAGAACGCTCGGGCTCTTCATCAAAGACCAGACTTTCCTGAAGTTCTGAAATATCAGGAGAATCCGGAGTCTTTACTATGGTATCTGAGACGGCTTTGAATTGGCACGATAGTCTGTAACCCTGTCCGATCTGTGACGTAGTAAGCAGTCTTTTCTCCGAGGAAGATATGGGGACGCCTTCATGTCCCCGCAGGATCTGCACTGTGCATTTTCCGCATCTGCCTTTTCCCCCGCATGGAGCAGCCATGTTTATGCCTTTTTCTCTAAGCAGTTCGAGCAGTGTCTTTTTTTCGTCGATATCTGTCTGCTTGTTGGATGGCAGTATGGTGAGTTGTTTTGCTTTTTGTTTGCTCATGAGACTCGTTATGGATCAGTTCTGTCCGATGAGTCTTCTGGCAATTTCCACTCCTGTTGCAGCATCTGGTGCATAACCATCAGCCCCAATCTCTCTGGCAAAATCTTCTGTAATCGGAGCGCCACCGATGATTATCTTGATATTCTCCTTGAGCGCTTCGTTCTTCAACGCAGTTATCGTCTCTTTCATGTATGCCATGGTAGTTGTCAACAAAGCAGACATGCCAAGAATGTTAGGTTTGTTCTGCCTAACAGCTTCAACGATTTTTTCTGGGGATACATTCACCCCAAGATCGATTACCTGGAATCCCGCCCCCTCAAGCATCATGGAAGCAATGTTCTTGCCTATGTCGTGAAGGTCTCCCTTTACTGTTCCTATGACGACTTTTCCCATATAGTTATCTTCGTTCTGTGCGAGCAGGGGTTTTAGTACATCAAGTGCAGTGTTCATTGCCCTTGCCGCTATGAGCACCTCCGGAACATAGTATTCGTTGTTTCTGAATCTGTCACCAACCACATTCATGCCGGGAACAAGAGCTCCATGAAGCAGCTTCTGTGGGGCTACTCCTTCCGCTATTGCCTGTTCGGTCAGTGACTTAGTTTCTTTAGCGTTGCCAAGCACTACTCCTCTAGTAATATCTGCCAAGTCGACCATGTTCTACCCCCTTAAGCCATCCTCATTTCCTGATTATCCCTGCTGCACTGATCCTAGTAACTAGGACCTGAGAGAGGTTGTAAGGATCCATCCGATTCTTACATAGAGCGCCTGGATGTCGAAGCTCTTACTACCAGTTCCACTTCAAGCACACGAGAGACAGGTTTCTTTCTGGTTCCCTTGATATACTCTCTCAAGAGCTTTGCGCCAAGGGCGCCTAGTTTGTATATTGGTTGTCGAATTGTGGTGAGTGGTGGATTGAAGTGAGATGCAAAGAAAATATCATCAAAACCAGTCACGGAAACGTCGTCGGGAACAACAAGGTTTGCAGTAGTACAGGCGTCTATTACACCCATAGCCATCAGGTCATTTCCCGCGATTATCGCATGAGGGGTTCGTTCAGCCTCTAATAGCTCGGAAGCCTTTGAAAATGCCCACTCGTAAGTATAGTGCCCACTATGAACCTTCAGGGAGATATGCTTATGTTGTCTGGAAAAATCTATGACTGCTCGTTTTCGTTCAACCGCTGTAGAAAGCAGAGGTGGTCCACCCAAGTACCAAAAAGAAGTATGTCCGAGTTCGAGCATGTACATCATAATCTTTGTCATGCCGCCATAATTGTCAGTGACCACGCTAGCCACTCGGCCCTCTTCTGACCTGTCAAGATATACTACGGGGGTTCTACTGGCTCGCATTAGTGTTACTGCCTCATTGTCAGCACCAGTACCAACGAAGAGAATTCCGTCAACTTTCTTGGCTAACATCATCTCAACTGCCTGCAATTCGGTGGCAGGTTTCTGATCAGAATTGAATATCATCAAAGATATATCAGCTCGCCTGAGCACATCCTCTGCTCCCCTTGCTATCAGCGGGAAAAAAGGATTTGATATGTCAGGTATTATGATCCCCACGATTGAAGTCTGACGATTTCTCAGGCTACGAGCAAGGTGATCCGGCCTGAAGTCTAGCTCTTCTACAGCCTCAAGGACTCGTGAGCGTAGCTCATCGGACACCTTGGCGCTGTTGTTCAGAACTCTTGATACTGTAGCGATAGATACTCCAGCATGTCTCGCAACGTCACGAATGTCCATAATGCCTCGCCTCTAGCACCTCATCATCTCTTCTAATAGTTTCACGCTGTCTCGCACAGCCTTTACTTTCGGCCTGCAATGAGTTTCGATAGATATGAACCCCTTGTACCCGTCTCTGATGAGCGCTCTGATCTGCCCTTTCCAGTCAATTTCTCCATCAACCACGTAGCGGAACGAGTGTGGCCCCTCTGTTATTACGTCCTTGAAATGAACATGACCCAACCTGTCTCTGATCCACTCATAGCCATTCGGATACGGTATCTCGCCCGCGCAAGCTGAGTTGGCCAGGTCCCAGTTAACCATAAGATTGACTGCTCCGACACGCTCAAGCAGCTTTGAGGTAGTTCTGGCAGTATCCGCATAACAGATGTGCTCGTTTTCCAGAAGCAAAGTAACTCCTGCTTTGTCAGCAATGCGCGCGGCCTCCCTCAGCAGATCAACAACAAGGTCGGTATTACTCTTGTCTCCATTTGTGCGCTCTCTGCCTATTCCGAATATGATGATCTTCGATACTCCGATCTTCCCCGCGAAGGAAATTGACTGAGGAAGAAGCCTTTCCAGATGTTGAGTATATAGGTTCTTGTTCCTTTCCCTCAACTCGTGTTCATCTCTATATTGCCAGCGTAACACGGAGAAGTTCTCTGGTATCTGGCTAGTTATGAGTGGATCCTTGAAGATCCCCGGAGAGACTGCAATAGGTCTAAACTGAAATCTGCAATCGTTGATTAACTGAACACAAAAATCCTCAAGATGAGAAGGGAGGTTACCTACTCTGAAGCTCTCAATCCCTCTCAGTTCGAAGTGTTCTATCCCCATTTCATTTCCTATCTCCACAGCTGTTTCCAGGTCTGAACTGAGTTCATCGGTTACAAGAGAAAGTATCATCATCTCACCTTCTTCAAACCAGAAAGCAGATGCATCAGGTATAACTTACCTTGTAAGAAGGTCTCCTCAGGTTCTGGAAGATCTTCAGGATGCCATCTAATCTCTGCTTCAAGAGAAAACGGACCGTCAAATCCAGCTGAAAGAAGGCACCTGATTATCCCGGGCCAATCCATTATGCCTTGCCCAGGGACTCTTGATCGGACAATTCTTTCGTTCAAAGAAACGCGTTCAACTCGAGAAGCAGAGAAATCTCTCCGATCATCAACCCACACAAAATCTTTGACGTGAACATAGCTTATTCTGCCTTTTTGAGCTTCGATAGCCTCTTGGTAAGGCTCACCAGACACGAAATCAATGTTTGGCTGATCATAAAGAATATTGACAGCAGGGGAGTCAACCCATTTCACAATGCGAGCAGTATCAGTAGCGGTTTCACACAAAGTTCTGAAATGATTCTCAATATTCAGTGATATTCCGCGATCGAAAGCAGAAGTAGCACACCTTTTCATCGTTTCAACAAATATTTGCTCCCTTCTGGAACGTGTGTCTGCATCATCATCGTAGAAAGACTGCCCTGCGTAAATTCTTATGTGTTTCGCGCCCAGTGCTTCCGCACACTCCATTGCACGGATTAGGCTGCGCTCGCTTTCAACCCTTTCTTCCTCCTCAAGGGAGCTGTAACCATGCATATAGGGAGTCAGTGCCACCACGGGCAAGCCGATTTTCTTAAGCTCCTCATTGAGGTCATTCCAGTAGTTTATGTCAGAGTGTTCAGGTATAGCAGATTCGTAGTCGTCTCTGAAGATCACCTCTGCACCATCCAAGCCGACCTTCCTGAAGAGCCTAATCGCCTCGATAACCGTCATGTTCGGGGTTCCAAGAGTATGACCAAGAATCACATTATCACTCCTTTCTGTCATCAAGAGGAAGACCAGCGCTCTTGAGAATCGTCTCCATCAAAAGTTGACTTCTGTAAGCTTCTTCAGCAGAAGTAATCGGAGTAGAACCCGATCGGACGCATTCGAAGAAATGCTCAATTGCATCTGCGAAACCAAATCTGTGGGAAGTATCGGCCCACCCCATGTGTGCCGGAGTAAGTTTCGAAGTAGAAGTAACGCCCTCTCTTGTTATGGAAATGCTCTCTGGCGCATCAACAGCAATCGTCGTATTTGAACCATATAGCTCAAGCTTTTCCATCCACTCTCCCGAGCTCCTATTTGCTACTAGTATCCCCAGGCTATTCTCAAACTGAATTGAAGCTACGACGCTGTTTTCGAAGTAGGGGTCTTCGTATTTCGACAATGCCTGGACTCCTTCAGGCTCTCCACAGAACCATCGCAATAGATCAACCATGTGAATAGCATTCTCTAGTGTAGCTCTATATTCGGTTTCTGGACGATTCTTCTGTGCAATGCATACATCTGGCAGTCGATTGTCAAACGCTTCCTTAGCCATTCGATATACCGGAGCATATCTCCTGTTCAAGTTCACAAAGACTATCCGACTCTTCTTTTCTGCGAGACTGGCAATCATTGATGCCTCTTCAATCGTAGAGGTGAGAGGCTTTTCCGTAAATATCGAGCAATCAGTCTCTTCGAGAAAGAATCTTACTATCTGGAAGTGTGTCTGCTTTGGGGAAAACACGAACACCATTTCTGGCATGACAGACTTCGTGTCTTCTAGCTTCATAAGCCTCTTTCCAAGTGGGAAAAGACCACTAACCCTGCTGGCAGTGTTATCATCAGGCTCTATGTAGCCAACAATACTTATATCGGCACGTCCGCAGAGAATTGGCAGGTGAATCTTTGTGGCGATTGAACCGAGGCCAAGAACAACAGCTCGAAGAACAGTCATACTCCTTCCCTCCAGTACATCTCGAATACTTCCCTGAGTTTCGATAGTTCTGAATCTGTAAGCCTTCTGAGCGGAGACCTGACCGCCGGTGTCGATATCAGTCCTTTCCAGAATAATAGCTGTTTGTAAGCAGGGATAAGTGGAAAGGATTCTACCCGGCTTAGAAGCTTGCGAATGGAGCGTTGTTCATCGTTCGCTTGTTGGATTTTATGGGAATCATAGCTTTCTTGAAGCCTGATGAATTCCTTGGGAAAAGGCATAACGGTTCCAGATACAGTCCCACGAGCACCAGCAAGGAGTGCGTCTAGGTAAATAGAATCACAACCCACGAATACATCGTGCGAAGGCAGGGTTGTTATGTACTCTGACAGAGTGCGGAGATCGCAGTTGCTGTACTTTACACCCTGGAAATTGGGAAAAAGGTTAGCGATTCTTGCAGCCAATAAAGGACCCAGATCATTTCCAGTATGACTGGGGATGTTATAGATGTAGATTGGAATATCTTTGTGCTCCTCAGAGATTCTCTTGAAGTGTTGGAAAAGTGATTCGTCATCAAGAATGAAGAAATACGGGACTAGCACCGTGAAAGCTGAAGCTCCCAGCTTTCTAGCACTCGATATGAGCTTTATGGTATCGGCGGTAGTAAGTAGGCCAGCTTGAAGAACCACCGGAATACGGTCTCTACTCTCTGTGATGACAGTTCTTAGAACGGCGATTCTCTCCTCGTCTGACAGGTAGTTTCCTTCACCGTTTGTGCCACAGACCATTACTGCATCGACACCATACTCAATAAGGAATTCACATACTCTGCCTAGGCTTACGTGATCAACTTCTTCCTCGCTTTCGTCAAAAGGCGAAACAATTGCACAAACTACCCCCTTCATTATGCTCACTTTAAGCCCTCCTTTCTTTCAGATCGATTGCCCCGACTGGACATAGTTCCGAACAAAGACCGCAGCCGACACATCTACTTTGATCTATATGGTATTTGTCTTCTCTCACTTCTACAGCACCGTATATACAGAGCCTACATGCGCCGCACATAGTGCATTTATCCTCAGAAATAGCTGCGCAGAAGAAGACATCTCTTCTGACATTATCAAGCGAAAGTAATCTCCTAGAGGTCTTGCCAATGAGACTCCTGATTTCAAGGATTCCATGTATTCTCATATAAGTCTTCAGCTGGCCGATAATTTCTGCTATTAGACCGGGCCCTTTCAGATAAATGGCCGAAACAATCTGAGTGGAACTAGCACCTGCGAGAAGAGCTTTCAACACACTAGTGCCGTCCACAAACCCGCCTGTTGCTGATACTTCAACTGCAGGATCTTTAGCGACTTCACAGATCCAACGCAGAACATAGTTGATCATCCACGGACCGCCAAAACCTGCAATCCCACCATGCAGTACGGGAGAGTGAGTATCGACATCAATATCAACTCCAGCAAAACGATTAAACAGCACAAATGCGTCTGGTTCTGCATCATTAATATACTCAACGACCTTCAATGGATCCTCCAATTGAGGAGAAAGTTTCACAGCCACAGGTATGTCTACTTCTCTCTTTACCATTCTCACAAGGTCCGATGAGTAACTGGCGAAATCTATCCTGTGATCCCTCATAAGAGTCCCGACCGGACACGACGGAGTGAGCTCAATCGCATCTGCGCCTGAATCCTGCAGCATGATTGATCCCCGAATCCATTCTTCCTGGGTTACACACTCTAGCGAAGCAATCACAGGAATTCTAAGGATCTCTTTCGCGCGCTTGGCAAACAAGACATAGTCATCCAGGTCTCCTTCAAAAGCTTGCTCATAGGAGTAAAAGGTGTCAGACCGGTATTTTCCGGCACCGTTTCGGATGATCTTAAATCGGGGGAATGGAACGAAACGATTCGTTCGTTCTTCCTGATACGACTTGAGAACAACAGCGGAAGCCCCGCCCTTTTCGAGTTCTTTAAGACAATCGAGATTCGAAGTGATCCCAGCAGAACCAGCGACTATAGGGTTTTCTAGAGCAAGACCTAGATAGGAGACCGCCAGATCGCATTCATTATCGGGCATGAGCTTCACTCCCGAGAACACCAATGCGTTCAAAGATGTTCCTTATATGAATCTTGTACTTATCAAATTCTGCTTCAATTCCCTTGCTGAATACACGCGGCCTGGGAAGATCTATGTTAACTACTTCCATTACTTTCGATGGTCTTTCTGACATAACAACAACTCTGTCAGCTAATAAGATAGACTCTTCGATGTCATGAGTCACAAAAAGAGTTGTACAGGTTCTTTCTAACCAAAGTTTCTCCAACTCGTATCTGACTTGCTGTCTTGTAAGAGCATCCAGTGCTCCAAGGGGCTCATCCATCAGCAGCAGATTTGGGTCAGTGATAAGTGCTCTGCAAAGGGCAACTCTTTGCTGCATTCCCCCAGATAACTCCATCGGGTACCTGTTTTCAAAACCACTTAGCCCTACCATCTGGATCAATTTGTCTATTCTCTCATCGGATATCTTCGTGTTTTTTCCCATTTCGACAGGAAGCAGAAGGTTCTTCTTGACGGTTCGCCATTCAAGCAAGAGATGGTCCTGGAAAACGAAGCCCACATTTCTAACAGGTTTCTCTACTGGGTTGCCATCTACAAAGATCTTACCTCTTGACGCTTTTATCAGTCCGGCTGCCATTAGAAGTAGTGTGCTCTTCCCACAGCCACTTGGCCCTATAATCGATACAAACTCGCCGCCTTGCACCGATAGGCTGACCTCATCAACAGCTTCAACTTTTCCGGATATCGACTCGTAAGTTTTGCCGACTTCTCTGAACTCAACACTCACGCACTTTTCAGCTGCCATAGTAATCCCCCGTTCATACTCAAGAGGCGGAGAATAGTTCTCCGCCTCCAACAGTTCTTACTGCACCTTTCTGTGGAGCCAGTATGGGAGCACAGACTCGTCATAGAAGAAAGTAGCTGGTTTGTCAGTCTCTAGTCCGCCATAAAGTTTCAGTAACTCCACAGATCTCGCCCAATCTTGAGTTGTGGGCATTCCGATCACATTTGAGTTAGGTGAGAACAGAGAATCAAGCGCCACTTGCACCTCTGCGAGAGCTCTTGGGAATGATACGTCTGGCATGTAAGGAAGACCCAATGAAACTATTTCCTCCGTGTCCATGTAAGCTTCCGCCCAACCTTTTAGAGTTGCTCTCAAGAAAGCTCTTACCAGTTCAGGATTATCTCTGATCGTGTCTTCATGTGCAAGAAGAGCAAGACCAATGGTAGGAACGCCGTATTCAGCGAATCTCAAGACAACGACATCGTAGCCTTGTTCTTCAAGGCGAATGGCCTGATCATCAGCGCCTCCGAGTATGGCGTCCACTCGGCCGGCCATTAAGGCAGCAGGTTTTGCAGCTGCGTCCATTGAAACATAGGTGATCTTGCTGTCATCAAGATTGTTCGCCTGAACAACCGCCGGGAAAAGACCCGTAAGAGCATCTCCGGGAGTTATTGCAACTCGCTTTCCTTCAAGGTCTTTTGGCGTTGTAATTCCCTTGTCAGCAAGCGTTACAATAGCAAAGCCGTTTACAGCGTAAATTGGAGCAATGATCTTGATTGGTATTCCCTGTGCAATGCCAAGCATGGCGGTCGCAGCATCGGCAAATCCGAAAGTTTCCGATTTGTTACCAACAAGCCTTACTGTTACACCCGAACCAGTTCCTTCTCTAATGGTCAGGTCGATGCCCTCTTCTGCGTAGTAGCCCTTCTCATATGCTGCAAAGAAGGGTGTGTGAATACCCTGGGCATACCAGTTGAGCCTGAATGTTGCCGTAGCAGCACACACAGTGATACCGATCAGCGAAAACACTAGTAAAAGCATTAAGACTCTCTTCATGATTTCCCTCCATTCAGATGGCAATGAATCGCCATTTCTTGAGATTTCTGCTCCAAAACAATCGCAGTGATGATCTTGCTGTTCAAACAGATATTCCCAGGCAATCCCCCCATTCACATAGTGGCAGCGCCGCCACTCTTGGTCAGTTCCTTCTTGAAAACATTCCAGGGCATGACTATTCTTTCGAGTAGTGTGATCATAAGATATAAACCTATACCTAGAAGACTTAGCACGATTAAACACGCGAAGAGCAGATCGGTTAGCATGAGACCATTCGCTCTGAGCAGAAGATACCCTAAGCCTCGATCAGATCCTACGAACTCCCCCACTACTGCTCCAACTACGGCAAAAGCTATAGATATCCTCAGCCCCGCAAAAATGCTGGGTAGTGCCCACGGAAGCCTGATCATCCAGAATGTCCTGAATTCGCTATCAGTAATTGATCTAGCCATGTAGAGTAGTCTATGGTTGATTGACTTGAAACCCAGAATAGAGTTGACAACGAGAGGAAAGAACGAAAGCAAGAACACCATCAGTACCTTTGGAAGACTTCCAAATCCAAACCAAACAATGAAAAGTGGCGCAATCGCTACTTTTGGTATAAGCTGAAGAACTACCATTATCGGATAGAGGGTGCGGTCCAGCACGGAGGAATATGTAACTGCTACAGCTAAAGGAATGCTAACTGCGATTGTAAGCGCATAACCTACCATTATCTGTTGAAGTGTATACAGCATGTTTGAATACAACCAGTCACTGTATTTGAGTAACGCATCCCAAACTGCTTTAGGTGCGGGAAGAATGTACCTTGGAATACTTAGAGTGTTTACCAGCACTTCCCACAGGATTATCAAAGCTACTACAACAACGATCGGAAGGACGATATACAGAATGTTACGTCTTGTAAGCTTTTTCATACCATGCTCCTCCCTTTGCTCTTGATAGCACTATCTCTGAACAAAGCAACGGGTTTGGACATTAGAAAACGATTCACCTCGTTCTCAAACGGCAGTGATGAAGACGTACCTTTACGCGTTACGCAGATCGAGGCAGATACTGCAGCACATATTACAGAATCCAGAACTGACTTTCCCTTATCAATTCCAGCAGCAAGACCCGCATTGTAAGAATCGCCAGCTCCTGTGGTATCCACAGGAATGCCAAAAGAAAAAGGCGGTATTAGAATAACACCTTCTTCAGATGCCAGAACAGAGCCTTGTGAACCAAGCTTGACAATAAGATTAGTGCCGATTTTCTTCTGGAACTCTCTCGTTACTCGCAGAAGATCGTCCGAACAATCTGTTTGGTGTTGAGCGAGAAGTCGGAATTCTTGTTCATTCGGAGTAACAAAGGTTGCCAAAGATAGTGTATCTAACATCTCGACACTCGCTGGAGCAGGATCTAGTATTGTAATGATTCTCCCGCAGTATTCTCTCAGTAGATATTCATTAGTTTCCCAAGGAATCTCTCCCTGAAGAAGCATTATAGAGGCCTGTTCTATGATGCTTGAAGCAGCTTTTACAGCATCAACGCTCAGTCTGCCATTTGCTCCTGGAAGAATCACAATCCTGTTCATACCGTCTTGATCGACCATTATCATAGATTGTCCAGTAGGCTGAGAATCCTTTTGAGGATAGAAAAAGACCGTCTCTTCTGAAAACCGAGTCCCTGCATATTCACCTGCCCAGTCCTCTCCAATGCAGCTTACGAAAGCACAGTCGATACCCAGCCGCGAAACTCCGATTGCCTGGTTGGCGCCCTTTCCGCCAAGAAACTGGTCCATACTCGTAGCTTTCACCGTCTCTCCATCAGTGGGAAAACTTGAGACCCTTGCGATCGTGTCAACATTTGTGCTTCCAACAACCACTACCATGCAATCACTCCGACCATAGCAAAATCCTGCATCTTTTCTTCAGGAAAAGCTTTACGTAAACGTTTTCACGATTATATGTCAAATTAGGGACGGCCTCCAACTGCATAGAAGCCTGATCAGCTGTCCTGAGGTACAGTTAGAGCTGATTATTTGCTGAATGTTCTCTCAACTGGATGATTTCGAAATGTTATAAGGTCTGCAGAGATTTGATAATCCTGTAGATTGCTGCAAGATAGGTTTTTAGTCTTCATTCGATTATTAAGAGTATGTGTAGCTTCAGTTTCCGACTGCTTTTGAGAAGAAGGTCTAGCTTGTATCTTGCTGCAGGTCTATCATATACCAAGGCGTGGTATACTATTGGAGATTCACGGATGAGTGTTCTTGCTGGTGTAAACGTTTTCCTTAATGTGTGGCGTATAAGTGTCTAGGAAAAACAAGAAGAGGAGGAATAGTATGTCAATGTCGTCACGAGATGTTGTTGTGCGGACGATCAAGTTCATAGGAGCTCCCAGGATTCCTTATGACCTGCCCGAGCAGTATGGTTCTGACTTTTATCGCGTATGCATGGATCCATCACCTGACGCTCGATATAACAGCGGCGTGGATGAGTGGGGGGCGGTCTGGCACAATCTTGGGGTGTCAAAGCTGGGACAGGTGAAGGACGTACCTCTGAAGGATTGGAAAGATTTTGACAGGCTTAGTATTCCGAACATTGAAGACAAGGCGCGATGGGGAGTACTTGAAGGAATTCGCGATAGAGCAGGAGACAGGTTTTTATTGGCTCGAGGAATAGCGCTTTACGAGAGAGTGCATTTTATCAGAGGGCTTGAAAATACATGGATTGACATCTACCAGGAACGGGAGAAGCTCGAAAATCTTATCGATATCCTTGTTGAGATGAACATCTACGCAATCGGGAAATACTCTGCTGCGGGAGCTGATGGATTCATTCTCTTTGATGACTGGGGACTGCAAGATAAGCTCATGATCTCTCCAAACGCCTGGAGGGAGATTTGGAAACCGCGCTATGAGAAAGTATTTAGGGCATCGCACGATGCAGGATTACTTAATTTCCTCCACTGTTGCGGACACATAACAGCAATAATGGACGATCTGATCCAGGTCGGGCTTGATGTGATCCAGATGGATCAACAGCAGAACATGGGCCTTGAAAGACTTGGTGAAAGCTTTGGGGGCCGCATCTGCTTCTGGTGCCCTGCGGATATTCAAGGAGTAATGGTAAATGGTACTACCGACGATATTCGAGCTTACTGTCGCCAGATGGTTCAGACACTGGGAAGACCTGAAGGTGGATTCATCGCAAAATGGTATGAAGACTACGAAGGAGCAGGCCACAGTTGGGAAGCCATAGACGCCATGAGCGATGAGTTCTTGAGCATAAGCACTGACAAAGACCTCAAATACACGTTCTGAAGAAGGACCACCAGGTCTGCCCCAGCCCCTCTAAGCTTCTGTTCTCACAGATGCCAAGGCGACAATGCGCAGATTTGACACGTGTGACCTGCAGATGAGGGAAGGGGAACATATCTTAGTGGGTGAGTACGATCTGGACAAAAGCAATCACTGCTGGATTCTTTGGATGATTTAGTCAAAAACCCATTCCTGGTTTTCAATTGCTTGCCAGTCAGCATCGAAGCCTTCTATTGCTTTCAATGTGCCACAATGCTCAAAGATTTCGTCGCACATCAAAGTAGAAAGCGTCATACTGTGAATAGGCATTTCAGCCATTCTGGAGATCTGTGTCATGGTCTTGAAACTCGCTACGATGAGCTTTGTACTGTACGAACCGTTTGTTATGACTTTCTGCATTTTCTCAACTTCTGACAGGTCAATACCCAGGTTTTCCATTCTGCTGACATAAGGAGCAGCGTAATCTGCGCCTCCTTCACAACACAGGAGGACCTGAGGAACAGAAAACAACCCTGTCATTGTGACGGGTAGCTTCAAGCGGTTAAACTCTGCCAGGGCCTTCAGACCGAACCGGGAGAAAGTCACTTTCAGCTTAATTCTCTCTGGGTCAAGTTCGAACAGCTTCGTTCCTTCCTTCACGATCGACTCGACATCGGCGGAAACACACTGCACAAAAAGGTCTCCCGAGAATTTTGATAGCAGCTCCTTGATAAGTTCAACGGGGTTTCTTCCTGACCTTCTTAATATCGTGGGGTTTGTAGTAATACCGGAAAAAACTCCGAGTTTGAACAACTCAGTAATCTTACTGATATTTCCATCATCGATATACAGTTTCATCAGTGCTTTCTCCTTCCTAGAGCTATGATATGCTCACCCAAGTTCTCATAAGACAACCCTGTCACACAAGACTTGAGTGGTAAATTACTGCAATCTCTCATTTCTTTAGCAATTAACAGTGTATTCCTTCAACGATCGTTGCTCCCCGATTCAGTCCAGGGCGTTCTGTCAATCCTTGACCATAACAGCTTTTATGACTGCGTGCTTTTCCTTTTCAGCCCTGTTCATCATAGTGCTGATTTCGTGGAGCTCGAAAGTATGAGTTATGAGTGATTCTAATTCTACTGTCCCGCTTTTTATCAGGTCAAGGCACCTGGGAAAGTACAGAGCTGGTACAGCATGAGAGGCCCTTAGCTGAAGCTTGTTGAAATGAAACTCATTCGCGTCGAAACTGACGAATCGCCCTTCACCATAGTCAATTCCAATAAAACCAACGACTCCCCCGAAACTCATAACTTTGAGAACCTCAGGAATCACATATGGTGGAGCAGTAACAAGGGCCTTATCTACTCCCCCCTTTGGGAAGTCATACGAGCTTATGGGCGTCTTGTCAACCAAAATGAGGTCGTCAACGCCAAAACACTTTGCTGCTTCTACTCTTGCAGTTGATCTTGAATGATTGGCTGCAAATACTCTCCTAACTCCCATGGCACGTACGATCTGAACAGCCATAAGGCCAATAGGACCAAGCCCAACAATGAGTACATCATCGTTAAGCTCTGGTTGTACAGTATACGTAAGGTCAAGAGCAACTCCCATGGGTTCTACAAGCGAAGCCCACACATGCGATACTCCTTCAAACCGCACAACATTCTGCTTGTCCACCACCACTTTCTCCGCAAAGCCCATTGTCAGGCCTTCACTTTCTGCCCTGGTAAAGATGTTCGGAGCCCTCTCGTGACAGAGGTCAACTCTTCCGTTTCGACAATCAGGGCATATCCCACAAAATGATCCGCTTTCTACAAGCACGCTGTCTCCAATACTCACACTTTCCACATTTGAGCCGACCTTCTCCACAACGCCGGAAACCTCGTGACCAAAGCTTTGCCATTCCTTTGCTTCAGTTCTTGCTATGTGCAGGTCGGTTCCGCAGATACCGGAAGCTCTTATATCAATAAGCACATCATTTGGTTTCAGTTCAGGCAACGTAACATCACGTATCTGAAATTGAAAGGGAGACTTGACAAAGGCAGCTTTCATTCCTGTCACCTCACAGTTCGATCCCTGATTCTCCGATGATCTTCTCAATCCTTGCATAAAGGTCATCGTTCATCTCCCAGTCAAATGAGCCAAGGTTCTCCTGAAGCTGCTCGATATTTTGTGCACCTGCGATTATCGATGTTACTGCTTTTTTCTTCACAAGCCAGTTAATAGCAATCTGACTCAGGGGCTTGCCGGTTTCCTGGGCAAGACTGTTTAGCTGGGTTACTACCGCATAGTACTTTCTGAACTCCTGGGTGCTGAGTTTTGGGTTCTCCGACCTCACATCGTTTTGACTGAAGTTGTTCTCGGGCCTGAACTTTCCGGTAAGCAATCCCTGGAATAGAGGACTGTACGGCAGAAACGCCAGACCATTCTCAAGAGCAAACGGGAGTATCTCTCTCTCTGTTCGGTATTCAAGAGGGATGTTATGGTAACTGGTGGGATTCCTTTCGAGCATGTTGTATAGACACTGCATGCTGTTAATTTCGGCAGTCTTCATGGCGTTTCTAGCTTCGTCTGCCGAGAAATTCGAAAGCCCTATATATCGTATCTTCCCTTCCTTTTTTAGATCAAGCATTACATTCATCGTCTCTTCTATCCCAACATTGGGATCAGGCCAGTGTAGCTGATACAGATCAATGTAATCTGTATCAAGCCTTCTGAGGCTTTCGACAATTTCCTTACGAATACTCTCAGGCTTCAAGCATCTGGTTATTCGATTTTGTTCATCCCACACAAGCCCGCATTTTGAAGCTATAAGAATCTTGTCGCGCAAACCCTTTATGGCCTTCCCTAGAGTTGTCTCTGCATGGCCAAATCCATATACGGGTGCAACATCGAACAGGTTGATGCCCGCATCAATTGCTCTCTGTATTGTTTGAATCGAGGTCTGATTTGTTGTGCCGTTCCAGAAGCTCGGTCCAGAAATCCCCCAACAGCCGTATCCCAGTGCGGAGAGTTCTTCTTTGATTCCTGTGACCTTCTTGTACTTCATGCCGATCCCTCCTTATTCAAGATTCGTATGGTTATAGAACATCTCCCGGGTGCTGATGCCCATCTTCTCCTTGAGATCGATAATAATCATATCAGTCAGTATCAGAAGTGCCTGTTGAAAGCCATTGCCCATAGGCTGAAGGGAGTTCACTTTCTCCCGGCTTTTCTTGCCTTTGATGCCTATGTGCACGACTCTATCACTAAGTGAAGTAACGGTAGACTCTTCAGTACCTGTCAGAGAGAGAATTCTGGATCCTGCTTTGCGTGACCTGTTGCAGGAGTGTATTATTGAGGGAGTCTCTCCTGATGCAGTGCCGACAAGGAAGAGGTCTCCAACCCTGATTGAAGGGGTGGTCACATCTCCCACAAAGTGCACTTTCATCCCAAGATGCATTAGTCTCATCGCAAAGGCTTTCATGATTAATCCGGTTCGACCCATGCCGAACAGAAATAACCTTTCAGCCATCAGTATCTCAGACACAGCCACATCAATGCTCTCATTTAAGTTCTGAGGCATTAACGACGCGATTTCTTCCAAAATACCGGGTAGAATATCTTCGAAATCCATCTATACAGACACCATCGCTTTTCGGATTCTGGAAGCAGCTTCCCTTGGAGCTTCCGATTCGTATATGAACCGTCCTACGATAACAACATCTGGCTTGAGTGGAAGCAAGAGCTCAAGTGATTCAGGTGATATTCCTCCGGCAACTGCTATTCTCGTTTCTGGCAGATTCTCTCTTATAACAGCCATATCTCTTCTAACAAGCTGCACGAAATCAGTTTCACCAACTCTGCTTTTGTCTGAGGGAGTATGCAGACAAACGTAATCGGGACAGATGGCTGCTGCTCTATTCATGATAGACTTCAGGTTGTCGGTTCCAATTGTATCCAGCATGACCCGACCATCGAATACTCTTGCGGCTCTGATTGCCTGATTGATAGTTTCATCTGACGCGCAACCCAGAACCGTAACGATGTCAGCGCCTCTTTCAAAAGCAAGTTCTGCTTCCAGGTATCCAGCATCAACTATCTTGATATCCGCAAGCAGAGTTTGTTGCGGAAAGAAACGTCTTGCCTCTGCAACCAGTTCAATACCGTTTGCGATTATTGCTGGTGTTCCGATTTCCAGGATGTCTATGAGAGAAGAGACCTTCCTGGTGGCAGCAAGGAAACCGCTCTTCTCTACAAGGTCATTTGCAAATTGCAGAAGCATACATCAGTAAGTTACACCAGCAACGAGCATTACACTTGAGTAAGGAATCTGTTCACCGGTTCTAATGACACCTTTTGATTTTGTGTCTGTAAGCTCTTTGAATCGGTTGTGAGGAACGAACTCCACCTCGACCCCCTGTGGAAGCCTCTTCATGGTTTCCTCAAGGGTCTTCGGACTGACGGACTTGATTTCTTCAGAGAAGATCACCTTCTCTATTTCGAGTTCTTCAAGAACTGGTTCCAGTACATCGAAGATCCCTGGTTTTCCTCCCACTATGCTCACATCAACCCTGGTTCTGTCATTGGCTATCGGAAGGCCTGAATCGGATACCACGAGTATGTCGGTATGACCGATCGAACCGATCAGACTGCAGATTTCCCTGTTCAGTATGCCCTTCTTCTTCATCAGATTGTCTCCTTTGAGTATTGTGTATTCAGATGGATCTTGAACTTGTAGTGACTGCCTACATACCAGCATTGAACGTACTCAACGATTTGCTTCCCCGTATCCTGTCCGACTCTTTCGTAATAAAGAATGGGAGCTCCAACATCAACTTCAAGGAGTCTTGCTATGCTCCCTTCAGCAAGCCTTGCCTCAATGACAGCATCCCCTTCAGTGACTGCGGTACCCTTCTCTCGCAGAAGCTGATAAAGCGAACCCTCGAAGTCCTCTTCTCCGGTGAGACCGCTGTGCTCGGTCAGGTAAGAGATGAACAGAGCAAGCGGGAAGATCTCCTCATTTCCTCTGAGTCTCGTGAGTCTGAGAAGATTGTCTCCTTCAGCCACATCCAGCAATTCTGCCAGTTTGAGATCTGCAGTAACATGTCTGACATCGACAACCTTGGTAATTGGAACATGCTTTTCTATCCTCATCTGGTCGGTGAAACTCCTGATTGTTGTTAGGAGTTCCTGACTTGCCATGTTTGCTACAACAGTTCTTCTTCCACGCATCTTCGAGATCTGACCGGTGCTTTCGAGAGCTTGAATCGCCCTTCTCACTGTAGCTCTGCTGACATCGAAGATTTTCATCATGGCTTCTTCAGTAGGAAGCTTTCTGCCGATTGCATCAGGCTGTTTCATATAATCGCTTATGATCTCGAATATCTGGAAATATAGAGGAACCGGGCTTTTTCTATCCAGTGTTATCCGTTTCTCTGGATCGAGAAGCATTATCCCATACCTTCCTTCATAATCAGAGGTCTGAGCCTACAGAGCGGCCAAATCCTCATATGTCTTTGTTAAAGCATAATAAGTATTGTCAAACACTTCGAATATCCTGTTGTATTCCCTATGGTTATCGATATTCGGCGAGATAACCTGAACATCTTTGACAAAGCTGGAAGCATCCTCGAGATTGATTTCCTTTATTCCAACAGCTCCTATTATTGCCGCCCCCATCGAAGTAGCTTCTTCGAGGTACTCTGGGACTGTTACAACCCGTCCGAATACGTCAGAGATAATTTGCTTCCAATTTCTTCCCTTTGCGCCGCCACCGATCAATCTGATCCTCTCAAACTGACCTTCCGTTTCAATTATATCCAGGATAATCTTCAGGTTAAATGCAACACCTTCAAGAACGGCCCTCAGCATATCAGACTTGGTGTGGGAAGAAGACAGTCCTACAAAAGCACCACGAGCATCTGTATTCCATCTTGGGCTTCTCTCACCTAGCAGATATGGGAGGAATATGAGTTTTCCGGCACCAGGTTTTGTGTTGTCAACCAGATCATCCATGAGGGCAAAAGCGCTCAAACCGATTGCCCTGGCTTTTTCTTCTTCATGGAGACAGAGAGTGTCTTTTGCCCACTGATAAGCACCGCCACCAGATTGCATTGTTCCCGTGGGGCAGTAATAACCCTGCACCGGATAAGCGAAGTTGAATGTTCTTGCATCCTTGTCGAAGAGAGGTTTTGTAGAACACGTGCTTATCCAGCTTGAAGAACCGAGGTAAAGATACCCTTCGTCTGAGCTCACGACACCCGCTCCGAGGCAAGAACAAGCGCCATCCCCGCCTCCACGAACGACCAGCGTCTCCTTTGAGAGTCCGAGTTCATTCGCTATACCTGGGAGAATCTTTGAGACGATGGTAGTCGACGAAGACAATCCAGGAAGCTTCTCCATATCAAGTCCTAGCGCATCTACGAGTTCCTCTGACCATTCCAGTCTGTTGATATCAAATACCAGGGTCATCGAAGCATCTGAATGATCTGTTCCAAACTCTCCGGTCAGTCTTGCTACAATATAGTCTTTTGCAATGAGGAATTTGTGAGTCTTCTCGTAGATTTCTGGATCGTTGTCCTTTATCCAGGCGAACTTTGGTCCAGAGTAAGTTGGGGTGATCCTGGTACCTGTCAGTCTGTAGACTCTTTCATTCCCAATCTCTGAAAGCCTCTCGGCCTGTTCGACACTTCGTTGATCTGCCCATATTATCGCGCGCCGCAGTGCGCTACCGTCTTTGTCAACCGGAACAGCTCCCATCATCTGCCCGCTGAAGCTGACTGCTCTTATGCTATCTACGTCAACAGCAGCTTTGGATAAGAGTTCTGCGGTGGTTGCTTTCACTGATATCCACCATTCTTCAGGATCTTGTTCTACCCAGTTACGCTTTGGGTAGTAGGTCCTGTATGGTGCAAAAGAACTCGCAACGAGAGTACCGTCAATCCCGAATAGGGTAGCTTTGTTTCCGGTGGTGCCAATGTCATAAGCAATAATGTAACTCATAATGTGACATTCCCTTCCTGCTTGGCAAGCGATTCTATTTCTTCTCTGGAAGGCATTGATGGTGACGTTCCGAACCTCGTTGTGGAGATTGCTGCACCAGCCCGGGCATATCTAATGCTGTTTTCCAGTGTCTGATCCCTTGAAAGATAGGAGGCAAGGATTCCAGCAAAAGCATCACCTGCCCCAGTGGTATCGACCGTCTTAACACTGAATGCTGGAATCAGGTTTTCGCCTATTGAGGGGCAGAACACGCCCTTCTCTCCCAGTGTGATGATGACAGTGCCAACAGACTCTTTCAACTTGCTTGCAATCGCCCGTATCGAATCTAGCCCGTCCAGAGATATCCCTGCAATAAGACTTGCTTCGATTTCGTTCGGAATCAAAACATCAACGTATTTCAGGACTGCCTGATCAAACTCTTTTACCGGTGCTGGATTAAGGAGCACGGTTGCTCCAGAGGATTTTGCAAGCTTTATGGCTTCGTAAGTTGCATCGAGATTTGATTCAAATTGGGTGAGGAAAACGTCACACGATGTGAATATCTCTTTGTGAGACCTGACGTCATCAACGGTTAGTTCGTTGCATGCCTCAGGCGCTACGGCTATGGCATTATTTCCATTGTTCTTGTCAACGATTATCAGTGCTGTTCCTGTTGTAGCGTCGCTCGATTCGAGAAGATATTCTCTTGAGATACTGAATCTATCAAAAGCATCCCTCACGAACGGCGCAAACAGGTCTTTGCCAATCTTAGTCATGAACTTCACTTCTGAATCTGCTTTTCTGGCAGCAACAGCCTGGTTGAAGCCTTTGCCTCCCGGTCCCATCTTGAAAGGTCCGGCAAAGACAGTCTCTCCCACTACGGGTATGTGTGGGGAAAATGTCGTCAAGTCCATGACATAACTACCAAAAACGGTCAATTTGTTCATCTCAAGCTTAAACCTCCTGGCGGCTATTTCCTCTAACGCTTCATAACCTGTGCGATTTCCAGGAGTTCTCCTCCTGGGCCGTTGAACGTGTTGTACAACACTTTTCCATCAAATACTGGAATAGGTTGGTCAGAATCCAGGACAACCCCACTTCTCTTAAGATAGTCCATTGCCTGAGTAATGTCATCGACTTCGAAAGACAGATGCTGAATGTGAGACTCATCATTTCTGGCAAACGCCCTTTTGTAGCTATCTTGAAAACACATCAGTTCTATTTCACAGCCCTGACCGGCAACAAAGGCTACTTCCAGTTTCTTCTCGGGTAGTTGTTCACTGTTGACCAGTCTCAGACCGAGAAGCTCTGTGTAAAACCTGAGAGCTTCATCAAGGTTCGGGACTTCAATCGCAACATGAAAGAACCTGTCTATCTTCATATCTCATGCTTCCTTTGCGCCACGTTTTGTGACCTTGGCTCTTCTCTTGGCTTTCAAGTACTGATCCAAGAACACAGCAAGGACTATCAACGCCCCTATTAGCATCTGCATTATGAACGGGTCGGCTCCAAGGAGGTTACCACCGTTTCGCATGGTCTGAATGATCACCGCCCCTAGAGCAGTTCCAAGAACGGTTCCTGAACCTCCACTGAGACTTGCTCCGCCAATGACAGCCGCTGCGATTGCGTCGAGCTCATATGTCTGCCCGCCAGTAGGTACACCCGCAGACATTCTTGTGGCCAGCATGAGGCCTGCAATACCACTCAACAAAGCTCCGAGAACATAGAAACTGTACATATTGAGACGGATATTTATTCCACTAAGCCTGGCGGCTTCCTTGTTGCTTCCTATGGCATAGAGGTTCCGGCCGAATTTCGTATACTTCAGGGCAAACAGCATCAAGATTACCAGTCCTATCCAGATCCACGCTAATGCAGGTATGCCAAGTATTCTGAGTGCAGAGAATTGCCTGAACTCCAGCGGAAGGCCGGTTACCATTCTCCCCCCGGAGATGTACATAACCAGCCCTCTAACCAGGGTCATCATCCCGAGTGTCGCAATAAACGGAGGAACCTTACCATCATTGACAGCAATACCAGAAACCAGCCCGACAGCAGCGGCAGCAACGAGTGCTATCAGTATTGCGGGGAGAGTCGCCATCTGTATATCCCCTCTGGTTGAAACCATCAGGGCATATACCATTCCACTCAAACCTACAACAGAACCCACGGAAAGATCGATTCCACCCGTGATGATTATCAGGGTCATTCCGATGGCAACAACACCATTTATCGACGACTGCCTTAGCAGGTTGGTGATATTTGCAAAAGACGAGAAGTTCCCACGTGTTGCGATGGCCAGAAATACCCACATTACAATTACTATTATCACCAGGTTCTTTTCAGCAAATATCTTTCTGTCTTTTCTCCCAGCCATCCTATCCTGCCTCCTCAAACTTTGCTGATGAAACAACATTCTTCATTGCAAGTCTCAGAAGATGCTCTTCTGAGAAATCCTCTTTCGGCACTTCCGCAGCAAGCTTTCCTGCAGATATCACAAATATCCTGTCAGATAATCCCATCAGTTCTGGCAAATAGGAAGAAATAAGAACTATTCCTTTTCGCTGTTTGCTAATCTCCGCAAAAAGCCTGTAGATTTCGGATTTTGTACCGACATCGATTCCTACAGTTGGTTCATCGAACAACAGCACATCAGGATTCTTGCAGAGCCATCGTGCGATTATCACTTTCTGCTGATTACCGCCACTGAGCTCATAGATCGACTGGTATATGCTCGATATCTTGATAGAAAGCTTATCGACAAAATCCCACGCCTGCTCATGGGCTTTTCTGTATCTTATTAGACCAGCCTTCATAACCTTATCGAAGTTGATTATGTTTATGTTGAAATCAATATCCTGCTGCGGGAATATCCCCTGACTTCTCTTGTCTTCAGGAAGATAGCCCAGACCGTTCCTGAGAGAATCCTTGGGACTTCTCAGCTTCGTTTCTTTACCTCTCATTGTAATTGTTCCCTTCTCCAGCGAATCAA
>Ga0334895_1001545_pt1 | contig 22705 bp, 10 predicted proteins | sample GraSluR3_MG_7_FD_207229 | JGI IMG/M metagenome (GOLD analysis project Ga0334895, IMG submission 207229) | Sludge microbial communities from methane-producing bioreactor in Wageningen University, Netherlands - Granular Sludge_31_05-R3 | ecosystem: Engineered > Bioreactor > Anaerobic >... | reverse complement strand
GATGATGCTCGCAGGCTCCCGGCAGGAGTCTATCTGCTGCAAATGCGTGTGGATGGGGTCAATAGAAAGCCGCAGAGGATCCTGAAGTATTAATGTATCTGCTCCATCTTGAAGCATGGTCGTTCGACGAGCTGATACAGATTAGGTTGAGATGGTTGAGCACTTCGCTGTTGAGAATTTCGGTTACAGCCCAAGACAGCCACTTCAAAGTGGGGGCGGCTTGTAGCCGCCCAAAGCTCAGGTGCAATCACCCATGAACCCGCCCCATACCAGCCTTCCATAGTGGAAGCGACATCTTGTCGCGTGATTGTCACAGCAGGACGACATTATGGATGCCAAGCTCCAGCACCAGACCAGTCTTTCCGGAACCTCGTGCGCAGCACGGGGTATCCGGAATCTTAAATTCTCCCACTTCTCTGCATTGCCGGTGGCTAAAGCCGACCGGAGATCATCAATATCCCTAAGCTCGAGCTGCTGAAAACACGGCAGCTAAAGCAGCCGCCTATCATCTTCGCTTTGCTAAACTTCGGGGTCCCCGCAAAATAGCGAAGCTATTTTGTGGGGTGATTTCGGGGACCCCAGGTTATTGTGAAACGATTTCTTGAGGTAATTTCTGAGTACCTACAAATTGAGCAGCAACTTTATGGGGAAAAATGGAGCCCTCAATGAGGGCTCCATGTCTATTGGGTGAAAGAAGCCGGGGCTTATTTCATCATGATCATTTTCTTAGTGCTGGAGTATTTTCCTGCTTGCATCTTGTAGAAATAGACGCCGCTGGCGACGTTGCGTCCATTTGCATCTACTCCATCCCAGGTGTAGCTATGCTGACCGGATTCGAGATCTCCGGAGACCAAGGTTTTGACTCTTTGTCCAAGTATGTTGTAGATATTGATATTCACAGGGCCTCTCTCTTTAAGCGAGAAGCGGATTGTGGTTGTGGGATTGAAGGGATTGGGATAGTTGCCCATCAACTCAGTAATCACCGGATTGACGCCATCCTCGTTGCTAACTTCGGTGGAGGATCCCATGAGAGACACATTAATGCTAGGGTTATCCGGGTCATCGGATGTGATGATCAGGTATCCGGCATAGACTCCTTCCTCTAGCGGACGGAAGCCCAGGTTCAATTCCAGACTTTGTCCCGGTGCCAGGACATAGCTCATATTGGGAGTAGCTCCTTCAATATCCGCATCCAAGGTGTATGGAACAGGAATCTGGATATTGCCCAGAAGTGTGGCGTCGCCTTGATTTGAGAAGCTAAATGGCATATTGATCTCTTCTCCCATGGGAACATTGCCGAAGTCCAAGTTGGTCTGCTCGACTATGATCACCGGGGCTCCTGTTTCGATAGATTCAGCGGGGAAGACCACTTCATCGATCCACACAGCGTCTTGCCCTGAGCTGACAGAATTGTCCTTGCTATACTCCCAGCGGTAGGTATTGGTGCCGCCTGCGACCATATAGCTGACTTGGCTCCAGTCGATTTCACCGCTCCATTGATTTTTGAGCTGACCATTGATGTAGAACTTGAGGACATCGTGGCTTTCTTCACTGGATACCTTTTTCCAGAAAGAAATGATGCCATCTGCAGGGTTTGTCATGGTGACGCTCATTACGGTGCTTTGATTGTGATTTATGCTTGCAGAGCGAGCAGAGTAGTTTCCTCTGTAGCTCACATTGTCAGTTGTCCAATTTCCACCGGCGAAGTTCCATGGGAAGTCCCCAAAGCCATTCTCAAAGCCATCCACCAGGATGCCGACCGTGACGTTGTAGATCTTAGTCTCAGTAAATCCGCCGAAGCTGGCAAGAGTCATGATCTGGAGCGTTGATCCGGGGCTGACTTGAGAGCTGAGAGTGACGGAATACATAGCAGTAGCTTCCGCACCGATGGGCAGGTTCTCAAAGCTATCCAAGATCGGATTGATGATGGTAGCGCCGCCATTGATGATCAGAGATGTCTGAATCTCCGGGCTGTCTGCATGACCCTCATTGAAGAAGGGAATGCTTAGGATGAAGGTTTCACCCGGGTCTATGCGACCATTGTCATTGCCTTCAGGATCGTCTACCATGATATGTCCCCACTCAATTCTCGGGGCATTGATAGTGAGAGTATAATCATAGGCAAAGACTTCGCCATTCTCCAGATTTACCAAGACAGTGAAATCAGCATTGTACTGATCCGTTACAAAGTCCGTGATTTGGATCTCAATTCCAAGGGTAGTAGATCCGGTTTCATGGGCATCGATGTCGGATATGACCTCGGGTTCTCCGATCACAGAGATAAAAGGATCAACTGAGATCAGAGATACGGTTACGCCCTCAGCAGGATCATTACCTACGTTTTCCATCTCAACATGGATGGTGATGGTTTCGTCAAAGTCTGCCACGAGCTCATCGCTACCATCAACCTGCACTTCTGTGAGGATGATATAAGGTCCGTCAGCGGGCAAAACCTGAACTTCACCGAGGTGAGTAACGCGGTTTGAAGCGGCTATTGTGAGAGTGAGATCCATAGGCTGCGCAGGCATGGGATCGAGAGTGATCACGGCATTGCCTGCGGCATCTGCGATTGCAGAGCCATAGATCACGCCTTCATCACTGAGGGAGAGCTTGGCATTTGCTTCCGTCTGGACGCTTAGGCTATTCATGCCGATGAGCAGGACGGGATTGTAGTTTGCCACGATCTCGCTTGGATCTTGAGTTCGAGCCATGATGGAGGCATCTCCGAAGATATGCCAGTTCTTAAACTCATCCGCTCCGGCATTGCCATAGACTTCGATCATATGAGCAGATCCATGGAAGAAAAGACCACCGATGGTGTATTTTTCTTCTGCAACCAGCAGATCCACGATCTCATCTTGGGCGCGCATCGGGGGGTTCCAAGCTTGGTTGACTGTAGAGGCATACATAGCAATGGCTCCAGTGGGATTGCCATTGTTAGTAGCCCTCAGCCAAGCTTCGGCAAAGCAGGTGGTGCTCACAAAGTTTCCGTTTACGCATGCGACAGATACGATAAAGGGCAGTTCAAATTCATTAACAAGGTTATTTACAGCGGTGTTATTGAAACCAGTAGTTGACCAGGAGGTGTTTGATCCATGACCGGTGTAGTTGATTATCCCGCGGCCGTTATTGACGCTGTTTGCTACCTGGGCGGAAGTAGCCCCGAAGTTTTGATACAATTGATCGATCTGTGTGTATCCATAATCTAGGAGGTCGTCGCGAATGTATTCAAGATGCTGTTGGTCGCTTTCACCTTGGTCACCTTGATATCCGCCGCCTTCATTGGATGCGATCCCGATTCCTTTTTGAAGCCACTCGGCTCCGTTTTGGATATCGCGCTCATAATGGATGCTACGCAGAACCTGAGTCTCCATCTCAGCCACTGTCTGTGCAGAGAAACGGCCGACATAGATCTCAGGATAGCTGTCGTTTCCGGCAAGTAGCGCAAAGGATGGGTCACTTCCTCCACCAAGGTGGGTAAGAGAGGGGACTTGGGGAGCATCGCCCATGATCTGAACGAACATCAGTCCGTCATCTTGATCATATTGGGCTTGGATATAGCTTTTGATATTGGCAGCAGTGGGCCCTGCTTCGGTGACGTCCACGACGCTGACGTCAAAGCCCAATTGACGCTTCCAGTCTACCCAGTCTTGGATTGCTTCATCAAAGATCGAGTTTTTGATCACCAATATGCGGCCTTCTTCTGTGAGCACCGGATACTTGGCTTCATTGAAGTTTAAGAAAAGTCCCTGATAGATATTTGCGAACTCCCGGGCATAGCTGTTTTTGGCAGCAGAAAGGGCATTGGTCAGGTCTGTGCCATTTTCGCTAACCTGCACTGAGATCTTGGTGTACACGCGGGTAATCCCGGTCTCAGGATAATATACGAAGGGCTTGAATCTGACAGTGATGCCGCGGAAGTCGCGGATAATAAAGGGTTCGCTCAATTCCACCGGGTTTGTCGGGTAGAAATCTGAGGAATCATAGAAATCAGAAAAGCTGAAAGGAACGTCATTCGGATTGATATCCCTGGTCAGGTTTCCCTTTGAGGGAGCGATCGGCATATCGAGCTCAATATATTCGCTATCTAGAATCTCGATCTCCATCCTTGCAGTGGGGGGGATGATCACGCTGCCAGCCATGATGGGTATTTCCGGCATTCCGGCTTCAAGGGTGAGTCCGCCTTGTTTTATTGTTGGTAGATACCAAGTTTCGGCATCAATCTCGACTGCTTCACGCATAAAGCTGCCAAGGGTGAATTCCAGCTTGGATACACCCGGCTGACTTCCGACGAGACGCAGGTCATTTGCATAGTTACTTACGGTCACCTGCTCGGCATTGAGCGCAATGCCCAAGGCCATTATCAGGCTCAATAATATAATGAGTCGCTTCATTATATCCTCCATTTTATCTTCTTAATATTCTTCTATTCTTAGTTGATCTTCACTACAATATGTTATACAGAAAATTAGGTGGCGCCCCTCAAAAGAAAGAGGCGCCGATTTGTTTATTTCATAAGCATCATTTTGTTTGTTGCTTGATAGTTATGGCTTTGCATCCGGTAGAAATAGATGCCGCTGGCTACAGAGCTGCCGCGTTCATCCTTTCCGTCCCATACGATCTGATGGTTTCCGGCTGAGACCTCAGAATCTAGCAATTGTTTTACCAATTGTCCTTTAAGGTTGTATATGCTAAGTCTGACCCTGCCGGCTTCCTTGAGTGAATAGCGGATGGTGGTCGTGGGGTTGAAAGGATTTGGGAAGTTGCCATGCAAGTGTGTCACGGCAGGATTTACCAAATCATTGTTTGATACAGAGATCAGGGAGATCGGGATGGTGATGCTTGACAGATCATTGTCATTTGTGGTGATCGTCAATTCGGTATTGATATCATGAACCTGATCTGAGGATTCATAGCCAAGCGTGAAGGTCCTAGTGACTCCCGGAGATATCACGTAGAAGAAGTCATTGGGTAGGATCTGACCCATGTGAGACAGAGTGAAATCTGCTGGTACAGAGATGAGTCCTTCTAGGTCTCCGGTGCCTAGGTTGCGCAGGTTGAAAGTCTCTGTGTAGCTGCCATTGGGGCTTACTTCCGGGAAGACGATCGCATCTGTGGTAGTATATGCCATGGGGATCTCAGCAGATCCGCTAGCGGGGAACTTGATGTCATCGATCCATCCGGCATCACTTCCTGAAGAATAGCTACCGTCCTTGATGTATGTCCATTTGAAGTTTCTGGTTCCGGCAGATACTGGATAGCTCATCTCAGCCCATCCTTGGTTTCCACTCCAAGAGCCTTTTTCTTCACCGTCAATATAAAACTTGAGGAAGTCCCATCCGGATTCGGAAGATACTTTACGGAAGAAGCTGATTTCGCCATCAGTACCAACATCCAGTGTGATCTCCAAGCTGGTGCTGGCATTGTGGCTGATCGCTCCGCTGCGGGCTGAATAGCTGCCGCTATTGAAGTCGTCAGTCGCGATTGTCCATGGGATGCTGCTGTTGTTTTCCCAAGGGAATGTCTCAAAATCTCCGGATTCAAAGTCTTCCATGATAGCGCCGATCGGGACAAGGATGCTGTGGTTTATCATCTGAGCTCCCATGTCGAGAGCGATTCCCAAAGGAATCACTTCGCCATCCTCGATTTCATCTGCCAAGACGAGATCAAAGCTCAATGGGATGTTTCCTCCGGTTGAGATCCCCGGAACCATGAATGAGGAATTTGGCAAGGAAGCAAAACCGCTATTTAAGATCAGGTTTAGTGCGCCGCTTTCTACAGCCATGTGTCCCATATTGGTGATATTCAGCGTGATGTTGATGGTCTCACCGGCTTCAAAGATGCCGTTGTTGTTGGGATCAAAGTAGCTGACGGAACTGATGGTCACATTGGGAGCGTTAATGAGCAGATTGCGAGTGGTTGCCCAGACATTCTCTCCATCTGTGACAGATATCTCAAATACTGCGACGTGCTGGTCTTCAGCGCCTTGGTCGATGGCAGCACTGAAAATGGAGCTAACGCTGATTTGGCTATCGGCAGCGATGTCTTCGATGCTGGTCTGAGTGTCCATGAGGTATACCCAAGGACTCGAAGTGGAGATGCTGACTTCCAAATTCTCGGCATCCATGACGCCCACATTGCTGAAGGTGAGATCCATCTCGACGGTCTCCCCGGCGTTTGCAGAATTGCTTCCATCCGCCAGGGTGATCTGACTCACTGTCACATAGGGACCCTCATTGGGTATCACGTCAATGCCGGCAATAGTGGGCTTGCGTTTGGAGCGCGTAGCGACCAAGGTGGCAGTTCCTGGCTCTTCAAAGGGAATGATATCCATTAGCAAATACCCGGCAGCATCAGTGAGGCCGACTCCGTGTAGATCTCCATTCATGGAAACAGCTACGTATGTGTATGGATCAGCGATGATCTCCATGCTGTCAAGACCAAGGAAGAATGTCTCAGGAGTGTTTATGGCATTGTCTTCCGGAATTCCAAAGTAGGGGATGAGGGAGGGATCTCCCATGATCGAGTAGATCTCCCAATAGTAGTTGATGCGTTCACTATTGCCCTGCGCTACTGCTAGGTTGCCCATGAAAATCATGCTGCCCGCAGTGGGTGCCCAATCTTCAAAAGATTCGCCATTTTCATGGAAGATAGCATCATATGCGCCCAAAGCATCGGGGTTGTATGCAGGAGCAGTTCCGGTGGCGTTTCCTTTAGCGCCGACCGTCCACCAATAGTCTTCATGCCAATAGGTGCTATTGGTTCCGCCGATATAGATCACTCCACCTTTGTTCTCGGCTCTTAGCCAAGCTTCAGCAAAGCATGTGCCGACATCGAACTTGCTGGTGAGACAGCAGTTGCCAACTACGAAGGAGTATTCATTCTCATTTTGAAGGCTATTGATGTTGCTAATGGTGAAGCTGGGATCACTCCAGTCTGTGGTGCCGCCATGAGCAGTGTAATTTACATAACCCCTACCGTCGGAGACGTTTGCCACAATGGCCGAAGCACTGCTGGCGGATTGGGGATACAGATAGGAGTTGCTGGAGATGCCGTGAGCTTCGTTGAAGTAGTTTTGAGTGGCATAGTTTATTTGCCCATTACCATGGGTCGGTGCCCAATAGCTGTCTACACCGGCGATTAGGACGGTCTTGCTTAAATAGTTGTCATCCGGCATGCTGTATTGTTGGTGCATGAGAGTCTTGTTAACTTGGTTTGTGACCTGTGCCGGCGTTGTAGCGGAGAATCTGCCAAAATACATTTCCGGCAGATAGTCTGTACCCTGCAGTCGCACATAGTGCAGATCTGTGGGGTGTGTTCCAAAAGTGGAAGATGATCCGGTTGCCACTTGTGCCACATCACCCACGATCAAGAGATAGCTGGGAGCAGGATTTTCTGCGCTTGCGGAATCCCATAGACCTTGCATGTAGTTCTTGATCTGGTTTGTGCTGTTTCCGATGCTCTCAATGGTGGCCACCGTCACATCAAAGCCTTCGATGGTCTTCCAATCGATGAATGGTTGCATAGCATCCAAAAAAGCCGCCGGGCTGATGATCACATATCCGGTGGGATAGCGCATCAAACTGGTTCGAGTGCGCTCATAGTTCCATACGCTGGAGGCTAAAACGCCGTCAAAAGCAGCAGAGCGAGTCTTGGCTCTGATCTCGCTTGTGGCAAGATGATCAGATCCCACAAAACTTATCTCGACCTGTGTGGTAAGCACGATGTCCAGAGATCTTGTGGACGGATTGTAGTTCATCGGCACAAAATCAAGGGAAAAAAGTCTTTCCCCTCGCATCATGCCAAGCTCTTCAATGTGTATTGTAGCTTCTGTCGTAGAGCGGTTTCCATTGTAAAAATCACGGTCAACCACAAACGGCAGCTCCTCTATGTTAGCGCTCTTTGAAACGCTGGCTTGAGCAGGTATTATGGGATAATTGATGCCGTTTTCGCCAAGGTCAAGGTTGGTTCTTTGGGTGTCCAAAAGTCTGAATCTTGGCTCTGCACCTATTGGTACGCTGATTATCTTTCTTAAAAGAGGAAGCTTCGGCTCCCCGATAGCATTTGTGCTGGCGAAGTTTTTGACAGAAATCTCTGTCCAAACACCCTCTTTGCTTTGAACTTCAAAGTAATCCATAGCATCGATGGCAAAGCGGACGCTTAGGCCATCTGAGTGACTGTTTAGAATCTCTGATTGAGATACTCCGCGCTGTAAGCGGATCGTTCCACTATTGGCCATCAAAGACAGTGATATCACCAATAGAACGGCAAGTAGAAGATGTCTTTTCATCTTAACTCCTGTATTGTTTATCATTTATAAAACTAGTTATCATCTCTTATCTATACTCTATATAAATCTACGCAATATTAATACCAAGAACAGATGAATTTGATGCCGTCAAGTGTTTTTTTTCGAATGGCAAAAATAGAGGAGGGGGAAACAGTCTCTTTATCGAGGGATGTATGGCCTTGAAGGGATTCTGGCCCTGAAGAGTTTCTGGGTATCTATTAGCGGATGATATCGCCCGGTGAGCTTAGGTTGTGGATCGCAGAAGCATGGATGTGGATGGTGTCATACCGGGATGGCATCACTGAGAAGTATTTGCTGTATATGATCTTGAGAGTAATGGCTTCATCTTCTAGTGGGCGATAATCTGCCATCTCGTATATCAGATCAATTTCTTTTTGGGGCTCGATCTCAGCATACTCGGCGTCTATCGTCTCGAGAAGATTGTCATCACTGTCAAACAAGCCCAGCAGAAAAAAACCCTGGATGGCTACATCCAGATTGTTTTTGAGGCTTACAAACACATCTGCGGGATGCGAGATATCATAGATATCATACAGAAAAGACTCGTCATCATTGACTGGGACGACATATACCTCACTGCTGAGATTGAAAGTGTCTTCGTCCAGCCAAGTGCCACTATAGCTTCTGGCAGAGCGGAAACCGCCCCAATAGCCAAGAGTGCGGAGCTCATATTGGCTCATTCCGGGGTCATTCACAAGATATGAGGCGGCTCTGTTTGCCGGACCATCTTGCCTTACGACCAAGACCCAATGAGATCTGCGACCGGCTACTTTGACGATCACCTTGTTGCCTTTGTCCAATTCCCTCGATAGAAATTCCCAATCATTATATCGATAGCTCTGGGCGACTAATTCTAAACCAAGCCCATCTCCATCGATCAACGCGGGGATTTGCCAACGCATATTGTTGCCAGAATAACCTCCATTTTTGCGCAGCCAATCATTGAGCTTTGCAGGAGTCATGAAGGGATTTGAGGCTTCTTGATTTAGCAACATGGAGAGACAGGACACTACACAACCACTTTGTCCGATGGATGTGGATCTGCCCAATCGATCGGATTTCCACCTTGCATCGGTTTGGGAAAACCAACTGAATCCAGTGGCAAAAACCATGCTGAGGCATAGCATAAGGTTGAGACTTAGGACGAGTTTCTTCATGTGTAGAGCTCTCAAAACTGTTTATATTGCATTTACTTAGATTATAATGAGCAAAAAAGGAGGGAAGCGCCAGACTGTCAATTGCTTTTTTCCTTAAGAAGCCTAAAGCTTGTTTGGAGGTGATCACAGACAGCCCTTGTGTTACGGCTCTGGAAAGTGGCAGAGCTAAGCATCAGCAAGATAAGTTGATAGGCAATATAGAGCGATTTTTGTCTTGACAGATAGCCATTGGTCTGATTTCATGCACGAAATATAGTAAAACACACAATATAAGGAACTTATGAGGAAGATACGAAAGAAACTTTTTGTCACTTTTATCGGCCTGCAGCTTCTGTTTATCGGACCTGTGATAGCTGATTCTGTGGCAGGATTGGGAAGTGATGAGATAAGTCAGGATCAAGCTGATCTTATGATGGATTCTCAGCACAGACAGGAACCCCCGGGGACGACGCCCGAGACCATGGTCTCTTCTTACTATGCAGACTATTTTCACGGCCGTACCACGGCAAATGGTGAAACATTCAATCAATACGCAATGACCTGTGCCCATAAAACTCTTCCCTTTAACACACTGTTACGCGTTAAAAACCCCAAAAACGGGAAAACGGTAGAAGTCCGCGTTAATGACCGTGGCCCATATCCTCCCGGCAGAGACATAGACCTCTCCTATGGAGCTGCAAAAAAGATCGGCTTGATTCGTCCCGGAGTAGCTGAAGTAGAAGTCTTTATTCTGCATCCGGAAAATTCTGACCACTCCACAGAGTACGCCGTAAACTAGCATCAGTTTTCTCAATCGGCAATCGCCACAAGCTTCTATGCTTCCGCTTAAAGTATCATCCAAAGTTCAATCTGCTCTTTCAGAAAGCAGAGCAATATTGGCGATGGAATCTACCGTAATCACTCACGGCTTGCCATATCCACAGAGCTTCGCCGTACTATCTGAAACCGAGGACCTTGCAGAGCTTCATGGCGCTACTCCCGCGACGATTTGCATCCTTGATGGCGTCATCCACATTGGGCTTGATCATCAAGACCGCGAGATCCTCATGCGAAAGATAGAGGGTGCAGAGATCATATACAAAGTATCTCAGCGGGACATTCCAATGATCTTGGCAGAGCGGGCTAGCGGAGGCACGACAGTCTCAGCGACCATGGCTTTAGCACATCATGCGGGTATAAATGTGTTCGCAACCGGCGGAATCGGAGGCGTGCATCGCCTCTGGCAAGATTACTTGGACATCTCACTGGATATCAAAGCACTATCCGAGATCCCAATGATCGTGGTATCTGCCGGATGCAAGGCGATCTTGGATATCCCTGCGACTCTTGAGCACCTTGAGAGTTCCGGAGTAACAGTCTATGGCTGGCAGTCAGACGACTTTCCTGCCTTCTACTCTCGGAATAGTGGCTGCAAGATCTCTGCTGTGAACAGCCTGCGATCAATAGCAGAAGCATTTCGGATGTCTCAAGAGCTTTCTTCCGGAGCTTTTCTAATTGCCAATCCGATACCCGAAGAAGATGAAATCCCCGCCTCAAAGATCGAGCCCTACATCCAAAGCGGAATGCAAGCAGCTGCCGGTATCCGGGGCAAGGATCTTACTCCGTTTTTGTTGAGCTACTTGGCAGAAGCTACCAAAGGCAGAACGGTCGATGCGAACCTCGCATTGCTGAGAAACAACGTAATGTTAGGCGCGAAGATCGCCAAGGAATTAGAATGAAAATCTATATTTCAGTGGATATGGAAGGCATGCCCGGAACCTTCAATTGGGAACACGAGAAACGGGATCGTGCTGCCGTCTTGGCGAGCATGAATCAGCATCTGGAAACTGCCATTAAGGCAATAGCATCCAGTGATGCAGCCGCAAAGATCACCGAGATCTGTATCGCGGATGCGCATGGAGATTGTGATAACCTATCATATGATTTGACAAATTTGGATGAGAGGGTGAGTCTGATCTCGGGTGCTCCCCGACCGGAATATATGATGCCAGGCTTCAGTCCAGATTTTGATATGGTCTTCCTTTTGGGATATCACGCCGGAACCGGGGCGCTGAGAGGCAATATGGATCATAGCTATTCAAACAACAGGATCCAAAAGATCAGCATCAATGATATGCCCATGAATGAAGCTCTGATCAATGCGGCATATGCCGGCTATCACAGTGTTCCAATAGCATTAGTAAGCGGTGATCTGGCCCTGATGAAGGAGCTCGAAGATACGCTGCCCTGGATTGAGTATCTCTGCACCAAGGAGGGGATCAGCAAGTTTGCTGCAAAGAGCTATTCACAAAAGCGACTGACAGACGAGCTTATCGATAAGGTGCAAAAAGCTTTAGATAGAAATGGTCTTCCTTGCTTCTTAATCGAAAGCCCCATCAGGCTCAAAATTGAGTTTCACGCAACTGCCATGGCCGATCAAGCCTGCCTCATGCCGAACGTTCAGAGGCTTGACGGCAAGACCATCAGTTTCACGGAGAATGATTTTGGGGTCTTTCTGAATGCTTTGATGGCGATCATCACTCTTGCTGAATCCGTGGATATCTGAGGTTTTATCACGGCTGGAAAGTTGAAAGATATCCACATCAGGGATCTCTTTCATTCTGTAATACACAAGTTCCTTTGGGCTTTGCCGGCTAGATTAGCATGTCATTTATCCGGGTGATCCCGGCTTAAGAAATCACTCATAAAAAAACACTTAGCGCTCAGGCAGATAAGGGCCGTGTTTTCATAGCTGAGGCTGCATGCAGCGCCTCAAAAGCAAACATAATGGCGAGAATGTGTTTGGCAGCCATAGCTGATTCTGGCCGAAATGCTCCAAAATCACGGCTTTGAGGATAAAAGCGTTGACATATTATGCCTCTTTCAAAGACTAGCCCTTGGCTGTTTTTCATTTTGTTTTTTTACTAAAAATCTGTTATGAGCGGGGATTATGCAAAAGAGCGTAAATATCGATCCTACCTTGGTAGTAGATATCGGAAATACAAACATAGTGTGCGCAGTGGTTGTTCAAAACGAAGTGCTGAGTCGTTTTCGTTTTGAGAGCAACCGCAATTTGCTGGTGGAAGATTATTATAGCCAGTTGCGCCACAAGATGCAGGATTACCCCTTGGCTTCCTTCAAGTTTGCAGCCATTGGGAGTGTCGTGCCCAGGCTTACTGAAATTTTTGTGAAACTTCTAAGTGAATACAGCCTAGCCAAAGTCTATCAGATCGATGGCCTTTCTGATATTGGCCTGAGATATTTGATCGAAGACCGCTCTGTTGTGGGACCTGATCTGGTGGCAAATGCATTTGGTGCCTGGAAGAAGTACGATATGTCTACCATCATCGTAGACATGGGCACAGCTACCACCATCCAGCTTGTGGACAAAGACGGTCTATATGCCGGAGTCATCATTGCTCCCGGAGTCAAGACTGCTGCCAGCCATCTCTTTGATAAGGCTGCGCTACTAAACAATGTGGAGCTCAAGGCTCCCAAGCAGTTGATGGGAAATAGCACAAAAGATGCTCTCCTATCCGGGATTATCACCGGCCATGCCATGATGCTCAGAGGCTTTCTTGCCGAGATTAAGGTAAACTACGCACAATATGCACCTTTTAAAGTGATCATGACAGGCGGTCTTGCCAATGTGATCGCCCCGATGTGTGTTGCAGATTACGTAGTGGATCAGAATCTTACGATAGATGGCCTTGTCTTGGCGATGCATGCTTTGCTTCAAAAAGAATCTGAATAATCTATGCGTTTTCGTTGGCTTCTAGTCTTAGTCCTTCTTCCCGGAATCTTGATCTCGGAGACCTTTGGTCCCCGCCTGCTGATTCCCGGATACAATCCTCTGGTAAACAATAGGGTAGACGTCTATAAGCTCGATGGCGGTCTAAACGTCTTCCGGCAGAAGCCATATGATATCCCCGCACTTGAGATTGCCCGGCAAGAAGAGATCGACTTTGAAGCGCAACGCGTGATCGTATTTACTTTGGTGGAAAACCTCAACTTACATCCCCCGATTCCTCTTAGCTTTGACCAATATCTGACCAATATGCAGCGTCACGCATTCCGAAAATCATTAAACGCAAACATCAAGGAATACACCCGCACGGCAGAAGTCGTTTCCGGAGGTTTGATCGGAGAGTTCGTCTTGGAATTGCCGACCATTGCTTTGCCACGAACCGTACAGAGGGTATTGGGCAGTGGAGCCAGCCGCTTAAATCTGGATGGAACCCAAAAAGTCACTATCGCTGTCAGCAGTACAAAACGTAAGCAGATTCCCATCTATGAGATCGAAAACCGCAGCACTTTTGATATTCAAATGGAGCAGGAGACCAATCTCAGACTATCAGGAACGATTGGCGACAAGATCGAGGTTAACCTCAAATACAATTCAAATCAGGATGAACAGCTTTTTGACCCCAATAATGTAAACATCAAATACACTGGCGATGAAGATGAGGTCGTGCGATCCATTGAAGCAGGAAACATCGCTCTGTCTTTGTCAGGAAGCCGCTATATCAGCTATTCGACCAGCTCCCAAGGCTTGTTTGGCGTCACCGGAAAGTTCAAATACAAGGATCTTGATCTGACCGTCATCGCTTCCAAAGAAGAAGGTCAGAAAAACACTATGAGCTATGTGGGACAAGCCCAAGCAGATAGTGTGGTCTTTCGCAGCAGAGATTATGCTGCCCGCACGATGTATTATTTGACTGATCCTCGTGAGCTTTATGAGATCTATGATGAAGATAGCATTGGGAATCTGCCGGAAGGATGGGTGGACAATGCCATCGTCACTGATCCTGCCGGGGCTTGGATCATCCAAAATCCAAACCTGCTGCCGGAGTATGGCACGGTGCGGCTCTTCTTTGATGACGCAAATGCCGCAAACAACGTTGCTTCCGCTCCAGGAGACACCATCTTCTTTAGCCCCAATGACTACTACACGCCCTATTATGATGAGCTCATCGAGGGTACTGATTTTGTGACCGACTATGATGCCGGGTTTATCACGGTGCTGCGCAGTTTGGATCGCCGAGCTACTTTGGCTGTCATGTATGATCGTCGTGATGGGGTTCCGGTCAGATCCTCGGACTACTATAGCGAAGGGATGGATCCTGACAATGAACTGATCTATCCTTACGTGATCCGGCGCCGCAATCAGGAATATGATCCGTCGGACCCGGATAATGTATGGCATTTACAGATGCGTAATGTTTACAACATGAATAAGACAAACGTCAAGAGTGATGGATTCCAGCTGGATGTCTACACACTCAATGTTGATAACACCAGAAACTACAATCTCCCCGACGAACTCAGCTATGGATCATTCATCACCTACATGGACTACCTGCGGCTGGATAGCACCGGGGATGGGCTCATCAATGGTGATGACGCCACCGTCAATCTCTCGACCGGCCTGATTCTTTTGCCTTTCATCGAGCCCTTCCGCCCCCTAGGCGATGAAGTGCTTTATGAGGAAGAAAACGAAAGCATCAGCTATCAAGATATCAGTTTCTTCCTATCTGTTAAGGGTAAGATTGGCAGAGAAGCGATCGATCTTGCCCAAAGTGGTATCCTCAGAGGCAGTGTCCGAGTGCGAGTAAATGGGTTGGATCAACGCGAGAATGTTGACTATCTGGTGGATTATGATTTTGGGAGGATCACTTTCTTGACCCCTGCCGGGAAGGACCCCGATGCCCGCATTGAGATTGACTATGAGAGCAGGACACTCTTTGATGTGGCGCGAAAGAGCCTGGCAGGCATGCGTGCCGATTGGCAGATCACGGATTATGCCAAGCTAGGCGGTACCCTGATCTATAGATCCGAGACCGTATCCGACAAACGTCCGCGCATCGGCAATGAAAACATCGAAATGTGGTTAGCAAACATTGACGGAAGGATAGGTTTCAAGCCTGCCTTCATCACACGTTGGATTGACGCAATTCCTCTGATAAACACCACTGCTGCCAGCGAGATCAATATCTCAGGCGAGATTGCCTACACTATCCCGAATATATACGGGGATTCCGATACCAAGCGGAAGGTCTCCTATGTTGACGACATGGAGTCCATCGTCGATTCCTACCCCCTAGGGGTGACTTTCTCCACATGGGTGCGAGGAAGCAAGCCCTGGGGCACGACCTTGGCCAAAGGCAGGTCAAATTGGTACAATCCCAAACACATACGCCGCGAGCAGATTGAGGATCCATCCACCCTCACCGAAAGAGAGCGCAAGGAAACAGCCACAGTCCTCGCAATCAGACATTGGCCCAGCAATCTTTATATACCCGGTAGCGGAGTGCAAAGCTGGAGTGGCATCATGAAATACTTGGGAAACCAATTGGACTTCTCTCAAAAGAAATACATCGAGCTCTTGGTCAAAGTAGATAGAGAAGGCAATGACTTCCCTCCCGAGATCACACTCACAGTTGATTTGGGCGATATCAATGAGGATTTCTACACCGAGTTTGGTGGCTTAAACCGCCTTGATACAGAAGACAAAAATCTTGATGGCGTCCTGACCTTGGATGAAGACATCGGTTTGGATGGCATTCCCCATGGTGAGCCCGGGCATGATCCTTTTGATCTGGCTGATCCGGGCATAGATGCACTTGGCGACTATCCCGGAATCAACGGCACGGAAGGAAACAGGATCCTTGATACAGAAGATCTGGACGGCAATGGAGTTCTCAACCAGTTGGATAGATACTTCAGCTATAGCATCTCTCTATCAGACACCACCGCCGCAAACCACGACGGATGGGTGCTCTATCGGATTCCTCTGACTGATCCGGAATACTATACCATTGTAAATAATTCCACCACCGGCGTGCAGCCCAGCTTCAACAAAATATCCTATGCCAGGATTTGGCTCCAAAGTGACGCTCCCAGTCGGATATACATCGCTGATGCTTCGATAGTCGGAAACAAATGGCAAGACTTTCATGTCAGAGATATCAACGGCAGAATCCTCAGCGAATCTGAGCTAAATGCCTATAATACGGGCTACTTGACGGGGATCGTAAACAACCAAAAGAATTCAAATCACTACACGTCTCCTCCTGGAACCGTATACATCGAAGAACGCAGAGAGTCCCTGGAATCTGCACTTTCCTTGGAGGTAAGCAATCTGCAAAGTGACAACCAAGTGATACTCAGACAAAGCCTGATCGATTCATACAACCTTCTTGCATACGAAAGCTTGCGCTATTGGGTATACCCGGAAGTTGACGAGGATTCAGGTCTTTCTGAGCTCGATGTCTTCTTTAGAATCGGCGCAGACTCACTGAACTACTATCAGATCACACAAAGAGTACCGGTCAACCACTATCAAGGCAAGATGGACGAAGCTCTGTGGATGGAGCTGGATTATCAACTTCAGCAGGTGACAGCTCTCAAAGAAATGAATCCCGGAGCCACGTCCGATACCCTGGTCGTGGGCAACACCACCTATTTCTTCCGAGGCAGACCCACGCTCACCACCATTCGCGAGCTCTACCTGGGCGTGATAAACCCACAGACAGAGCAGCAGAATGCTCCGCTAAACGGCACCATATACTTCAATGATATGCGCGTGGCAAACCCATATCAAGACATCGGTGTAGCCCAAAGAGTAAGCGTAAACTCAAGATTCGCAGACCTCAGCACCTTGGATGTGGAGTTTGAATCCAAAAGCGAAAACTTCAATCCCACCATCCAACGGGGTCGGACAAATACATACACCAGAACTCAAAGCCTAAACGTCATCAACAAATACTTTATAAACAAGTTTTTCCCGACTAGCTGGGGCTTGGATATCCCGATCACTTTCAGGAGAAACCATACTCAGGGGACTCCCAGATATAGGGCAAATTCGGATCTCCTGATCTCCGGCATCACAGATCCGGAGCAAAGAGAAAGAGAGCGTACGGAAACCTTAGCTTACTATGCCGATTTCGGCTATAGCATGCGCACTGTACCCAAAAGCAAGATCCTTGAGTATACTCTTGGCAAGATCTCACTATCAGGCAATGCTGAGCAGCGCTATAGCCATACTTCCACAGCTGTCGACACCACTCAGTCTTGGCGTGGAACGATGAGCTACAACCTCAATTTCCCAGCAAACTCAGTGAGCTTCCCGATCTGGGGAAACTATCGTCTGGGATTTATGCCAACCGCGTTTTCAAATAGTTTTACGATAAACAACAATCAGCCAAATGGCTGGAATTGGGAACTCAGAGATGGTGAATATGACTGGCACCGAAGATCCTACAGCCAAGCCACCAGAATATTTACCAGTGACAACAACATCACTTGGCCCATGACCAGTGACATCAATGCCTCCGCAAGATTCAATACAAAGCGCGACCTGATGCAAAAGAACTACTTAAATGGCATAAACCTGGGGCGAAGGACTGAGTATGTCCAAGATCTGGGTCTAAACTACTCGCCAAACTACTTCCCGCGAGTGGCAAATCTCAGCGCTAGTGTCAGCGCTCGCTATACCGACATGAAGCGTAAATACTATGAAACTGTCGATGGGCAGCAAGTAGAAGTCTTTCAGAGCGACGGCAACGTCAATCGCGGCATCAGGGCAAATGTATCCCTGATGAACGCCAATCTCCTTGGGAATCTAGCGCAAAAACTGCGGAGTGGCAGAGAGGAGCACAGCAGCGCCGCAGCCCCCAAGATAGACGCCCCGGATCCCAGAGATAAGATGCTCGATGGACTCTCAGAAGGAGAGATCAAGCTCTGGGAAATGCAACAAGAAGAGATCAGACAAAGAGAAGAGCAAGAAGCTGAGAAACTGAGAATGCTAGAAGATCAGGAGCTTGAGAAAAAAGATGATCTGCAGGATCCTGAGAAAGAGCTCAGCGAAGAAGAGCTCAAAAAGCTGGAAGAAAACCGGAATCTGAAGCAGGATGATCCCGAAAAAGAAGAGCTAGATGATGTCCAGCAGGAGCCCAAGCCGGATATGGACGAGAAAGATGATTCCGGCATGGAAGGCGCAGATCCCGGCAAGGTGGACGAACCCAAAGAAAAGGGCCCGGGAATCAATCCCCTCCTCATGGCAGTTGATTATCTGGCCAGAGTAAAGAATATTAACGCTTCCTTCCAAAATTCATACACTATGAATTATACCCGCAAATCCGATTTGCCCGGCTTTGATTTTCAGCTTGGTTTGCCACACTCTATGCCCAGAGAATATCTTGATGCCATTGGTAATGACAATACCATCACGCTTTCCTCAGGACTATTCTTGGGCAGAAACCTAGATAGCACCATCAATTTTGCCCATAGCTTCAATAGAAGATATGCCGCTGCCAGTCAACAAAACATCACAACCACCTTCCCGGATATCACCCTTAGCCTGATGAACTGGGAATCATGGGTGGGACTGTCAAGATTCCTGCAGGGGGCACGGCTAAACACCGGATTCCAATACACCACTCGTGCCAGCGGAGATATTAACTGGGAAAAACCCAAGCAGGAATCCAGCACCATCTCCATGTCACCACTTTTGGGCTTTGCCGGAAACTTCATGAACAAAGTCAATACCAATGTCAGCGTATCTGTAGCCCGCACTGAAAACATCACGGACATGGATAGCTACAAGATCGTCAAGACCAGTGACACGCAGGCTGTAAACGCAAATCTTTCCTATAGCTTCTCAGCGGGACGGGGCTTCACCATCCCCTTTACCGGCAAGAAGATTCACATAAACAACCAACTGACATCATCGATGGGTGTTCGCTATGAAAACAACGAAGATGTCACCAAAGGCAGAGATACCTCCCAAGTGGATCGCTCCACATCCAGATTCTTGCTTACTCCCAGTGCCACATATCAGTTTGATCGCAACATCCGTGGTGGATTGACCTCCAGCTATGAAATAAACAGCGACAAAAGAAGAGACGATGGCTCTCGTATCTTCAGCTTGGGCATCTGGGTGGAAGTGAATCTCTAACAAAGCTTTCTCTTTGAGATGGGTATGCTTGCTGGCACATGCGGCATCATGCCCCAGACAATACTAGGCAGCGGACTGAACCCGTTTATCACGTCTGTTAATCCACAGCAGAATAGGCTCAGGACAATCTGCAGACCATCCTGAGCTCATTAATATTAGTTTTCTTATCAACGTAGCAGGATCATCTTTTTGCCTGCGCTATGGCGTCCGGATTTGATCCGATAGAGATACATCCCGCCGGCACACTTATTGCCGGTATTGTCCACTCCCTCCCATGTGATTTGGTGGTCACCTCGCTCTTTGCCGGAGAGCCTTTGGCTATAGATCAATTGCCCTTTGATGTTAAAGATCTCGAGCTGCACGGGAGCTGCCTCAATAAGTTTGAACTCGATGGTTGTGCTTTCATAAAAAGGGTTTGGCGCATTCTGAGAAATGATCAGTCCGGGTACATACTCGGCAGTGAGATCTTCAGCTGACGTGGGCTCAGGCACAGAAAGAGCATACAGGCTGAAACTGCTTGATTGAGTGTATGAAAGATCATCGATGTAGCGCTCGGTCCAGGACAATCGAATCTGTCCACCCGCTAATTCGGCTTGAATCGCGCTCGAATGGATAGCGCCTCTATGAAGGTCTTGAATCTGCTGAACACTGCCGTTTGAGCTTAGGACTATATGCTTGAGAGTATGGTATGGCTGAGAAACATCACGCCCGAAATACGAATATCTTCCATCAGCATGCCTTACTAGCGTCGTGTCAAAGCCAGTTATTCTTCCTGGCAATTGCAGTCCCGCCATGCCAAACTGGAGCGTGCCGGAAGCATCGATTTTATGTAAATATGCCCCTTGGTGCTCTTGTAGGCTAAAGAGACTAATCTGATCATTGCCATGAATCGACATGATTCGGTGATCAAAGATTGCTGTGGGGTTGCCAATCATGATGCCTGAATTCCCCCACAATAGATCCCCCTCTTGACTTATTCTCTGCGCTCTGAATCGCTCAGAGCTAAACGCCTTGCTGCTAAAGCATACGTAGCTGTCACCGTGGCTGATAAGATAGGTCATGAGAGCTGCGTGTGTTCCTTCGCTATCATCGAAAAGCAATATGGGCTCTTCTCCCCAAGTCGGATCAATCTCACCTTCGTGAGTAAAACGCAGCGCCTTCACGACACGGATTCCTGAGTCCAAATCGACTTCATCAAAGGCAAGCGTACGCCCTGCAGCGCGAATCCCCCCCAAGTTGGGGTGGAAATATAGCTCGCGTCCTCCATGCTCCCATTGCGGAATTCCATCTGAAATCCTTTGTCCTTTCAGCTTCCTAGGCAAGAAGGGATTGTCGTGGTAGGCATTCCAAAATAGATAACTATCTCCGTATTCAAAACCCAATTCAGATTGATATATTGGGCCTTCGCCTTCCGAGATCAGGATGCCGCCATCGGGATAGATCTCAAGACCATCGGCGTCAATCTCCTGATAATATAGCTTCCGGCCTCCTGTAGGATCGGGTTTTGTGTAAACCAAGGCGATGCTGAGTTCGTCCTTTTTCGATATTGCTTCTAAGCTTATCAGATTATCCAGCACTTCTAACACATCACCATTCTCCTGCAAAAGTGGAGTCATGGTCTCATCCAAGATTTGAAGATAGTATCGATTATCAATCCCTCTGGTTTCACTCCAGATATAGACGCTCCTATTTCCCAGTGTAAACTGCCTTGCTCCGCTGGGTTCGCCTGCCAAAACTGATTTATATACTTCGCCATTTTCCGCTAGGTACTCATTCCCCTGGGAATCGAAGATTTGCCTTTTCATTACTTTGAAATCATCCGCGTGTTCCATCCAAAAGAGCTGAGCAACATCGATTCTTCTTGCTAATCGAGGACTAGCCTTTGCTTGGATTTCGCTACTTACAGATTGATGGTGAAAGACCTGATTGCCGTTTTGATCAATCATGGCGAGCATTACTCTGCCATCGTTTCCTGTGCCATTCACTACATTGGCTGTGATCCAGAGATTGGATCCGAGATCCACGACTGTGTCGAGCGCTCTTAGAGTATGCCCGGAGACGATCGTCTCAGCCCAAGAAGGCCAGACCTCATTCAGATCTGCGTCCAGTCTAAAGGACCTAATTGCGTGCATTTGCATAACGTCGCTCACGGGGGAATGATAGATAAGCACAAAACCGCCATCGTTCATGTTTTGGGCTTGGACGGATAATGGAAAGGGGGGAGCCCAAATGCTCTTGATGCTGCTAAAGACGGGCTGGAAATCGGCATCAATGAGCTGTAAACCCAGATTTGAATCTGGAACGTTTGAATCTTGAAACAAAAGGATCATCCCATGAGGAGCTTTTAGCATGCGCGCCGAGTAGGGGATAAGATCTGTTTGCCCAAACAGTGGATCATTGCCCACCAGATTACCACTGTTATCGATCATATGAAAGCTCTGCGAGTTTGCTCCAGTTAGACTCATAATCAGATGCCCATTATCTGCTAAGATCAGCTGTTTGACTTTGCCGGTGGATGGATGCGTGATTTCTTGAGGAGCAGTCCAGACATTAGTGCCGTCCGAATCCAGATTCATGCCCCTCAAGATGGCGGGTCCTTGAGCATTAGTCAACGCTTCATCTACAATCACAAAAGCGCCGCCTAAGTTGTTTGCACATAAGGCTACTGGATCCCGCTTGATGTCAATATCTTCGGCAATGAGAAAGCCACCATCTGCCCACATTGGCTGTCCATTTGAGAATAGCTTTTGCAGCTTCATATTCACCCGGTTTTCATCCCCAAGATATGAGTAGCTTAGCAAAATGCCGAATTCGTCGCTGGCAACGGCTTCGTAGAGACGAGTGCTGTCGTCCCGCAGGGAGATTTCTTTGGGAAAACCAGATACTTCGTGCCCCAAGCTGTTAAACTTGTTGGCATAAAGCCTGTATCTGCCGAGCTGGAGCTCTTCCCACAGCACCCAAGTATTATTGGCAGCATCGGTGATGACCTTGCCGGAAAACCTCATGTTTTGCAACGACCTGATACCCGTTACCGTTTGTGCTCCGATCAAACTAATGCCCAAAAGCAAAAGAATGATAAATACATGCTTCTTCATGATACACTTCCTTTCAAATTTATGGTTAAAAGATTGGGGTGCCGAGATATCGGTCTCCAATATTCGGGCTCAAGCCCACTATTTCATCATCAACATCTTTTGAGTATGCCTCATTTTGTTAGTACTTAGGCTATAGTAATAAACGCCGGATGAGCAATCTCTGCCTTGATCGTCTTTGCCGTCCCAGACCACGCTGTGTTTGCCC
>Ga0334895_1001518_pt1 | contig 23217 bp, 17 predicted proteins | sample GraSluR3_MG_7_FD_207229 | JGI IMG/M metagenome (GOLD analysis project Ga0334895, IMG submission 207229) | Sludge microbial communities from methane-producing bioreactor in Wageningen University, Netherlands - Granular Sludge_31_05-R3 | ecosystem: Engineered > Bioreactor > Anaerobic >... | reverse complement strand
ATTCTGAAATGTATAGTTACGTATGATCATCGCAACTACAAAGGCAAAAAGAAGAGCTTCAAACCAGTCCTGAGCCCAGTGTTTCTTCCTTACTATTTTCTTCTTCTTTTTCTTCATATGTAGAATTCCTTTTCTAAGCCAAATCGCCATCTATCCGTCTACTGTCAAGGAAATTGAATTTTTCAGTTCAGTTAGAGCTTTATACTCACTGCAAAATCCAGCCAGACAGTCGGTCCGTAACCTTCATTACTCAAATAGAAAGGGATAAAACTTGACATCAATCGACGAAGGGCTTTTATACACTGAAAAAAAAAGTTGCCTGTTTTGCAATGAATATTTATATGGCAGTTGCTGTGTGTTCAGGCATAAATATAGAAAAGTGGAGTTGCGATGTTAATGATATGGAGTCCTCCCTGTAGTGGAGAGTTGCTTTGTGACGCATACATCGGATCTACAATGGAGTATTTTCCGGTGCAGTCGGTCGTAAAAACTCAACTTAGAAACAGTAATAACCGAAGGCATGAACTGTCGACTACCCGGATAATGAAGGGTATTATTTCATAACCAACCGAGAAAAAAATGAAAACAAATACAAGGATATTTTTATGAGTAAAATCAGAACGCTTAAAGGATTAGTAAAGCATCGTTTCTCCTTTCGTTCCAGGGGATTTTTTTTTGCCGGGGCTTTAATTCTATTACTTCTATTGAGTATTAACATCTCTCTAATAAACTGGTCGTTAACCGATTTCGTGAATCAGAAAAACAAGCTCGATAGCCTTATTGGCAATAATGAATACAGTCAGGGATTATACGATCAGGCTAGCCTGTTGATCACAGAGCCAGATAGATTGATGACGGTGAGTATTAACACCGATGATTATCTGTTCTCTATAGGATCTGCCGGCGTTATGGTCTATTTTGTCTGGCTTGTACTGCTAGCTGTTATTATACTACTGGCCATCAAGATGTTCAAGTACAGAGCAACAGCCATAGAAGTGGAAAAAGATATGTCTATCAAGGCCAGAGAACAGAAGGAGAGCGATAGCAATTCACCCTGCATCATCATCCGTTACGATCGTGGAGGACATCATACCTTCATCAATCCGGTATTCGAAAAATTTACTGGTCTCTCTGCAGATGAAATTCAGGGTAAAACTATTAAAGAAGTGAGTGATATCTTCAGTGGTTTTGCTACCGATTCCCAAACCTGGTCGAAGAAAATAGAATCGGTTATGGCTACCGGGGTGGCAGAAGAGTGGACCTCGAACTACAAAGGTAAATCCGGCTCTTATCATTTCCTCATCTCTCTTACAAAGGAATTCGATTATGAAAAGAGAGAAGACTCCGTCCTGGTGACAGTTAAAGATATCACATCCGAGAAGCAACAGGAAGAGACTACTGAAGAATGTGAAAAGAGATTCATCGATTTAGTAATCAATAACCCCGGAATTGCAGTTACAGGGTTTGATGAAGAAGGGAAGATCATTTTCTGGAATAAAGCATCTGCCAGGCTCTATGGCTATTCTGATAAAGAAGCTTTGGACAAAAATATCACTGACCTCATAATACATCCAGATGACAAAGATCGTTTCCTGAAAGATTTCCAGAAGTTGAAAGAAAAGGGTAAAGCAAAAAAAGGAGAGAAAGCAACCCGCTGTGATAAGAAGGGCTCGGAACTGGAAGTATATACAGAGTATCTTAAAACGGAAGGTATTAATGGAAAAGCCGAATTCTATGCTTTTGACCTCAATCTGTCGAGTTTAAAAGACAGCTCTGACTTTAACAAGAAGAATATAATTAGACTTTTCGACCACATCGAAGAGATTATCTTTGTCTCCGACCCTAAGACCGGAAAGATTTTCTATAAAAACGATTATACCAATAAACTCGTAGAAAGCAGTAAAGAGAAAAGCAGTTGGTACAAATCCCTGAAAGAGGATAAAGACCCTCTGATAACAAAGAACAAAAAAGTAACTCTTCCCACCGAAGGATCACCCCTGAAGTGGGAACACACTGACAAGGAGTTGAACAGACATTTTCTAATAGTCGAGAAGCTTATCGATTGGGATGGAGATAAGAAGGAAAAGCTGACAATGATAATGGATATATCCCCTATAAAGAAATCCGAGACTTCTCTAGAAGAAGAAGGCTTTCTCTATTCGACCCTTGAAAGTATCGGAGAGGGTGTAATTGCTTCCGATACAAACGGTAAGGTTACGCTGATGAATAAAGCTGCAGAGGAACTTACTGGTTGGACTGCTACCGAAGCCGAAGGAAAACCAATAGAGGAAGTCATGGTTATTATCGACGAAAAGAGCGGTGAACCGGCAGATAAATCTATACTACAAATGATCGAGACGAATACCGCTATCGGAATAGTCAACAATCCTGTTATGGTGGCTAAAGACGGAATCAAAAAGTCGCTCTACATCAATGGTGCACCTATTTATAGCAAAAAGAATGAGATACTGGGAGATATAATAGTCTTCCACGATATCACTCCCAAGAAGAGAATGGAAGATGAATTGATCAAATCCCAGAAGTTAGAATCACTCGGAACACTGGCAGCTGGAATAGCCTATGATTTCAATAATCTACTCAGCAGCCTCTTTGGATATATAGAGATGGCAATGGTATTCCACAACTCTAAGGAGAAAGTTGCTCAATATCTATCCCGAGCACTTGGAATCTACGAAAGAGCAACTGGCTTGACCGATAAATTGATAACTTTCTCTCGTCGAGGAACACCGGAGACCAAGACAACTTCTATCGAAGAAATTCTTGATGAAGCTGCTCAATATGCCCTGAGCGGTTCTAAAGTCCGTTATAAACTGGAATTAGATCCAGAACTCTGGCTCTGCGATGTAGATAAATCACAGATTATGCAGGTGTTTAACAATCTGATGTTAAATGCTGTGCAGGCAATGCCGGATGGCGGCATCATAACGATCAAGGGAGAAAATGTTCCCGGTTCTGATGCACCGGAATGGACAGGGAAGACATCTAATTATATTAAGATTAGTATAATAGATAAGGGAACAGGAATACCAGAAACTTATCTCGAGAGGATATTTGATCCGTTCTTCACTACAAAACAACAGGGAAGCGGTTTAGGCCTGCCAATCGCCTATTCTATAGTTAACAAACACAGAGGTAATATAGATGTATCATCTATAGCGGGTGAAGGATCAACTTTCATCGTTTATCTCCCTGCTTCCAAATCAGCAATACAGGACATGGATTCGGAAGAAGAGGAAGTGGAAGTTTTTGATAGCAAAATACTGATTATGGATGACGATCCAATTATAGTGGATACCGTTAAAGTCGCACTTGAAGAGCTGGGATACACAGTTATAAACTGTTCCAATGGATCAAAGGCACTCCTTATATATGAAGAAGAGTATTTGAAAGGAGAACCGTTCGACCTCGTTATCTTCGATCTGACTGTTCCGGGAGAATTGGGTGGCCTGGAAACACTGCAGATTCTGAGAGAGAAGTATCCTGATATACTGGCATTAGCTTCCAGTGGCTATCTAGATAATCCCGTTATGGGTGATCCACAAAAATTCGGTTTCTGTGATAAGATCGAAAAACCGTATAGCATTGATGATTTTATCGAGACAGTTCATAAGATTCTCAAAGATTCAGAATAATTGTAAAGAATATCATGGATGTCTTTGCGGGACTGGATCTGGGAGGTTCTTCATTAAAGTTCGGTTTCGGCAATAAGGGAACAGGTTTTCTTTCATTCAAAAGACGAAAACATGGAAATAGCGGCAGAGAAGAGATATATGACCTCCTGAAATATGCTGTCACTGATATCCTTGAAAACTGTTCAGGCAAGTATTCACTCAGAGCAATAGCTCTCGGAAGCCCTGGAAACATACAAAATACTACCGGAGAAGTTCTATACAATTCTCCAAATCTGAAAAACTGGGTTGGTGCCAACCCGGTCAGATTCCTCTCTCAGAAATTCAATCTTCCAGTACTCATCGAAAATGATGCAAATCTTATGACTTTCGGTGAATCACAGGCCAAATCGCGAGATAAGGTTTCATTACTCGGAATTACTATTGGAACAGGTATAGGAAGCGGTTTTGTATTAAATAACAGTATTTATCACGGTGATTCTTATGCTGCTCTTGAACTTGGTCATACGATAGTCGTGCCTGGTGGGAAAAAGTGTGTATGCGGAAAACTCGGTTGTCTGGAAGCTTACACTGCCATACCTGCTCTGGAAAAAGAGGCTGAATCAGTAACCGGTGAGAAAAGAAATATTGCCCAGATGCTGAAAATCTATCAGCATAATAATGATATTGCCAGAATTATCAATAACGCGTATGATAAAATTGGATTGGTCATTGCCAATGCGATAACTGTACTTGACCCGAAATATGTAATAATAGGAGGTGGAGTAACAGAATGTTCTGCCTTTGATATCTGCCCTTTATCTGACTCAATCAGTAAATACCTCAATAGTTATCAGAACGGGCAGATCCATATTGAGAAAGCTGTTTTGAAAAATCGGGCCGGTGTCTGGGGAGCTATAACTCTGGCAGAGGATAGCCTGACAAAAAAGCTATTCTGAATCGCGCAGATAGGATAATAAAAGGGGAGAAATGCTTCTCCCCTCTTTTGTCAATCCATAGATCTCATATCTTCATTACTCATATCTTATTGACGAAACTGATCAAACTTTCTATAAAACCTTCCGTAAAGGGAAGTTCAGGGTCACCATAAGTTTTCATATTCTCCTGTAGCTCGGTTGAAGAGGTACGGAACATATGGTTCATACCCTCGATAATCACCAGTTCAGCAGATTCATTCGATTCTGCAAGTTTCTGGGCATCATCTACTGAAATCTGTATATCGTTAGTTCCTTGTATTATTAGAATCGGGATGTTCAGTTTACTGATCTCTACAGCCGGATCATACTGCATACAGGAGATGAGGTAGGGCTGGATAGAGGGACGAAAAGCACTATGTAGCTCTTCACTGATATCGGAAACCATATTCCCCTCTCTCAATGAACTTATGATCTCTTCTCCTTCAGCTCTATAAGGTTCCGGCTGTCGTGAAAACTGTTCCATCAGGACATCAGCCATATTACGCCCTGCACCTGCTGCCGAAATCAATCCATCTACCTCAGTCTGACCTGCTGCCAGTATCCCTAATAATGAACCTTCACTGTGACCCAGAATCAAGATCTTGTTAAATCGTTCATCTTCTTGAAATAACTCTATCCAGCTTATCACATCCTGCACAAAGTAGTCGAATCTAATGTCTTCCTCTCTCTGTAATGAATCACTACTCTTACCTATTCCCCTTTTATCATATCTCAGGGTTGCTATCCCGAACTCTCTTAACTTTTCTGCGATCTGCCGATAGACATAACCTTTTCCAGCAATCAGAGGATTATTACCGTCCCGATCTGTGGGGCCGGAACCGGCTACGATTATTACTAAAGGATAACGTTCACCACTATTGGGGAGAACCAGGCTGCCCGAAAGGATACCGTATGTAGTCGGGACCTCTATCTCCTGTTCACCCTTGAGAGGGCTTAACTCAACAGGTTCGCGGCGTAGTCTCTCTTTTTCGCCTCTGACGAGATGAAACAATCCGTTTATTCCTGACTGAGAAAAATTTCCACTTATATACCCATCTTTCATACTACCCTGAAAAGTAGCCCTGGAACCAGCTTCCAGTACGAATGATATCTCGGGATAATCGACCTCAAGATCTGATAATTCCAGATCATACTGAAACTGCTCCGGTATAGAGATCAGCCCGCTATACCGGCTATCTTGCTCTTCTATTTCGATATGAATCTCCATCTCTGTATCCATGACTCTGATTGTTCCGATCCAATAATCTATAAATACCTGATTGTCTGCGACAATATTACCTGCTGTCAGAAACATGAAAGCTATCATAAAGATGACAAAAAATCCTCTTCTCATCTCTCCTCCTTTTCTCTATTTTTCTTCTCCTTTAAGAAAAAAATGTATGAATACAGTATGGGATACACCAATAGAAATCCTAGTAACAGAGTTGTGTGGATCAATGACAGTGTACTCCCCAACTCGAAAAAGCCCCTCAACATCATAAAAATACCACCGATAACAAAAACATAGCCACTTACTCTGTGCGTCTTGTACCAGTTCTTCTCCGATGTCAATGTCCAGGGTGTTCTGACACCGGCAAAGTAGTTCGATGGTATCTTTGGTAATATGTTCCCCAGAAAGATGAAAAGCAGCCCTATCAACACGAAGATGAAATCATCTCCTCTGATATAAGGAATACCTGATGCCCATAACAACATATAGAGATGAATAACAAGAAGGAAAAAACTAATAATTAACGATAGTCGAGGTAGTATCTGCTCAAATCGGTTGCGATCACGTTTATAACGGGGTGAAATTAAAGGAAAAAGAATAAAGGCAGCAACCAAAATTACATTCATTCCCCATAAAAACCATAAACCTGCTTCCCGACTCGAATAACTCCCTATCTCTCCCCGATAATCCCACTGTCGCGGTATCTTCTCTTCTGGACCCAATATCGCGTTGAAATAAAGTACTACCACAAGATGAATTATTACTAGTAATATCGACCACTTGAAATGTCTGATCCTATCCATCTCTTCTCCCCCTTATATCTTTAGCATTAAGATAATCCATAGCAAACTCCAATATCTCCTGAAAGATTGTTGTGTTCAATGAATATTCGACAAACTGCCCCCTCTTTCTCGAAAAAACAAGGCCCGCATTCTTCAATATTTTCAAATGTTCACTTATCGCTGGCTTGGAGATATCAAACTCTTCGGCTATCATACCGGCTGTCATCTCCTCATGCTTCCGGAGTAGCCTGATTATCTTTCGTCGATTCTCATCTGCTAACGCCTTGAAAACAGTGTTATTGTTCATCCTGACCTTCCATAGGTATTTAATTAAATATCTAAATAATTAAACGGCCGGGGCTGTCAAGTTATATCGGATAATTTGGGATAAAGTTCTTTGATACTGTATAGACAGAGAACAAAAGAATCCCATTTAGCAGCCTTAAACCTATTTATACTTGACTAAACAACGATGATTATAGGTTATTATATATGGTCTTTAACGTATAATATGATCAGGATAGGAGGTTTCGATGATAATGGAGTACTGGATCAGTCCTGAAGGGGTTATAATAGACATCGAAATCCATCCTGTTAAGACTATAGTGAAAGAACCGCACACTTTTGGCTACACACTGGACGAGATGAAGATTATCTATGCAAAGTACAGTGATGAGAACGAGATGGAGGGTGAAGCCACCAAGACGATTATTTCCGACCTTATAGAGAAGGGTTGGATTTACTGTCACCGTCGCAATTCTGAGAGTGACTGGTTAGCAGATGTCAACAAACTTGATAAGAAGACCCGTTTTAACCTTCAACTCTGGGCTCAGTTTCTTCTTCGTAAGGGTTTAACATCAGAAGATCAGACTATTCGTATTTATCGGCGATATAGAGATTTGAAGACCAAGCGAAACTTTCAGCAGGTATTGGAGGGAAACTTTTTCGACCAGTAATCCTTATTTTTATTATCCCTCTCCTCTGAATTTTTCTTATATCTGCTTGTCGACATAGCAATGATTTTTGAAAGGCTGTACTTTGCATATTTTTATTCCAATATTGAGTTTTCGCATATACATTCCTTAGATACTATAAGAGGGCTTTTAAGAACCGAAACTTCAGGCAAGAATAGTCGTCCTACCATACTCTTACCGTGAGCTGTAACGATATGCTTGGCAGGAAGAAGTTACAAGTTGATATTATGTTTCAGCGAAATACTTCTCCCAATAATTAAATATTTTCTTGACGGGCTCAAGGAAATCAGAACAGTTCAACTGAGGTTTGCTGATGAGAGAGAGAGTTATCTTATTACAGGGAGGTTTTTCCGAAGAAAGAGATATATCTCTAAGCTCTTCAACTGCTATACACAAAGCACTGATAGAACTCGACTACGAAACTATTATTCTTGATCCCGTTGATTTTACTTCCTATCTGCATCTTGGAGAGAAAATCATTTCTCTGCAGCCATATATCGTCTTTATAGGTCTACATGGCGGTGATGGAGAAAATGGGTCCATCCAGGCTTTATTACAACTACTCAATATACCCTACACAGGTTCGGATATGAGATCGAGCGCGCTCTCCATGGATAAGCAGGTGAGTTTCGCTTTCGCCTCCTCTCTTGGAGTCAAGGTCCCCGAATACACAATCATCACAGAAAGAACAAAGCAGATCACTGATCAGATTATTGATAACTTCGAAATACCGTTGGTAGTAAAACCTAACTATTCGGGGTCATCTGTCGGGATAACAATAGTTAGAGAACCTTCTGAGTTGAATCCCGCTATTGATCTTGCTTTCAAGTATAGTAGCAGGATTATTGTGCAGAGATATATAGCCGGTTCTGAACTCACGGTATCCCTGCTGGGTGAATCTCCCCTTCCGGTAGTTGAAATCAAGGTCAAGCAAGGATGGTATGACTACCGGAACAAATATACAAAAGGATGTACTATGTACGAAGTACCGGCATCTCTATCCGAAAGGGAGACGAAGGAGATACAGGAATTGAGTCTGTCAATTTTCAGAGAGTTCGGCTGTCGGGCCTATGCCCGTGTCGACTATCGATATGATGGCAATGATTTTTTCTTTCTCGAAGTCAATACTCTACCCGGGATGACCTCTCTCAGCCTGACACCTATGGCAGCCAGAGAACAAGGAATATCATTTTCTCAGCTCATAGAACGGATAATTCAATATTCACTCTGACAAGTAGTAAAAATTTACCTGACTGAAAGAAATATACGGGTATTGTTAAACAAGATATCATCAACTTTCATTCGAGCAGATAACGGAGATATAACTTATGAAGATGAAAGAGCTTAATTACTATTACAACAAATTCAAATTTGGCGAAGATATATTCCATAACCTGATGCAGAAGCAGATCAAAGAAATACTGCTGGTCTCAACCTTCTATGATGCTTTTATCTTCGAACAGGATGGGAGGCTTTCGGAACAGATCTTCGGCGAATACAGGCAACTCAATCTCAGTACTGCACCACGAGTTACCAGTGTTCCTTCGGGTAAAGATGCCTTGAATAAATTAGAGGATAACGTTTATGATCTAGTAATTCTGATGATGCGGATCGGTGAAATCGGGCCATTTGATTTAAGTAAGTTGATTAAGAAAGAGCATCCCGATTTACCGGTACTTCTCTTACTAAATGTGCAATCAGATCTGGCAATTATCGAGAACCATGCTGAGGAGATGGATTGTATCGATGATGTCTTTATATGGAATGGAGACACAAAACTCTTTCTGGCAATGGTTAAAAGTGTGGAAGATAAGATCAATGTTGCATATGATACAGAGATAGGGCTCGTTAGAGTTATCCTTCTTGTTGAAGATTCTGTACACTATTATTCTATCTTCCTCCCTTTGCTCTATTCAGTTATAATGAGGCAGACACAGAGATTAATCCAGGAAGAATTGACCGATATCAACAAAAGGTTACGTATGAGAGCTCGCCCGAAGGTTCTGCTCGTTCATTCCTATGAGGAAGCAATAGAGATTTACGAGAAGTATAAAGAGTATATTGTCGGTGTGATTTCAGATGTGAAGTACTCATATAATGGAAGAATTGCCAATGATGCGGGCATAAGGTTGATAAAGACAATCAATAAGGATCAACAGGATATACCGATAATTTTACAATCTTCAGAAACAGAGAACGAAAAGAAGGCGAAGGAATTAGGAGTCTATTTTATCGATAAGAACTCCAAGAAGTTGCTGCACAATCTGCGGGAATTTGTTATCAAGAATCTCGGTTTCGGTGATCTGATCTTTCGCGATAAAGATAATAAAGAGATAGCTCGTATAGCATCACTTAATGATATAAAAAAGGTACTTGAAACACTTCCTGACGAATCACTATTATATCATAGTAACAGTAATCACTTTTCTAACTGGCTGGTGGCGCATGGAGAAGTTGTCCTCGCCAAGAAGATCAGACCTATGAAGGTAACAGACTTCCCTACTGTTGATGACCTACGCTCTTTCCTGCTCAAGATCTTCGAAGATGTACGAAGAGAGAAGAGTAGAGGAAAAATTATCAATTTTGATGCAGCTAGCCTGACAGAGGTCGATCAGATAATTCGCCTCGCTGAAGGGTCTCTCGGTGGTAAAGGACGTGGTTTGGGTTTTTTGAATGCCCTCTTTGTCACGATGGATTTCGACAAAAAGTACCCCGATGTACGAATATCCTTACCGAGTACTGCTATTATCGGAACAAATGAATACGATACTTTCATTGATCATCTCGATATTGATGAGAGCATCTCCAGCATGACGGATCGGGATATCGATGAGACATTTCTCAAAGGTGAACTGACACCGGAGTTGATCTCTAAGCTGGAAATCTATATCGATAATATCGATTTCCCGATAGCAGTTCGTTCTTCAGGCTTACTTGAAGATTCGCAGTCCCAACCCTTTGCCGGAGTCTATAGGACATTTATGCTGCCAAATAATAATCCCGACAAGCAGGTAAGGTTAAAACAATTAATTGATGCTATTAAACTCGTTTTTTCTTCCGTATATTTACGTAATGCCCGTAGCTACATAGAAAGTTTGAACTATAAGTCTGAAGAGGAGAAGATGGCTGTGATAATTCAGGAGATTGTCGGTAGCAGCTTCAACGACACTCATTACTACCCGCACATCTCAGGTTCGGCTCAGTCTTATAACTTCTACCCCACCTCTTACATGGAAAACTCGGATGGAATTGCCTCTATAGCATTAGGATTGGGCAAATCGGTAGTTGAGGGGAAAGAGAACTATCGTTTCTGCCCGAAATACCCCAAACTCGAACCACTGCAACCGGAAGAACGGATAAAAAACTCTCAGAAAGATTATTACGCCCTCAGTTTGGAGCAGAACAGTTTCGACTTGAAGGAGGGAGAAGATGCAACCCTTGTCCGTCTTGACCTGAAAACAGCTGAAAAAGAGGGTGCTTTGACCAATCTAGCTACTGTCTGGGATTATCAAAACAATCGTTTTGTCGATTCCCTGACAACACCGGGAATTCGGGTATTGACCTTTCCAGGTATCCTGAAATACAATCAATTCCCTCTCGCCGAGATTCTGCAAGAGATACTTGAGATCGGCGAGATTGCTCTTGGAACTCCAGTAGAGATCGAATTTGCCGTCAATCTGCATCAGAACAAATCTCGAGGAATCCTTCCAACCTTCTATATACTGCAGATCAGGCCACTCTCGATTGCTATTGAGAGTTATAATATTGATACTGACAACCTCGACAGGGAACATCTGCTACTCTATACAGAAAAGGGTATGGGAAATGGAATAATAGATAGTATCTATGACATAGTCTATATTGATCATAGTAAATTCGACAAGACCAGAACGATAAAGATTCAGAGTGAGATAGAAGAGCTGAACAGAGAAATGCAGGATAATGATCGTGACTATATACTTTTAGGGCCAGGCAGATGGGGATCAAGAGACCGGTTTTTAGGCATACCTGTCAGATGGGCACAGATCAACAGAGCCAAAGTAATAGTGGAAACAGGTTTGGAAGATTTTCTAATAGAGGCCTCACAGGGAACTCATTTCTTCCACAATATTGTTGCCATGCAAGTTGGCTATTTCACCATCCCTTATGTTTCTGATAACGATTTTATCGATTGGGACTGGTTGAAAGAGCAGAAAGAAGTAAAGAGGACTGAATTTCTGGTTCATGTCCGTGTTGACCATCCACTGTTAGTCAGGATGGATGGAAAGAAGGGTATAGCACTGATAGAAAAATGATGGCTTCAGAAGTTTACACCAATTTCAATTTCTGAGAGGAAGATGAAGAAGATCGAGATCAAAGATTTGAACTATTATTATAACAAGTTCAAATATGGAGATGACACCTTTCACAGTCTGATGCAATACCGCATCAGGGATATTCTTCTGGTATCAACCTTTTATGATGCTTTTATCCTGGAACAGGATGGACATCTCTCTGTCAGATTGTTCGGTGAATATCAACAGCTTGACCTCTCTAATTATCCGAGAATAGTAACAACCCCGTCAGCCGAAGAGGCTCTTAGATTAATTGGTGAAGAGCATTTCGACCTTGTTATTACCCTTGAGAATGTCGGACGGATTTCTTCATTAGACCTGGCACGTAAGATCAAGACTCTCGACAGAGATTTACCGATCCTGCTCCTGCTCAATAAGACAACCAATCCGCTACACTTCGAGAACAATGCAGAATATGCCGAATACTTCGATGATATATTTTACTGGGATGGTGATGCAAAGATATTCCTGACTATGGTAAAACTTATTGAGGACAGCCGCAATCTCCGGCATGATACAGAAGTAGGATTGACCCGCGTTATTCTCCTATATGAAAAGTCGATCAAGTATTATTCGAAATTCCTCCCTCTGATATACTATGAACTCGTTCAGCAGACTCAAAGACTGATCAAAGAGGAGTTAAATGACGTTAATAAGCGTCTTAGGATGCGGGCCAGGCCTAAAGTCATCCTTGTACACAACCTGCAGGAAGCCCTCGCTATATTCGATCAGTACAGGGAGTATATTACCTGTGTAATCTCTGCAGAGAATTCGGTGGTCGACAAGAAGCCCCACCTTTGCTATAAAATAGATGGCCTGTCTCTCTTTAAAAGAATCAGAGAGCTGGATCAACGAACCGCCCTGATGCTTCACTCTTCTGATCAGAGTATTATAAAGGATGCCCTTGATCAGAGTATCTATTACCTCTATGAGAATTCACCATCATTCTGGCGAAATTTCCGTGATTTTTTACACACGAGCCAGGGATTCGGAGATTTCATCTTCCGCGACCAGAGTGGCAAGATGATTGATTCAGCAGACTCAATGCGGCAATTTGAAGCTAAACTTAAGGTAATCCCTGATGAGTCACTGAAATACCATGCCGAATTAAATCATTTCTCTACCTGGCTGATAGCTCATGGAGAGTTTCAGGTCGCTAGAGTGATAGCACCCAAAAAAATTGATGATTTCCACGATATTCCAGCATTGAGAGAGTATCTCATCACCGTTTTTCAGTATGTCAATCAGCAGAAAAACCGGGGTAAACTCGTTCAATTCAATGAAGATAGCCTGACCGACCCGAAGCAGATCGTAAGGCTTGCCGAAGGCTCTCTGGGCGGCAAGGGCCGTGGTCTCGCCTTCCTCAATGCACTCTCCGAGACCATGGAGTTAGATGAACTTTTCCCCGATATTGATATCAGACTCCCCTGCACAGGGATCATAGGAACCGATGAGTTTGACTCTTTTATTGAGAGAAACAAGCTCAATCTCGATTTCTCCAAGTATACTGATGATGAGATCGACAAAATGTTTCTTGCCGGCAGACTCTCCGATACTCTTCTGGAGAGGCTGAAGATCTATCTCAATAAAATGCGGAAACCGATTGCGGTCAGGTCTTCCGGCCTGCTGGAGGATTCACAGTCTCAGCCTTTTGCTGGAGTTTATCGGACTTTTATGCTACCCAACAACGATTCGAACGATACTATCCGTCTTCGGAAGCTATGTGAAGCTATAAAACTCATCTTCGCGTCGATATATCTGAAGAATACCAGAGATTACATCGAGGGGATCAATTTCAAGATCGAAGAAGAGAAGATGGGAGTGATTCTACAGGAGGTTGTGGGAGAACAATACGATACCCTCTACTATCCACATTTCTCTGGAGTTGCTGAATCTTATAACTATTATCCAACTTCCTATATCAAGCACAGTGATGGTATTGCCTCCCTGGCTGCCGGCTTGGGCAAATCGGTCGTGGATCGGGAGAAGAGTTACAGCTTCTGTCCCAGTTATCCCCGTATCGAGTTTATGCAACCATTCAGAGTAGTGGAATATAGTCAGAATCATATGTATGCCATTGATCTTTCGCGAAAGGATTTCCAGCTCTCTGCAGGCGAGGATGAGACACTGGTCAAAATGAAAATCAGTAACAAAGAGAAAGATGGCCCTCTCGTAAATCTTACCTCTGTCTGGGATTATGAGAATAATGCCTTCATAGAGGGGACCTATATCAAAGGACCGCGTGTAATTACTTTCCGGTCTGTTACCCATTTCAATATCATTCCCCTGGCTGATGTTCTCAACCTTATTCTTGATATAGGTGAAAAGGCGATGGGCATACCTGTCGAGATTGAATTTGCAGTAAAACTGTACGATAATAGTAGTGAAGACCACAACGAAAAGAAGGCTTCATTCTATCTCTTACAGATCAGGCCATTGAATGTAAGCAAAGAGAGAGTCAGTATCGATCTTAATTCTATTGACAGGAATAATCTTCTTCTATTATCTACCTGTGCACTGGGAAACGGTGCTATGGAAGAGATACACGATCTTGTATTCCTGGTTCCGGAATGCTTCGATAACAGCAGAACCCTGTTAATGAGAGATGAGATTGATATTCTGAACGAAACTATGCGAAAAGAAAACAGAGATTATATCCTGATCGGACCCGGTAGATGGGGATCTAGTGACCCCTATCTCGGTATTCCTGTTAAATGGGCTCAGATAAATAGAGCCAGAGTGATTGTGGAAGTAGGATTGAAGAATTTTAATGTTGAAGCGTCTCAGGGTAGCCATTTTTTCCAGAATGTTCTCGCAATGGAAGTTGGCTATTTTACAGTGCCCTATGGGACCGAGAATGATTTTATTTCCTGGGATTACCTCAACGACCAGACCGCATATAATAAAACAGAGCACTTTGTGCATCTGCGGAGTAAGAAGCCTTTTATCATAAAAATAGATGGTAGAAAGGGTTGTGCTGTCATAATGAAACCAGATAAGGTGATTTGAGATACAAAAATGAAGAATAGGTTTTTATATGTTTGAGCCATAAGGCAGTCAATAGTAATATACTACTCAGTTAGTATAAATCGTAAGCAAAAAACGTTGGAGGTGTCAATGAGTTTACAAGAATTCATGTACAAAATCAAGGCAAGGAATCCGAATGAACCAGAATTTATTCAGTCCGTTGCCGAAGTAATCGAAAGTATCTGGCCAGTATATCAGGCCAATCCTCAATTTCAACAAGCAAATATTCTCGATCGTCTTGTCGAGCCGGAAAGAATCATCATGTTCAGAGTTCCCTGGGTAGCAGATAATGGAGAGATAGAGGTCAACAGGGGTTACAGGGTAGAGTTCAATAGTGCTATAGGCCCATATAAAGGTGGTCTACGTTTCCATCCCAGTGTCAATCTCTCTATCCTGAAGTTTCTTGGATTTGAGCAGATATTTAAAAACAGCCTTACAACACTACCCATTGGTGGTGGCAAAGGTGGTTCCGATTTCAACCCAAGAGGCAGGTCTGATGGCGAAGTAATGCGTTTCTGTCAGTCTTTTATGCTCGAACTATTCAGGCATATCGGCCCTAACACAGATGTCCCGGCAGGAGACATTGGTGTCGGCAAGAGGGAGATCGGTTACCTCTTTGGTATGTATAAGAAAATCAAGAATGAATTTACTGGTGTCTTTACCGGTAAGGCTCTCGGTTGGGGTGGCAGTTTGATCCGTCCCGAAGCAACAGGTTATGGAGCAGTCTATTTCGCTCAAGAGATGTTAAAGACCCGTAATGAGAGTTTTGATGGAAAAACCGTAGTAGTTTCAGGCTCCGGTAATGTCGCCCAGTATGCTATTGCCAAAGTCAATATGCTCGGTGGCAAGGTAGTTACGATTTCCGATTCCGACGGTTTTATTCATGACCCGGATGGCATTAAAGGTGAGAAGTGGGATTACCTGATGGATTTGAAGAATGTTCGTCGCGGCCGCGTTAAAGAATATGCTGAGGAGTTCAAGGTAGATTATCATCAGGGTAAACGTCCCTGGGGAATCAAATGTGATGTCGCCCTGCCCTGTGCCACCCAAAACGAGATCAGTGCCGAAGAGGCTGCTACCCTCGTTAAAAATGGTTGCAAATGTGTATCCGAAGGAGCAAATATGCCAACCGTACCGGAAGGGGTCAAAATCTTTATCGACAATAAAATTCTCTATGGCCCTGGTAAAGCAGCAAATGCTGGTGGTGTGGCCACTTCAGCCCTGGAGATGACCCAGAACAGTATGCGGTTGAGCTGGAGTCGTGATGAGGTAGATCAAAAGCTGCAGACGATAATGCGTTCTATCCATAATCAGTGTGTAGAATACGGTAAAGAAAATAACTCCGTGAATTACGTTAAAGGGAGCAATATTGCCGGCTTTATGAAAGTCGCTACTGCTATGCTTGACCACGGTGTTTTATAGATCAATGATAATGGTGCCGTTCCCTGGAACGGCACCATTAAACATTCTATCACTTTTCGAACTAATAAAAACAGGTGATATAACAACCGGGAAGGTTAATCATGTTAAAGAGAATCTGTGAGATCTCAAACCGTATCCTCCGCTGTGCCAGTGGAGATTTGAAGCGACTCGACTTCATCAGGGGTATAGCAACTATCTTCGATGAGTTTTCCCGAGCCAATGCAGTCGCTATCTATCTCGGTGATCGAGAAAAATTCAATGTTTTCGAATATTACCCTCCCCATAAGTTCACCGTTAAGAAACTCAAGAAGATCGAATTCCCTTTCGACTTCTTTAATGAGAGAGATCTCCTTGATTTCGGAAATAAAGAGAATTATATTCGCTGGATAGAGGATTTCTTCCGTCAGCAGGAATTAAAGGGGAGGAAGAAAAAAGATAATATCACTTTCTTCAGGAAAGAGACCGAGGAGGGAATTTGCTTTTACCACAACAATATAGAGTTACAGGGAACTGAACCGGATAGTAAAAAGAATTTCACTTCCTTTTGTCTGATTCCCTTTATAATCGATTCTCACTACTTTGCTATTCTGACGATGCGAGCCTTTAAGAGTAAAGCTTTCGACAATGCTCAGGTAAGTTTCTTCTCTAAACTCATCCACGTTCTTTCTGAAGGATTTGCTCATCAGTTTGCCCAGGATGCCCTGAAAGAGAGAGTCAAGGAACTCTATTGCCTTTACCGGATCACTCAGATAGCAAATAAGCCTAATCTGTCCATCCATCAGGTCTTGCAACAGATAGCCGATATACTACCTGCTGCCATGCAGTACCCTGAGATAGCCTACGCACGTATTTTTGTCGATGATCAGTACTATAAAAGTTCCGGGTTCAGGGAGAGCAAGATCAAGCTCAGCACAAAAATTTCTTCCAAATACGAGCAGAGGGGATTGTTAGAGGTTTTTTACCGTGAAAGAGATATTCCAACCTATGGCCAGATATTCCTCCAGGAGGAGGAGAACCTGCTCGAGACCGTCTCCAAACAGATAGCACTGATAATAGAAAGAAAACAGGTTGAGGAACTAAACACCAAGCTGCAGGAGCAACTCAGGCACGCAGACAGGCTGGCTACAATCGGACAACTTTCTGCAGGCATTGCTCATGAGATCAACGAACCGTTAGCCACCATTCTGGGATTTGCTCAACTCATAGAGAAGAGTGATGATGTCCCACAGGAGAGTGTAGATGATGCCAGAAAGATCATCAATGCCACACTACACAGCAGAGAGATAGTCCGTAAACTGATGCTCTTCTCTCGCCAGATGCCACCCAAAAAAGGGAAAGTAAACCTCAATCAGATTATAGAAGAGGGGCTCTATTTTCTGGAGAGCCGTTGCCTGAAATCCGGCATAGAGATAATCAGGTCTTTAGAATCAGATATCCCGGAGATTGATGCCGATCCCAACCAGATACATCAGATATTGGTCAATCTGATTGTCAATGCCATTCATGCAATGCCCGAAGGGGGTAAACTGATCCTATCCACGACCAACAATGGAGATAACACTGTCTCGTTCTCTGTAGAAGATACCGGGAAGGGAATCAAGGATGAGATAAAGGAGAAGATATTCATACCCTTCTTCACCACAAAAGATATCAATCAGGGAACTGGCCTGGGGCTTTCTGTGGTCCATGGTATCGTCTCATCACATAATGGTCAGATAAATGTTAACAGTAAGCTCGGTAAAGGTAGCATCTTCGAAATCAGATTACCGGTTTACGGTAAAATTAGAGACTAATAAACACAGGAAGAGTATAAGTATGCCAGAAAAACAAATGTCAATCCTTGTAGTAGATGATTCCATTGATACACTCGAGATGCTCAGCAGAAAGCTCAGGAAACGGGATTTCACTGTCTATACTGCAGGTAATGTCCCCGATGCCCTGCAAACATTGGAAAGAGCAGATATCGACCTTGTAATTACCGACTTCAAAATGCCGAAATTGAGCGGACTGGAACTGATCAGACATATAACCGAAAATTATCGGCAGTTAAAGGTTATAATGATTACTGGATACCCTACGATTGACGGTGCTGTGGAAGCAGTCAAATCAGGAGCTGAAGAATACCTTATCAAACCGTTTACCGATGATGAGCTATATAATGCTATCGACGAGGTAATCGAAAAAATTCAGGCTGAGAAGATCAGTAAAAAGACGAACATTCCTGAAAGTTACGAAAACTATGGTATCATCGGACAATCACAATCTATGAATACTGTCTTCCATTCTATTGAGAAATCGATCGCTATATCCGCTACCGTTCTCATTACCGGTGAAAGTGGAACCGGCAAGGAACTGGTCGCCAGAGCCATACACTATCATAGCCCACGCTCTTCCGCACCATTCATTGCCGTAAATTGCGGAGCCATACCAGAAAATCTCCTGGAGAGTGAACTTTTTGGTTTCGTTAAAGGGGCCTTCACCGGTGCTAATGAGACAAGAGCCGGTTTCTTCCTCGTTGCAGACGGAGGATCACTGTTTCTCGATGAAATCAGCGAGACCTCTCTCTCTATGCAGGTTAAACTACTCAGAGTATTGCAGGACCAACAGATCACAATGATAGGGGCAAAACAATCCCGAAAAGTCGATGTCAGAATAATTGCCGCTACAAACAAAAACCTGGAAAGCCTCGTGCAACAGGGACACTTCAGAGAAGACCTCTTCTACAGGCTTAATGTCATTACCATCGAACTGCCACCCCTGAGAGAGAGAAACGGAGACCTGATAATACTCACTAAACATTTCCTCGATAAATACTCCAAAGAGCTCGGTAAAAGTGCACCTTCCATAACTGATAATGCGCTCCAAGCTATGAAAAAATACCCCTGGCCCGGTAATGTCAGAGAACTCGAGAATACAATTCACAGACTGCTGATTATGACAGACCATCCGGTTATCGATGTCCCCGACCTCCCGGAAACCATGCGTTTCTCCATCCAGCAAGAAAAGGGCTTTGATAAGCCATTGAAGGATATGGAGATCGAATATATCAAAAATGTCCTCGCATCTGTCGACGGAAATAAGAGCAAAGCAGCTAAGATCCTTGAGATAGACAGAAAAACACTCAGGACAAAACTCAGAGAAGTAGAAAAGAAAAGCAGAGAATAAAGCGGGTAATATTTCCCCATACCCTGCATTTTTCCCCACTTTTGGTCTCTTCTTTTCTCTCTCTTTTTTATCCCCGCGACTCTGATCCGGTATAACATAACCACCAGCCTGCCATATAGTTAGCGACCCACATCGTCTCTCGGTATTACCCTTTTTCTGCTTTGGCACGCACCTTGCATCTAATATAGAGCAGATGAATCAAATTAACTGGGAGGTTAATATGTCTACAAAGCATAATTACAAACAGGATATACAGAAGAGTTTTAAAGAAGAGTTGAAGGTCGAATTACATTCACGCAAGAACAAACGAGGCGGGCTTTGTGCTGACTGTATAAGAGCAGAGAGCTGCATATTGAGTCATAATAGTGACGCAACAATCTGGAATTGTGAAGATTACCAGAATGAAGAAGTAGCTCCGGTAGCAGCAGAGAGCAGAAAGGAAGAAACATTTAAAGTCGAAGCAGCCGGTGAGAAGGCTTCCAGCAATCCGGGTATATGTGCCCACTGTATTCACCGGGATAACTGTAGTCTTAAGAGTTTAGAAGGTGGCATCTGGCATTGTGAAGATTATGCCTGATTCGTTCTCTGAAGAAGAGTCTACCTTAAGAGTTGCATAAGAAATATTGCTTACGATACCCCAACGTCGTAGAGGAACCGGGTCAACGCTCGGTTCCTCATTTTTTATTTATCTCTTGTTATAGTCAGGCTTAATATCGGATAATTTGATGAATTGCTTCCTGATCAGTCTGTAGTGCGGGTTGTATTCTCTTCTGAATCTTTCAGAATGTCTCGGATGATTGACTTTTCTCGTACCCAGGACAGCAGAAAGGATCTTTCTCTCCATAATGAATGCAGGACCGAAAATATTCAGTTCTTTTATCTTACTTTCAATAGTCGGCCAGAGTTCAGGGAACTCAGCAGGTTCTATTTTATTGGGAACGCTTTTGATAAAGGCAAAGAAGAACTCCTTTTCAGTGATCAGGCCGTTCTGTATAACCTTTAGATCTACCCGACAATAGTCGTTCTCTCCCAGAGAAATATCCTGTACCAGAGGTTCGTGATTATCTAAAGTTTCTTGCAGTTCCTCATGCAGAAATCTTGATGCCCTATCTCTGTTCTCGACCAGATGTCCAGGTCCACAACTGGCCTGAAAAAAGAGTTTATAAAAATCAATCAATTCGGCTACTGGATGCAGTTCATGCTCTTCTCTGATCAGTTTTTCAATTCTTTCTTCCATTTCTTGCTCCTTTACTCTTGCATTATTTTGTCATGATAAAGGAATCAGAATTCGTGTGAATAGATAACCTTACCCCGTTTTACTGTTTTGTTCACCCTGATGGTGGCTATACTGTTACTCTCCAGTGGATTCTCTTCGAGACAGACCAGGTCTGCCTGCTTGCCAGCTACCAGCTCTCCAGACCTCTCCTCATATCCTATCAGTCTGGCGGCATTGCTGGTATATAGTTTAACAGCCTGATACGGCTCTAACCTCTCCATAGCATTACGATGATTAACTGCTGCATCTATACCAGCGAGGGCATTCAGGGGTGTAATATACCAGTCAGATCCCCCTGTAACCAATACTCCTGCAGAGAGGAGTGAGCGGAACCTGTTACATTTCAAAACGCGTTCTCTACCAAGCAGCGAGGCATAAAAACCATTCTCTCCACCCCATAACCTGTCAAACATAGGTTGCATAACCGCTGCAATCCTGTATCTGCTCATGAGTTCCAGAACTGCATCGTCTTCTATCAGTTCAGAGTGGATGATCTGATGTCGCATGCCCTGCCAATTACCTCTTTCTGCTTTGACATAAGCAGAAAGTATCTGTTTGATAGCTGCATCGCCTATACAGTGCACAGCAACCTGAAGTCCATTATTATGAGCATCCTGAACGAATCTTTCCCACTCATCGTCACTCTTATATAAACGGCCGTAATTACTTCGATCGTCGTGGTAGGGTCTCGTTAGCGCTGCTGTATGAGAACCAAATGACCCGTCGGCTAGAATACATCCTCCCACACGGGTTGCTTTGAGTTTCAGTGCTGTTCCTACATCGAAAATCTGCGGATAGAGAATAAAATCGAGAGGGAAATCTTCTTTCAACTCTGCTATGAGTTGATAGTGAAGCGGATTATTACCGGCATCACCTATCATGGTATGAATCGTTGTATGCCCGCTCTTCATTCCCGTTTGAGCTGCTTTTTGATAGGCTTTTACAATCCAATCTTCGGTTAAATTCCGGTGAAACTGATGACAGATATAATCGTTCCATTCACCCCTGAAAGGCTCATCATCAGGAAGAGGAATTTTACCCCACTCTCCCAGTCTTGACTTCATCCTGCTGTTGATCTGGACTGTATGCCCGTCAATACGTCTTAGTAAGACGGGAATTTGAGGGAAGTGAGCATCGAGTTCTTCTCTTGAGGGGAATCTCTTTTCTCCGGTCAAGTTCTCATCAAAATTATATCCGACGAGTATATCATCTATCGGTTCAGAATTTTTCAAATCGATAAAGAGGTCACGGAGAGAGCGGCAGTTGCCCAGATTGGCCGCATGGGAGTAGAGCCCCCCTTCAAAAGAATGGGTGTGAGTATCTGTAAAGCCGGGAAAAACATAACTCCCCTGAAGATCGATTTTATCACCCTGAAAACTCTCCGGAATGTCGGTAAGTGTATCGACAATAACTCCCTCTTCGTTAACCAGAAGTTTCGAGAAAGTCTCCAGAGGATCTCTCATAGTGTGGAATATAGCATTATAGAAGAGTTTCATATATTATTTCCCCGGGCTTCTATAATCAGGTGTGATTAACAAATACCTTACACCTCAGTAATTCATAAAATTTGGCTACCGGAAACCCCATTACATTGAAATAACAACCTACTACCTTCGTGATAAACTGGCTGCCATAACCCTGTATCCCGTAAGCTCCCGCTTTATCAACAGGTTCCCGGGTTTCGATATAGTCACTGATCTCCTGAGCTTTGAGTTCTTTGAAAGTAACTGCAGTCCGGCCATAATCAGTAAAACATCTTCCCCGGTAATGAACTGCCAGCCCTGTATAGACGTAATGGGTCTGGCCGGAAAGTAGCGAAAGGTAGTATGCTGCCTGATAATCATTCTCCGGTTTATTAAGAATCTCATTTTCGATATAGACTACAGTATCAGCAGCAACCACCACACAGTCAGGATCCATCTCTTTTGCAACATAAACTGCCTTTCGTCTGGCAAGTTTCATAACATACTGTCGTGGATTTTTGGCATCTATACTCTCATCGATATTTGCCGGTTTGTATAAAACTTTCAGTCCCAACTGCCCAAATATCTCCTTTCTGCGTGGAGATAACGATGCCAGAACAACCCTCTTATTCTGCAGAATTTTATGGATCATGCAAAAACTCCTCTTCTATCGGAATGCCATATCTGCCTGTAAAGCATAACACTCTCTCCACATTCCATATAAAAGCAAATCGAGAATATGTAAAGCTTTTTCACTGATTATCACCTTTCCGCACTTCATAGCCGGGAATGAGATCTTTCGATATATCTTGAGGAATGTAAAACGGGTTCTAGCATCAACCCTTAGGTGCCCTACGAGCCGGCCGGTTCCGACTCGTAGGGCACCTAAGGGTTATTCGGAACTTACTCTACTGCATCATTCGTAATGTCTAAGCAG
>Ga0334895_1001514_pt1 | contig 23262 bp, 20 predicted proteins | sample GraSluR3_MG_7_FD_207229 | JGI IMG/M metagenome (GOLD analysis project Ga0334895, IMG submission 207229) | Sludge microbial communities from methane-producing bioreactor in Wageningen University, Netherlands - Granular Sludge_31_05-R3 | ecosystem: Engineered > Bioreactor > Anaerobic >... | reverse complement strand
CCTCTTCCCCGCCAATGGATGTGATTCGTATTTTCGATAGAAAACCTCCTGTATCCTGCCTCGCTTTTTTAAGAACATAGGCGACTTCTGTTCCTTCCGGAGATACGTCCGGAGAGGATACATAAGCTATTTTTATTAAATCTTCAATTGATAATGCTCTCTTCTTCATTTTTTATCCTCACTATGTGGTCCATCCTGTATTGGTATTGATTAAACAATGGGTGTTTTTACGTCAGCATTTATCTCCCATACAAATCCTTCTACTTTCTTTTTTGTGTCTTCCAGTTCTATTTCTTTTTGAGTGACTTTAAAAGCCCCTCCAAAGGCACTTGGGTCCGGAACAATCAATTGCCCAGAAATCATGTTTTCATAATCAATAATGGCCTGCTCTCCAATAAAGGACTTGACCTGTTCTAACCAGTTATCTACTGTTGGTTTTGTTCCTTTTCTTGCAATATCAAGAATGAACAGGACCACATCGTCCAATGATTTTTGATTGCCCGTTGCTTTTTTAATTTGTGCATCTACATTGGCTAAATAGAAGAACCCTCTACCGTAAGGAACCACTTGCGTTCTTCGATCCTCCCAGTACAACTTTCCCAACTCTTTATTAGACAAGCTCCTCATAGAATTGAAGTAGTACTTTTCTGCTCGCTTTTCTATTTGTTTCAAAATATCTTCCACTGTTGACACCCCTGCACGATAGGGCAATACCACACTGTAATACTCTGCTGTTCCTTCATTATACCATGTTGCATAACCTGGTGGTTCATCCGGTATGTTGGGCCAGTTATGAGCCATTTCATGAGCCAACAAGTTCTGCATACTCTCCACTGTTGTTTCTGTTGCATGGCTGTATCCAAACATAAAAGATCTCGCTGCAGCCGTTCCGCCTCCACTTTTTTCAAAAGGATCTCTTCTAACAAAAATTCTATAGGTACCTTCTCTATCTTTAAAGAATTTTGACATGTAGTTAAACAAGGTCTGTGTTCGTCGAGCTACTTTTTTAACATCAAAGGGTGGATCAGAGAACCAATACAGGCCAAAATCTCCTTCTTCAACCGATCTTACCAATCCGACTGCATAGTAGCTAAACTGGATAGTAGACGGCTGACATTCTTTCTTAACCTGTCCTTTTCCAAAGCTCCAAACCCCTTGGCTTCCTTTCGGCATTTGAGATAAATCCCAGTTCAACTCAAAATCAACCATATGCTCCACTTTTGGAACTGCTAGAAAAGTAAGTCCTGCACCATTTACCCCACCTTTTTCGGATCGAAAATCGAAGTAGGGGCTTGACGTATAATCCTTTGGCAACTGTCGAGGAATGACTCTGTAACAATATCGAATATCTCCTTTTGTTTTTCTATGAACTATCCAGTCTCTTGTTTCCACAAAACTGCGTTCACCACTTTTCTTATTCTGTGTTGTCAAGACTTCTCCTTGGTCATCGTTAACCACCAATTCTTTCGTAATAGGACAAAACGGTATGTTCACTGTCTTTTCATTAATGAAACAAACTGCCTCACCTTCATCAATATCAATGCCTTCAAGGGTGGCCTCAATATCCATGTGCGTGACACGGTCTATTTCCCAAAAGGGCTTGATTGCAACTCTAAACTTAGGCATGCTCATGTTTTCCTCCTCTTTACTTTCATGTTGTTTGAACAAAATAGTTGACAAATTGTAAGCTACTCTTCATAAAGAACCCTTGCTATTTGGACGCTGTTGAAATATTATAAAAATAACCGATAACATTCGTTAAGGAGCTATGAGATGTATCTGAAAGCAAATAAAAATGAGGTTCTTCAATTGTTAACAAACTTAGCCGAAGGTATTTCCAGTATTTTCGGACCAAATTGCGAAACCCTTATTCAGGATATCAGTCTGGATTCTCATCCAATCCTTGCCATATTCAACAATCATGTCAGTGGCAGACAAGTTGGTTCAACTGAAGACATTTTCGGCAATTCGAAATCTGCTCCCGGCAGTCATCTGTACTTGGATGCTACTTATGTGAATAAACTGGTCGTCCGACCTGATGGTAAGAAAATCAAGAGTACTACTTTTAGCATAAAAGGAGACGATTATTGCTTTGCTTTGGGGATCAATTTTGACTACACCGCTTTGTCAGCAGCAGAGAATATTCTCAACAATTTGACAAGTGTTGAAGATTATCTGTCGACTGCAATGATGCAGACTCGCAAAACCCGACTTGAAGAAATATTTGATTCCTGTATTGAAATTCTAGGAAAACCTGTCGAGAAAATGAGCAAAAATGATCGCATTTCTCTCATGATGTTGTTAAAAAAAGAAAATGCGTTCAATTACCAAAAATCCGTTCCTTTTATCGCAGACAAATTGAATGTGTCTCGGTATACCATTTACAAAGATTTAAAAGATATCAAGGAATTAGACATTAACTTTTAGCAACTTTCAATAAATAGTTCAAAGACTTTTTTATCTCATGTCTTGGTGCTGCAATGTTCATTCTCATGAAGCCTGCTTCACCCCCGTATTCATCTCCTGTGTCCAACAAAAACAAAGCCTCATCAAAAAGAAATTCTCTTAGCGCTTTATCCTCCCGTTTCATTCCGCTAAAGTCAATCCACAACACATATGTCCCTTCAGGTTTTCGTACTTTTACCTTAGGAAAATGCTCTCTAAAAAATTTATCGATATACTGATAATTGCCATATACATATGAGCGCATTTCTCTCAACCAATCGGCACCTTCCTGTGTATAAGCACCTACCAATGCAGCGTGAGCAAAAGGATCGATGCTTCCAAAATGGTCTGTCTGTCTTTGTCTTAAAAACGCTCTTCTCACCTGATCATTTGGGATGATCACATTTGCATGGTTGATTCCTGTCATGCTAAATGCCTTTCCTAACGAGGTGCAGGTTATGTTTCTTGAATCAGTCCTGGCAATTTTGCTATAAGGCACAACCATATTGCCTTCAAAAACAACTTCTGAAAATATTTCGTCACTAAACACAAGGATGTCGTTAGCGACAGCAAGTTCGTCGATGGTTTGTAAATCTTCCCTTTTCCATATTGACCCCGTTGGATTATTGGGGTTGCACACAACCAGTATTTTGGCTTTTGGTCGTTTCATTTTTTCACTTAAATCATCAAAATCGATTGTATACGACTCTCCATTGTCTATCAATTGGCTTTGGATGACTTGTCTTCCATTATGCTGTGCAGCAGCAATATATCGATTATAACCCGGCGTCATAACAATCACAGCATCTCCAACTTCTGTGAAAGCACGGATTGTTGTAGCAAGTGAAAAAATGGTGCCATATGTAGGTATGACCCATTCTTTATCAACCAGATAATCTCTCTGTGAACTCAACCACCACTTTACACGGTTCAAATAATCATCTGTACAGATTGTATACCCAAAGAGCCCATTTTCAACAAGCTTTGACAAAGCGTCCAAAATAGCTGGCGCCGTCTTAAAATCGAATTCTGCTCCCCAGTAACTGATAAACCCTTTTTCTGTAATTCTTTCTGAATTAAAAGCTGCTTTTAAATTCCCCATGTCTTTACGAGATACTGTTGTCTCAAAATCATACCTCACAACTATTTCCCCCATATTTCAAATATTCCTTCAATTTCCACCGATACATCCAAAGGTAGTTGATTTGTTCCAACAGCACTTCTTGCTTGTCGCCCGGATTCACCCCAAACATCATACAGCAACTGAGATGCCGCGTTGACAACCAGATGTTGTTTGTCAAACCCCACATCACTGCTAACAAATGCCAGTATCTTGGTTACTTCCTTAATCTCATCCAAGTTTCCCAAATAATATTTCAATGCAGCTAACATGTTGATTGCACACAAACGGGCCGCTTCCTGACCATAGGCGAGATCTCTTTCCTTTCCAATCTTACCGGTGAAGACAGGTTTTCCATCTATTGATGGAATCTGGCCTGAAACATAAAGGGTATTTCCACATTGCTTCACCGGCACGTACATTGCTCCCGGTGGTGAAGATTCTGGCAATTCTATTCCCAGTTTTTTTATTCTTTCTTCAATTCTCATTTTTCAACCTCTCATATATTATGACATGCGACATAATGACTCTCTCTTACATCTCTTAGAAGTGGTTTTTCAACAGCACACCTTTCCGTCGCCAAGTCACATCTTGACCTAAAACGACAACCACTTGGGAGATCCGTAAAATTAGGAATTTCTCCTTTTATAATGCGCTGGCTTCTCGCTGCTTCATATTCAGGATCTGCCACAGGTACCGCCTCGATCAAACCTCTTGTGTAAGGATGTAAAGGTTCGTTGTAAACATCTTCCGTTTGGCCACTTTCCACTAAAGAACCCAAATACATGACCGCAGTATGATCAGATATATGTCTTACCATCGCCAAATCATGGGCTATGAAAAGATAAGTTAGTTCTAGCTTTCTTTGTAATTCTATCAATAAATTAACGATCTGGGCTTGAATGGATACATCCAAAGCTGAGATGGCTTCATCACAAATGATAAATTCTGGGTTCACCGCTAGTGATCTGGCAATCCCTACTCTTTGCCTTTGTCCTCCAGAAAATTCATGAGGAAACCGATTGATGTGGCTTCTATGTAACCCCACCATCTCCAACAACTCATAGACTCTTTGCTGTTTCTCTTTTTTAGTTCGACAAAGAGCGTGTATCTCCAATCCTTCCGATATAATTTCTCCCACAGTAAAAAACGGATTCAAGGACGCGTACGGATCTTGATAAATCATCTGCATACAACGTGTGATCCTCTTGTTTTGAGACTTTGAAACTTGATGCACATTCTCACCTTTAAACAGTACTTCTCCACTGTCTGGTTGATAAAGCCTAATCATGGTTCTTCCAACTGTGGTTTTCCCACAACCTGATTCTCCTACTAACCCCAGTGTCTCTCCTTTTGCGATCACAAATGACACATCATCTACCGCTCTAATCACTTGCTTTTTCCCAACATGAAAGGTTTTTGTCAAATTCTTTACTTGAATCAATTCGTGCTTTTTCATGTTGTTCCTCCTTCCTCGTCTTGTCTGGACTTGTTTCTTCCAACAGGAGGTTTAATCTTTCTTGGCGACTGCTCATGGTATAACCAACATCTTATCTTGTGTCCTATAGTAAGGTGTTGATTGGACGGTGGTTGTTTGACACAGATTTTCATTCCGTAATCACATCTTGGTGCAAAAGCACATCCAACAGGTGGTGAAAACAAATCAGGAGGAGAGCCAGCAATACTCATAAGCATCCCTTTTCTCTCCTGAATTAGGTTTGGCATGCTTCCAAGCAATCCCCATGTGTAAGGATGTTTAGGATTATAATAAATCTCTTCTTTGTCTCCCTCTTCAATAATCTGACCCGCGTACATAACGGCCACACGATCGGCCATTTTGGCCACCACACCCAAGTCATGAGTGATCAGCACAATGCTGTTTTGCCGTTCTTGTTTGATATTTGCCATCAGATCCAGAATCTGGGCCTGCATGGTTACGTCCAATGCTGTCGTCGGTTCATCAGCAAACAACACGCCTGGATTGCAAGACAATGCCATAGCAATCATGATTCGTTGACGCATGCCTCCAGACAATGTGTGCGGAAATGTTCTATAGGTCAACTTTGGATTTGGCAAGCCAACTTTGTCCAACAGTTGAAGAGCGCTTTGTTTTGCTGCTTCGGAACTTATTTTTTGGTGAGCCTTTATGGCTTCCACAAGTTGTTTCCCCACCTTCATTGTTGGATTTAGTGCCGTCATGGAATCTTGGAATATCATAGAAAAAGCATTGCCCCGATAATTTTCCATTTCTTTATCGCTTTTACCAGCCAATTCGTCTCCATCAAAACAGATGCTTCCTTTCTTAATGACTGCAGGCGGCTCTGGTAAAAGACGCATAATGGCTTGCACCGTTACACTTTTCCCACATCCAGACTCTCCAACAATGGCTAGTGTCTCGCCTGCATTCACATGAAGATCTACCCCTCTTACTGCTTGAACTTCTCCCGCATAAGTCATGAAAGAAACATGTAAATCTTTTACTTCAAGCAATTTTCTTGTCATTTACGCAACCTCCTTCTTTCCTTGGCTGGCAAATCTCTCAGTCTGGGATCAAGGGCATCTCTTAACGCATTGCCAAACATAAAAAAGGAAAAGATGATCAGACTGATGACCGTTCCAGGTATAAACAATTGATATGGGTAGGTTCTAAACACCAAGGATCCATCAGCTGACAATTTGCCCAACGATGTCAATGGTGGTTCAACACCAAGACCAATATAGCTCAATCCCGCTTCCATAAAAATTGCTGCTGGTATTGCAGCTGTCAGTCCAACAACTAGATTTCCTGTGATATTTGGCAATATATGCTTAAATACAATTCTCATTGGCGAAGCACCAAGCGTTCTTGCTGCCAAATTGAACTCTCTATTTTTGAACTGCAACACTCTTCCTCTAAATCCTCGTGCCGCTCCCATCCATCCCATGATGGCAAAAGCCAGTATCATGGAAAACGGACCTCCTCCAAAATAGACAATGATCAAAATGAAATAGATCATAGGAGGAATACAAAGACCAATATCGATGATTCTCATAATTAGCATATCGATCCATCCGCCAAACCATCCTGAAACACCACCCACCAGCATTCCTATCAGATATGGCAGTATGGCACCAACAAAACCAATTCCTAATGACACTCGGCTACCATACCATACTCTCGTGAATAAATCCCTTCCGACACGATCTGTTCCAAACCAGTTTTGAGAATTTGGGCTGTGATTGCTCTTCAGCAAATCTGTCTGATCAAATGAATAAGGAGAGAAAATTGGTACGAAAACAGAAAGCAAAATCATAGCCAAGATCACAACCAGACAAAAAACTGCCATTCTATCCTTCATCAATCTTCTTAACACATCTGGCCAATAATTCACGACAGGTCTTACAATTAAGTCGCCTTCTAACTCTGCTTTTTTGATTGGTTCAAAATCTTCCTTTGTCAAAATATTTCGAATTCTATTATTTATATCACTCATCCAGCCACCTCATATAATCCTTATTCTCGGGTCAATAATGCCATAGAGCAAATCAACAATGAAGTTTGCAAAAACTACAAATGTAGCTGAAAAAATGGTTAATCCCATCACCATAGTGTAGTCTAATCCAATAATGGAATTCACAAAATAGGCGCCCATACCGGGTATCGAAAAAGCCCGTTCTATAATGAATGAACCCATCAACAAGGTTGCAATTTCCTGGCCCAATCCAGTAATCATAGGGATAATCGCATTTCTGATTTGGTGAAAGACAACGGTCTTACCTTCTCCTAACCCTTTTGCTTTCGCCGTTTTTAGATAGTCTTGTTCATTCACCTCAAGCATTAGTGTTCTCATGCCTCTGGTACGTGACGCGATCAGAGGTAACGCCAGAGCAATCGTTGGAAGTATCGTATGAGTAAAACTCCGCCATTGGGCTACAGGAAACCATCCCAGTTTCAGAGCAAATATATACTGTAGAATTGCTGCAATCAAAAATGCAGGCAAAGAAATGACTAAAATTGTCGATCCACTTAGAAATGTGTCCACTTTTTTACCTCTTCTTCTAGCTGAAACAATCCCAAAAAATAAGCCCGTGGGAATACTAAACAGCAAGGCTTGGAGTCCCAACTGAGCAGAGATCGGGAAGGTTGTTCGAATGATATGATTGACAGAACGTCCAGCATATTTTAGCGAATAGCCAAAATCACCTTGCAATAAGCTAGACATGTAAGTGAAATACTGTTCAACCAGAGGCTTATCCAATCCATAATATCGCATCATCTTGTCAACCATTTCTTGTGTCATAATTGTTGTAGATAAAAAGGGATTTCCTGGTAGTGCCCTTAGTAGGAAAAAACAAATGGTTGCAATTAGCCAGATCGTAAATAGCGAGATAATAAAACGCTGCATAATGTATTTTTTCATGTTGCTTATTTTCCTTTCAACTCAACATTCTTTTTTATTTGATTAAAAAGAACAAATTGAGGTTGTCTTTATCACACAACCTCAATTAATCTTGCAAACATCGACATTGATCCGATTATTTCTGAATCCTTAATTGATTGAATGAAAAAGCTCCGTCTAATGAATTGTAGACATAACCTTCAACCCACGGTTGCACAGCACTTGTTACATTTCCAGCCATAAATGGTTCTAGGGGCCCTTCGTTCAACAAAATTTGTTCTGCTTGAGCTAGCAATTCATATCTACTCTCTAAATCAAAACTTAGAAAAGATTCTCTGAGCAATTGGTCATATTCTTCGTTGGACCAAAGGTTTCTTCCTGATCCAACCACATCATTGACAGTACCACCCGTAATCCAGAAATTTAAAATAGTAGAAGGGTCGTCTCCCGCACTAAGTGAGGTGTAATATATATCGTATTCATAACCCATCATGGCTTGTATCGCCAAAGGCACCGGTTGGTTGTTGATCACAATGCTTTCAATTCCCAACACTTGTTTCCACTGGTTTACAAAAGTTTCAGCGGCAATAATGTAATCTTGCACATCAAATGTCAAATAAGATAACTCCGGCAACTCCGAGACTGAATCATATCCAAGTTCTTCCAATGCGGTTTGCAGATACGCTTTCGCTTGCTCAGAATCACCATCAAGGGGTACCGATTCTACAGGATAAGATTCTACAAAAGTTTGACTTTCGTTTTCATCAAGGAATATTCGGCTGATAAATCTATTTGTCGGATCGTACAATGGGTTAACAGCCGCTACAATGGCCTCGCGATTCAAAGCATAACTCAATGCTTTCCGGAAATTCTTGTTAGCCATGATTCTACCTGTCTCTTCGTTTCCGCCTTTGCCATATGGGTTAAACTGGATGGCCTGTTGCATACCGCTAGGGAAATTTTTGACATGTTCCGATAATAGATTGGCTCCTTCTCTATTGATGGTTTTAACCACATCCACTTCTCCATTTTCAAACATAGCTACCCTTGTGTTATGGTCTACACCAACCAAAACCTCTATTTCGTCTACTGGAAAGCTGTTTTCCGCTTCAATAAACAAAGGATTTTTTTCAAATAAAAGATATCCTTCATAGACCCAATCTTTCAAAACATATGGCCCACTAAACTCAATATCTTGTGCCGAACCTCCCAGAGCTTCTCCCTTTTCTACTGCAAAATCTTCTCTTAGGGGCATGATTGTCAGCATGCCGTCAAAAGTCGCCACTGGATTTTCCAAAGTGATTTCAAAGCTCTTTTCATCTAAAACTGTCACGCCTAGCTCATCTCGACCCACTTCACCTGTATTGAACTCTCTCGCATTTTTAATGCCGTATGTATTAATCCAATCTGATGCGTTAGGAGATCCGAAGTTGGGGTCTAACTGAGATATGATGTAAAAAGCAAAGTCATCCGCTGTAATGGGGGTTCCATCAGAATAAACCGCATCCTTTAGATAATAGGTGTAGGTAAGATGATCTTCGCTCACTTCAAAGTAATCACATACTTCAGGCGATGTTACGCCATCGTACGTTCGAAACAAAAAAGCAGATATAAGATAAAACACCTCGCTATCCATTGAAGAAACAGACAATATTGGATTCAATGTATTGGGCTCATCCGCTATTATCGTAAATGTCATTGGTTCATCCACGCTTGTGTCCGGTTCATCCTCTGAATCCTCACCGTTTGGTGCGTCACCTCCATTCTGTGGAGCTGGCGGATCTGTGTAAGTTCCTCCACAGCCAACAACGGTTATAACCATCATTATAGCCAATAATAAAATTAATGCTTTTTTCATTCTTTCCTCCCTGTTAACCTCTACATTTTTATATATATAATTGTTTTTATTTTAAAACAATATAAACAAAATGTCAACGTTGTTTATGTAATATCGACACGTGTCTTTATTGTGTGGAGATGTTGTTTTTGTTTGTATTATTTTGCTTTTTAATATATATCATTATATAAATAGGTTATATGCTATGCATCCATCTTATTATATGTTTGTTTGTAGATTTTCACGTTTTATATATGGCCTTAATACAATTAAAAATTGACAATTTGTTTGTTTATTGCTATACTAAAATCAACTATTTGAATGGAGAATTATATGAATAAATATTTGTTAAAAGGAATGATTATAACAGCTTCAGACCGGCCTGTCATCGATTCTGGACTGGTTCTAATTGAAAATGATCGCATTCACTATGTGGGGCCTATCTCTGATGATTTGTTGTCATCTGGTCTTCCAATCTACGAATTAAATAATGGGACCATTTTGCCAGGGTTTATCGATTGTCATGCCCACTTAACTGGATCAGAAAACGCTGGAGGTTCCAAGTTGTTTGGTGATCAACTTTTAGGCGCGGCTTATCAATTGCAACTTATTTTGGAAGCGGGTTTTACAAGTGTTAGAGATATGAGCGAAGCAGGCTTGTATCTTTCTCGTGCAGTTGATAGAGAACATCTCACAGGTCCTCGTATCCTACCTGGAGGGAAAATACTAGGCATCACTTCTGGACATGTGGATTTGGATCCCTCCATGACAAAAGAAATCTTTAATCAGCACAACCACCTTAGCCGATTGGTAGATGGTGTCGACGAATGCATTTTGGGTGTGAGAGAGCAGTTTCGAGCGGGTGCTAAATTCATCAAAATTTGCGCGACAGGAGGCGTTTCTTCACCAACAGATAGATTAGATGACGTTCAGTTTTCGCCTGAAGAACTCAGGGCTATCGTCTCAGAGACAAAAAGACATGACGGTTATGTCGCTGCTCATTGCACAGGATACGAAGGTGCCTACCAAGCTTTATTAGCTGGTGTTTCCTCTATTGAGCACGGTGTCTTCTTGACAGAACGAGAAATTGAACTGATGGAAAAACTGGATGCAACTCTCGTTACTACCCTTTCTGTTTCACTGGGCGTTGCCAAAATTCCTGGTTTGCCTAAATGGATGGCTGATAAAGCGGCATTTTGCGCCGAGGCAAATCTTAAATCTATTGAATTAATACGGAAAGCTGGTGTTCGCATCGCTTTAGGAACGGACTACTCCAATAGCAAAAATTCTTCTTATCATCATCTTGGAAATGAGTTTATTGCTATGACAAAGGCGGGTTTGACCCCCATGGAAGCAATCAAAGCCGGAACCAAAAACGCCGCTCATTTGATGAGAAACAAAGAGCTTGGTACATTGGAAGTCGACAAGTTGGCAGATATCGTCCTTGTATCAGGAAATCCACTTTCAGATATCACTTGCTTGGCAGGTGCTGAAAACATTAAAATGGTAATCAAAAATGGTCGGATCCTAAAAAACAATCTATGATTATAATGAAGAACCGCCGTTGAAATCAACGGCGGTTCTCTTCTATCATTTATCATTGCATCAAACTTGTTCTTCACACAAATGACACCTAACAAAATGGTTTTTGGAAACTTCTCGCATCACGGGGTCTTCAATAAAACATCTCTCTGTGACCATGTTGCATCTTGTGTTGAAACTGCACCCTTTGGGCACGTTCACCGGTGAAGGGATCTCCCCTCGTGATTGAATCCTTTTTGGTTTCAATTTCTCCTCTTCTTCAGAGACAACCGGTATGGATGAAAGCAACATCTGCGTATATGGATGCAGAGGTTTTCGATAAAACTCTTCTGTCTCTGCAATTTCACAAATTTTACCCAGGTACATGATGATGACTTTTGTAGAGATGTTGCGAACCAAACTCAAATCATGCGTAATAAACAGATACGTCAACTTATTCTCTTGATGGATTTTTAACAGCATATTGATAATCTTCGCTTGGATAGATACATCCAAAGACGAGGTAGGTTCATCTAATAAAATAAAACTAGGGTTGCTGCACAAAGCTCTGGCAATGGAAACCAATTGTTTCTCACCACCCCCAATGGCCGTGGGTGATTTGTACATGAAGTCTTCCGATAAACCCACCATCTCCAAGATCTCTGCGATTTTCGATTCGATTTTGTTTGGTGGTACAATCTTGTGAACCTTCAATGGCAGACTTAATATTTGTTTCACGTCATGATGCGGGTTCAGCGAGGAACCTGGATCCTGGAAGACAATCTGGACCTTTTTTTTGAAGTCAAAAGATCGGTCTTTTTTTGCAATATCTTCTCCCTCGAAAATAATCTCTCCACCGGTTACCTCATTCATGCCCATTAAGGTGTACGCAATGGTGCTTTTTCCCGAACCTGATTCACCAACCAAGGCCACTAACTCTCCTTGGTTAATATCAAAACTTACATCATCCACCGCTTTGACATATTGTTGTTTAGACTTGTTCACTAAGAAATACGTCTTTAGATTCTTGACTGATAACAATTTATTTTCCATCTGATTCTCCTTTTGTCCTATCATTTGTCATAATTGAAACAAGCAACATAATGCCCTGTAGCAATTTCTTTCATTTCTGGCTTGTTTTCTTGACAAACATCTGATGCTTTTGGACATCTTGTATAGAATCGGCATCCTTTTGGTGGATTGATATAGTTTGGAACATAACCATAGATGCCTTCCGCTATTCCACCACCTGATAATCTAGGAACACAGTTCATCAAACCAACCGTATACGGATGAACAGGATTGGCAAAGATTTCCTTTGTGGTTGCTGTCTCCGCAATTTCTCCAGCATACATGACATATATTCTGTCAGACAACTCCCTAGCCACTCCTAATGAGTGCGTGATCATGATCAATGACATTTGTTTTTCTTCCACCAATTCGCCCAGTAGTCGATGGATTTGATCCTGAATGGTTACATCCAAAGCTGTTCCTGGCTCATCGGCTATCAGCAAATTTCTAGGCGCCACCAAAGACATAGCAATACAGATTCTTTGTTTCATTCCCCCACTCAACTGGTAGGGATATGTTTTTAAAATCCTTTCTGGATCTGAAATCATCACGCTCTTAATGGCGTTAATCGCTTTTTCTTGCTTGTCTTTACGGGAAAGCTTGCCGCCTTCTTCCGAAAAACGAATCACATCCATCATTTGTTCTCCGATGCTAAATACTGGATTCAATGCCGCGGAAGGTTCTTGAGAAATCATAGAAATATCACGTCTTCGAATCTTCTGAAGTTCATTTTGCTTCATTTTAAGGATATCTTTTTCTCCATAGAAAATGCTTCCTTTTGGAATGATGGCATTTGTTTCGCTCAAAGATCTTAAAACTGCCTTCATGGAAGTTGTCTTCCCGCATCCTGACTCACCAACCAGTCCAACCTTCTCACCTTTGTTTACAGATAAGTTGATGCCGTTAACAACTTTGGCATTGCCTCTATAGGTTTTATACCATACACTTAAATCTTGTATTTCCAATAATTTATCTTTCATCCGTTACCTCCCTCTGTTGAACATGTCTGATATACCATCGCCAAGGAGGTTAAATCCAAGGATAATATATGCAATGGCCATTGCTGGGAAAATGGTCATCCACCATAAATCCGGCATATAACGCGATCCATCTGAAATCATCTGTCCAAAAGCTGGTGTAGGGGGTTGTTCTCCAAGCCCAACATAACTAAGGGTTGCTCCAATCAACAAGACCCAACCAACATCTAAAGCCATCTTGGTTAAAATGGGTGACAAACAACTGGGCAAAATCTCTCTAAACAAAATATAGCCTTTGCTAGCCCCAATTAACTCAGAATTTTTAACAAAATATTCTTTTGAGGTGGACTTTGCCATACCCGCTACCAAACGCGTGTACCAAGGCCACCACATGACCGTCACAGCAATCATGGAACTGGTGAGATTGGGTTTTAAAACGGATGCAATGGCTAACGCCAGTATCACCGCCGGTACGGATAAGAATATATCCGTGATCCTCATGATAATCGTTTCAAACCAACCTCCAAAGTATCCAGCCATCAATCCCAGCAATGTTCCCACCGGTACGGATATAGCTAGTACAATCACTGACATATACAAGGCTCCCCTAAAGGAGAATATGGTTCTGGTCAATATATCTCTTCCAAAAATATCCGTTCCAAACCAATAGTCTGAACTTGGCGCCAGACTGGCATTGTTATAGTCCACAAAAGCTTTAACATGTTCTGGATAAGGTACAATATAAGGTGCCGCTAAAGCCAAAAATATTGAGGACAACACTAAAATCAAACCTAAAACAGAAATTTTATTCCTTGAAAACTTATACCAGTATAACCGCCAATTCTCTATGGTGGAAGCTTTTATGAATCCTTTTTTCTTATACGTCTCATTCATCTTACGCCTCCTAATCGCCTAGTCTAATTCTTGGATCCAGTGCAGCAATAATAATATCCACAATGATATTCACCGCTAAGAATATGACGCCAATAATTAATATCACCGCCGAAATCGCATTCAAATCCTTTGTCAGCATCGCATTGAGTCCATAACGAGAGATCCCTGGCCAGTTAAAAATTCTTTCTACTAAAAAGGCATTTCCCATAAGTGCCGCTAAATCTAATCCCATTACAGATACCACTGGTATAAAAGATGGTTTGAACAGGTATTTTCTCATAATCAAACCTTTTGGCAAGCCAAACCCTTTCACTACCGAAATATACTCTTTCGTCATATTGTCAGCTATGGAAGCTCTCAATATTCGCGCTTCTTGCATCAACCCGCCCAGAGCTAGGGCTATCCCTGGTAGCAAGATATGTTGCAAAGCATTCCAAAATGTTTTAAAGTCTCCAGCAATCAGTGAATCCAACATGATCAACCCTGTTACATTTGGAGGTTTGGTGATACCCGAACTCAACCTACCTAATACTGGAATGGCTTGAAGCACTAACCCAAATATCAAGAGTAGAATAATTGCCATTACAAAGGAAGGAATCGCGATTCCAATATAGGCAGTGAATCGAATAATCGTATCCACCCATGAATCCTTGTACCGGGCAGCCAATAGTCCTAAAAAAATGGATACGGTCACCAGCAAGAATCCTGAAAATAGCACCAGTTCTATGGTTGCAGGCAAGAAATCTTTAATGTCTTCCGAAACGTCTCTTTTTGTATTGACTGATCTTCCAAAATCTCCTCTGACAGCCCCTTGCAACCAGAACACATACTGTTTTGGAATGGAATCATTTAAGTGCATTTCTTCTCTGAGCTGTTCGACAGCTTCTTCTGTAGCACGAGGACCCAAAGCCATTCGTGCAGGATCTCCAGGTATTATTCTCGAGATGACAAATATCAAGATCGACAAGCCTAAGATGACAAAAACACCTTGGAGCAATCTCCTTCCGAGAAATTTTAACATTTGCATCCTCCTTTCTTTTTTGTAAAAAGGAAATCCCCGTCACGAAGTGCTTGTTATCGGCACCCAGTGACAAAGGGACTTCCTGAAATACACCTTTATCTGCCTGGAACTTGATCTGGGAACACTTTGAACTCTCTAAAGTCAAAGGCGTATCCCATCGGCAATGTCAACACATTTCCTTTGGCTCCTTCTTCTGCTACTGGCCAGTAGACGTAATCACTTTGATAAACATGTCGTTGCATCAAATCGACCAACCATGCTGTCGGTGCTAAATCAACAAGTTTTTCTTGAATCTCATAATATTTTTCAAATCTCTCTTCACGATCAACAGTTCCGATGGCTTGCATAATCATTGAATCGATTTCGTCATCCATCAACCATTCTGCCTGTTCCCATGTACCCGTTGAATTTGAATGGTATCGCGTTGCCAACATTGATCCTGCTTCCATATAATGTGGTGCCACTGAGATACAGATGGCATTAGGTGTGGATTCCACACTGGCGACTCGCTCTTGAATGGTCAACCAGGGTCCCTTTGAAATGCTCACTGTCACACCTACTTGCTGGGCTGCTGCCTGCAGGGCAAGGGCAATTTTCTCATGGTCTGCCACATCGCTGTTAACAAACAACTCAACAGGATATTGATCCAATTGATCGCCATACTGTGACTGCTCCAAATGCTCTCTTGCCTTATCAAGATTGTAGTGGTATTGATACAATGATGGATGGGCTCCCGGTGTGTCCGCAGATACAGGTCCAATGGATACAGGAGAATCCACAAGAATTTGATTGGAGATCATCTCATAATCAAACAAATAACTTAAAGCTTTTCTGAAATTCACATCATCTGTAGGGGCAAGTTTGGTATTATACATCATGTTTTGTGTCATTCCTGCAGAAAGGACACTCACACTCACACCTTCCATTCTGCTCATGGCATTGATGTTTTCTGTAGATTGCCATTCGTCTGTAATTTCTAGCTCTCTATTTCCAACCATAGTTCGGATGGTTGATGCTTCCGTGTTGTCAATCAATCGGATGACATCTGGTGCATCCGGGTTGTCCCAACCCTTCCAATAATCTTCAAATCTCTCGGCTAACAAGTAGCCTTGCTCTTGGATGTCTGTTACATAGTAAGCGCCTGTCCCGGCATCATTTGTCATCATCCATTGTCGTCCATAATCTCCAAATTCTCCATAAGGACCACTTGGATCCATATTGGCCATGACTTCTTCCTCATTGATGATGTATAGCTTCGTCAACACGTTCAAGAATGGTCCGAAGGTTTGGCTTAGTTTAATGTCTACCACATAGTCATCTACAGCAACGGCTTCTTCCACGTAACCTTTGAACAAGTAAGCGGCACCTTCTCCAATAGTCAGTAATCGATTCATGGAAAACGCCACATCGTTTGCTTTGAGTTCGTTTCCATTATGGAACTTTACACCTTCTCTTATGTTGAAGGTATAGGTCAATCCATCTTCTGATATTTCCCAATCTGTTGCTAAAGATGGCTCCACAGAACCTTCAGGTGTTGGATACACCAAAGAGTCGTAAATATTGACATGAGCAATCGTGCTCCCACCATCTGCGCTAACAGCCGGGTCTATTCTTGGTGTTCCAGAAACACTCATTCGAATAATTTTTTCTCCTGGTTCTACTGCAGGATCATCACTCGGACCGGTTTGACCATTTGGCGTGGTTTCTCCGCCACCGCCACATGCTACAAATAGCAGCGACAGAACCATCATTAACGCAATTAATTTAATTTTTTTTGGTTTCATAATTCCCTCCGTTTTTATTACTTTATATCATTGACCACTGTGTTTTTGTCTTTGGCTGGTTAAACCTGTTATCTCTAAACTGTCTGGATCAAGAATAACACCATAATCTTTTTCTGCTTGCTCCACTGTGATAAACTCATTTTTGCAGTCCATCACCACTTTTTCCACAGGTCTATCCAATGGATTCCCATAACCACCGCCTGTGCCCATGGTCATTTCCAGTTTGTCGCCTGTGTGAAGGGGGTATCTGGGATACTTGCCATAAGGACCATCCACTGTGCCATCTGCCTTGATGACAGAGAATCGGTTGTTCGAACCCTCTCCGCCTCCATTCATCCCCCAAGGCAAGAATTTATGTCGTCCAAAGGTTCCTGTAAAAAAGTTGTTGTCATTCAAGTATCGATACCGTTTTATAACACCTGATCCTCCTCTGAATTCTCCCTTGCCTGCGCCATCAGCCAAAAGTTCATAGGCTTCAACCAAGAAACCATACCGAGTTTCAAGCACTTCAGCTGGTATGTTGTAGGTCTCCCCATCTCCTATACAGAACTGGGCATTTTGACCATCCATTCCTTTACCGGCCCCCCAGCCTCCTTGGTTAGGTGCCACATTCAAATAAGGCTCGCCTGTGTCCGGGTGCTTGCCTGACATATTGAATCCACAAACCGATACCAAGTGACCCGCTGTTAGTCTTTCAGGTAAAATAGGTGCCATGGCTCGCCAGATCAAATCACTGGCAAAGGACATGCTCTCCCAATAAGTCGAAATAGGCGCGGGACGAATCGCATTGAATATCGAACCTTCCTCAGCTATCACTCTAAGCGGTTTGAAAACACCATCATTTATATCCTGTGATGGATTGGTCACACCCAAAAACATAGTTCTGACTCCTGCTACCGTAGCATAATAGGTGGAGTTGATGGGTCCAGGCACCTGAGAATGGCTTCCCGTAAAATCAGCAATGAACTCATCATCGGTAATGGTGATCTTTACCATGATTTTAAATGGACCATGTCCGATGCCGTCATCATCAATGAAGTCTTCGGCATAATAAGTGCCTTTTGGTAGTTTTCTCAGCTCCATCAGGGACACTTCTTCGCTAGACTTGAGCAGTCTATCAATCGCCGTCATCACTGTGTCTTTACTGTACTTGTTACAGAGTTCCACAAACCGCTTCTCTCCTGTTCTCAACCCTGCTATCTGAGCCCACATGTCACCGATTGATAAATCAGGATAGCGCACATTGGATTCAATGATATCCATAACCGATTGATTGATTCTGCCTTGTTCAAAGACTTTTATACAGGAAAACTGCAGACCTTCCTGGTAAATTTCTGTGTTGTCAACACCCCATGATCCAGGGTCTTTCCCACCCACTTCTGTCCAGTGGGCTTTGTTGGCTGAAAAGGCAACCAATTCATTTTCATAGAAGATGGGCATGACAATCCCAACATCTGACAGGTGAGAGCCTCCTCCAATGTAGGGATCATTAACTAAAAACACATCCCCTGGTAAAATATTGTTATGGGGTCCAAACTTCTTCAAGGTTGCTTTGACAATTGAAGTCAACAACCCAATAAATCCGGTTACACCATTTCCCTGTGTCAAAAGATTTCCTTTAGCATCCAATAAGCCCGAGGCAAAATCCAATGTCTCGTAGATGACTGGACTCTTGGATGATCTAGCCACTGCTATGAACATCTCTTCGCCTATAGCATAAAGCGAATCCTTGACAATATCCAACGTGAACTGATCCACTTGCTTTGTCTTATCCATGTTATTTTACCTCCGTATCAATAATCAGATTGCCATATTCATCTAGCTCGGCTTTCATGTTAGGATAGATTAGAGTTGATGAAGAGGTTTCTTCAACAATGGCTGGCCCCATGATTTTCATGCCTGGCGACATGGCCTTTAGGTCATAAATCTTTGTTTTAACCATTCCAACTTCTTCAAATATGACGTCTCTCTCTTCTTTTAGTGCATATTTTGCATCTTCCGTGGCCTTTTTAAGTTTCTTCAACTCTGTCTTCTCTACCTTTCCAAGTGTTACCAAGTGCAGATTGACGATTTCCACCATGCTGTCATCCATTCTGAAAGAATACGCTTTATTATGCTCAATATGGAAGCGTTCAATGATATCTTTAACATTTTTGTCAGTTACTGGAACATTAGGCACTTGTACTTTAACTGTATGCTCTTGTCCCCAATATCTCATGTCAAGATTTCTGACAAACATAATATTCTCTTCCTCGATGTTTTTCGCTTCATAAGCCGTCAGTGCTGCTTTTTCCATGCTCTTCCATTTGTTCTCTAGATCTGAATAGTCCGCTTTGTCCAAACGAATGTTGAACGTATTAATGTCATCTTGCCTTAAGTCAGTCATCAGCATTCCTAAAGCAGAAAAAACAGGTGCAGCTATTGGAATGATCACTTTACCAATACCTAGTTCCTTGGCAAGAACTGCTGCATGCATACCTCCGCCGCCACCAAAAGCGATCATGGCAAATTCTCTTGGGTCATGGCCTTTTCTTACCGAAACAATTTTCAAGGCGTTCAACATGTTTGAATTGGCAATCCGAACAATCCCCAATGCCGCCTCTTCAACTGAAATATTGAAAGGTTGGGCAATTTTCTCTTTGATGGCTTGTCTGACTTTTTCCATGTCTACCTCTACATCAAAGTTTTTGGGCGATAAACGACCAAGAACCAAATTGGCATCCGTTGTTGTGGGGTTTTCTCCGCCTTTTCCATAAGCCACTGGACCTGGCAGCGCTCCTGCTGATTGTGGTCCTACACGCAGTGAGCCGGCATCATCAATCCAAGCGATAGATCCGCCACCGTTTCCGATCTCCACAATATCTACCACCGGTGTTTTAATAGGATAACCGGCAAAACGTGTGGTTTGATGTATCTTATATTCTGTTGTGACTTTTACTTCTCCTCCATCCACCAAAGAGCATTTGGCAGTGGTGCCTCCTATATCAAATCCAATGACTTTATCCATTCCCAAAAGTTTTCCGATCATAGCCGATCCGAAAATTCCTGCTACTGGTCCTGATTCAACCATATTGATGGGTGTTTCTTTTGATGTATCAAAAGTAGTGGTGCCTCCATTGGATTGCATGATGTATTTAGGTGCGGATAAACCAATGCCTTCAAGTTCGTTGTAAAGTCTGTTAATATATTGAGAGGCAACTGGCTTAACAAAAGAATTCAGAACAGCTGTGTTGGTTCTCTCATACTCACGCCACTCTTTTGTCACTTCATGGGACCCCGTCACATAAATTTCTGGCCACAGCTCTTTGATCATTTCTATGGTTTCTTTTTCATGGGTATCATTGATGTAGGCATGCATATAAGCTACAGCAATAGCTTCCACTTTTTCTTTTTTGAAGTAAGCCACACAAGCTTCAACCTGTTTTCGATTCAATGGGGTTAATATCTCCCCTTTGTAATTAACTCTTTCTTCCACCTCTTGTCTTAAGTACCTAGGGACAAAGGACTCCGGCTTCTTGTATCTCAAATTAAACAAATCGGGTCTGTTTCCTCTTTGAATATCCAACACATCCCTAAAGCCTTTTGTAGTGATTAAGGCCGTCTTCGCACCTTTTCTTTCTGTCAAAGCGTTGATAATCACCGTAGTGCCATGAATGAAACTTTCGATCTCTTTTGTGTCGATGCCTGTCTTCTGAATTACATCGATGACACCCTTCTCAAATTCAGGTGGTGTGGTGTGTGACTTGTCAACACCTATCTCACCATTTTTATCGATATACACTATATCTGTAAATGTGCCACCAATATCCGTTGCTACCCTCATTTCCTATACCTCCGAATTTATTTTCATTTTGAAACCATCATCCATATTAGTTCACAATCTTCCTGGCTATCATTTTGGGACCAGTGTTTCATTCCTGCAGGAATGAAACTAAAGTCACCTGCTGTGATGCTCCTATTACCCGCTTCATTACCCGTTGATAAGCTTCCTTTGATAACATAGGCATATTCATCTTCTTCATGATGATTCATGCCTGCCTCAGGCACTCTCACTCCTGGTCGCATAATCGCTTTTCCCATTTTGACACAAGCCATGTCGGTTTCTTTTAGAAGGGCATCCAGCATTGTGTAGCCTTCATATTCTCTTTTGGGTAAGTTTCTTTCATTCAGTATTTCCATATTCCCTCCCTATATCTATTGTTATCTTTTTACCAAAGACCTTTTAGCTCATATTGTTCTTCTAAATCCCATCTTTTGATCTCTGAGATTGGAGGTTCCTCATAAGCGCACACCTTGCTATGTGTCCATCCAAATTGATTCTTTAGCTCGGCGATCAGTTCCGCTTGTTTGAATGGTGCGATGACCGCATCTATCACCGGTACACCAATAGCCTTCTGAAGTTTTTCATAATAGCCAAACTGAATCGTGCACCCTAATACCATCAATTCCGCACCATCTTGTTGGATGGCCTCTTTTGATAAAGCCACCATTCTTTCAAAGGTGACTTCTTCACTGTCATGCAATTCATCCACAGCTAACCCTAAAGATTTGAAGGACGCCAATTTATCTTTCATTCCATAACCAGATAAGGTGCTTTTCATTTGGGAAATGCATTTGCTACGGGTAACGATCACCGAAAACTGTTCTCCCATAGTTGCCGCCAAATGAGAGCACGCTTCTCCAGGTGCTGTAACCACCATGTCTTTTACCATTTCCCTAGACTCCTGCAGGCCCAAATCGTAAAAACAACCAATAATGGTTGCATCGTAGCCCGCTCTCTCCGCCGCTTTGACTTTATGTAGTATCTCTGGCAAAACCAATGCTTCATAATACCTGTATTCTAGATGTTCCGGCCCTTTATCCAAAGAAACCACATCTACAATGGTATCCGGCCGCTTAATGCTTTCAAACCCTTTTTGCATCACCTCGTCGTAAGCGTCTGTGCCTACTGGGTTGATCCACAAAATCTTAGACAATTGCATAACCTCCTTGCCTTTACATATTTTAGAACAAAGGGGGGGTCAAAACAGATAGTATTTTCAACTCCTCCTTGCCAATATTGTTAATCGAATGATCCAATGTTGATGGAAAATGAATGATTTCACCCTCCGTCAGCTCGTAAGCTGTTTCTTCGATTTTAAATAATGCCTTTCCCTTCATAATGTAGTGGAATTCTTCTCCTTCATGAGAGAATGATTCCAGTCGACTGCCCACTTCAATGGTAAAGATAATGCCTTCCATCATTCTTTCCTCAAACTTTCCACTAACAATTTGGTGGCTTTTATAATCTTTTTGCATGCGCAAATAAATGGGGTTTTCTTTTCTGAAAACGTAATTGTTGCTACTCTCATAGCTTAAGAGACTACCCAAGTTGACCTCTAATGCATCTGCAATTTTTTTTAAGGAAGTGATGGTCAGTGACGATACGCCTCTTTCCACTTGCGACAAAAAACTGATCGATAAATCAGTTTTTTCGCTCAATGTCTTCAAAGTTATATTTTTACTTTTTCTGATTTTTTTAATTGTCTGACTTATTTCGTTGATCTCCCTCACCCCAGTATTCTTTTACTGCAATAATTGAAGTATGGCTTCAATTATTAAAACTATTGTAGTTATTATAGAATCATATGTTTAGAATGTCAATACAATATTTTGTTTGATTGTAAAAAACCGACCGCACACCTTTGTTGTAATTATTGTATTTTTTATCATTAAATGTTATAGTTTATCTAAAATTCACAAGGAAGGTGGCTCAATGAATCCCATAATCGACTTATTACACCAACGATCTAGCTGTAGAAGTTACGATTCAAAACCTATCCCGGATGATGTTATGACCAGTCTGCTAGAAGCGACTTGCTCCTCACCATCAGGAGGTGGCTTTCAAAATCTTTCCATTATCAAAGTTACCGATAAAGAAAAATTGGTGGCTCTTCAAAAAATTTGTCGCAACCAACCCTTCATATCAAAAGCACCTGTCAGCATGGTGTTTTGTATTGACTTTAGACGTTACATGAAGGTAAAAGAAATCGAACCGTTTCCATTCAAAGAACACCAGAATTTTATGAATTTTTGGATGGCTATCATCGATACAGCTATTATGGCCCATACCTTTTGTATCGCTGCCGAATCTCATGATTTAAAAACCGTTTATATTGGCAATATCATTCACGAGTTCGAGCAGGCGGCAAAGCTGTTGGAACTTCCCAAATT
>Ga0334895_1001506_pt1 | contig 23388 bp, 40 predicted proteins | sample GraSluR3_MG_7_FD_207229 | JGI IMG/M metagenome (GOLD analysis project Ga0334895, IMG submission 207229) | Sludge microbial communities from methane-producing bioreactor in Wageningen University, Netherlands - Granular Sludge_31_05-R3 | ecosystem: Engineered > Bioreactor > Anaerobic >... | reverse complement strand
GGGCTGCGACGAAACTCACGACCTCGAAATCCTCCGGTGGATCACTCTCATATTCATCTGGATGGCTGAAGAGCGCCCCCAAATCGCAAAAGGCAATCGTGACGAACTACGGGACGTGGGGCAGCTATGCCGAGGGCGGCGTAGCTATCGGCCCCCAGCTCGCCGTCGTCGGCGATAACCCCAGCCGCCGAGAGGCGATCATCCCCGAGGAGGTCTGGGGCGATAAGGGCGGCAACGGTGGTGACGTGACGGTCATCGTCGAGATGGATAGTCGCCAGATAGCCAAAGCTGTCATGCCGAGGGCCGCGAAGTCGATCAGGATCAGGACGAATGCGAAGGTGAACTAATGCCGCTGGTAACCATCAACGACGTTGAACTCTGGGAAGGCAACCCCCCGGCGGACGTCACCTTTGCCACCATCGGCCTCTCTGAGACTTTCGAAAGCCTCGGACTCACGAAGACCTTTGATGACTTGATGGAAGAGTACGGCGGAGAATGGAAGACCTACATTAAGTCCGGGTCGTTCATCGTTGAAGACGTCCTGGAAGAGCGGTCACAGTGTAGTTTCATCGTGGTAGATACCACCGCTGCATTCGCGTTTTCGCAGTCGATGAGGGTGGAAGTGACCGACCTCTATGGAGCCGTCCTTTTCACGGGGTTCATCGACTCGGTGGAAGAGTTTCTGGAGCCCGGAACCGGGATGCTACTCCACACCGTCGAGTGTGTCGACAATCACTATCTGGCGGACAAGCGGGTGGTGGCATACTCAGCCGAAGACACGTTGGCCGGAGATATCGTCGAAGACCTGATCGACGAGTACCTGGTGGCCGAGGGGATCACAGCCGGAACCATCGAGGACGGCCCGACGATCACCGAGACCATCCTCGCCTATGTGACGGTATCCGAGGCGATGGACGAGCTGGCCGAGCAGGCAGGCTTCACTTGGTGGATCGACCGGTACAAGCAGCTTCATTTCATGGCCCGAGGATCCAACGTCGCCCCCTGGAACCCCACCGACGCCGACATGATCGCAGAATCTGTGAAGGTCGAGAGGTCATCCGAAGAGTACCGCAACCGCCAGTACGTCATAGGAGGTCAGGCAGCGACCTCTCCGCAGACCGAGTACTTCACCGGTGACGGCCAGCAGTCGACCTTCTCCCTCGCCTATCCAGTCAAAGAGATAATAAGCATCAAGGTCAACGACGTAGCCAAAACCGTCGGACTCCGAGGAGACACCGGGGCAGATTGGTACTATGCCGAACAGCAGACCAACATCAACCAGGACGCCGCCGGGGATCGTCTCACTTCCGAAGACGTTCTGGAGATCATCTACATCGGCCTCTATGACGTCATAGCCGTCTCAGAGGATACCTCAGCGGTCAACGATCGGCAGGCGAAAGAGCTCACAACGGGCTACGTCGAGTCTGTAGCCGTGATGCCGGAGGTCCAGAACCATAGCCAGGCCGAGGACGTCGCCGCCGCGAAGCTCGAAAAGTTCGCCATGGATGGGGCCACGCTCGCTTTCATGACTCGAAAAGAGGGGCTGGAGGCGGGCCAGCTCATCGAGGTCACGATGACCGAGCACGGGTTTGCCGCCGAGGAGATGCTCGTTCAGGAGGTCGATATCTCCGAGGAGCACGGCTACATCTGGTACGAGGTCGAAGCCGTGAGCGGACCAGTCGGCGATTCGTGGCAGAAGTTCTTCGCAAAGCTCATGTCCTCGAAGCTCGGTGAGATCAAGAAATCGGCGTCTGGTTCCCAGCTCCTCATCAGGATGTTGAGCTTCTCGAAGACATGGACCGTATTGGACGATCCAAACCTCTTCAACGACATCTACCCGGACTCTGGTGAGGTTCCAGACGGCGCCACCTATCCGAGTTTCGACGAGTCGGACCGGGTGAAGTATTGCGCCCTCTACGATTCCGGAGGCGAGGTTTTCCGTAAGGCCGTGACTACCATCGAGGGTTATGAAGCCGGGACCAACGAAATTGTGACGGTAACGATGATCGACGCTTCCGAGGCTGCGGGCGAGGAGATCACACATATAGGCTGGTGGGGGGGCGTCGCCGCTACAAGCGGGGCGGGTACCGGGATAGAGCTCGATAAGCAGGCCTACTCTCGGTTGAAGACCGCTCTTGAAGCGTGGCAGATCCGGAAGACCGATATCAAGGGGTGGTCCTGATGGCCTATGTGAAGATAGACTGGACCGAGCAAACAGCTATCACCCATACTAGGATGAATCTGATGGAGACTCAATATGATGAATTTTATAATTCTCTCTTCGATGGGCATAACCACGATTCGAGGTACTACACAGAGGCGGAAGCCGACGCCCGCTTCTTCAATTCCGGGAACGATGGCTCCGGATCAGGCCTCGATGCCGACACGGTAGACGGATACTCCGCCGCTCAGATCGAAGAGGAGGCCGTCCCTCGAGGAACTATAGCCATCTGGAGCGGATCGCAGGCTTCCATCCCTTCGGGATGGGTCTTGTGCAACGGGGTCAATGGGACCCCGGACCTCCGGGATAAGTTCGTCGTTGGGGCAGGAGATAGCTATGCAAAAGGCGCAACTGGAGGCTATGCTTCCAGGAAGCCAACGGGATCGGTGACGATTGCCCCCCACGCGTTGACCGTGGCGGAGTTGCCGGAGCACCAGCATTCATACGTGGATTATTATTGTAATGTAATTGGATTGGATGTCTGCACTGTATCCCAATATTATTGCGACGGCTGGGACTTCACAGATGTCCTCAGAACTACAGGTAACAGCGTGGGGACCGGCGATGGGGCGCACGGCCATCCGGGATCAACGATCGCCTTCGACGCATATGACAACAAGCCTCCGTATTACGCGCTTTGCTGGATTATGAGGGAGTTGGCATAATGAGCTATACACCGACCTCCTGGACCGCGACCACCCTCATATCGGCTCGCCTCCTCCGCCATGTAGAGGAGCAATACGCCGAAGCGAAGAGCTACCTGGACGCTCACAATCACGATTCAAGATACTTCACCGAGACAGAGGCCGACAACAAATTTTTCCATCTGTCGGGGGGCGACACCCTGCCGGCTGGTCTCGATGCTGACATGATCGACGGTCAGCACGCTACTGATCTCATGGGATCAGCCCTCCCAGTAGGCTCGATTGTCGTTTGGTACGGCACTGACGCCAATGTCCCTAGCGGGTGGGCGATCTGCAACGGTGGATCGGGGACGCCAGACCTCAGGAATCGGTTCATCGTCGGAGCCGGATCGACGTATTCAGTCGGGAACACCGGGGGCGTGATCAGTGTGACCCCTGGAGCGGGAACCGTCACCATCGCAGGCCATGCGCTCAACGTCAGTGAGATACCGAGCCACAGGCACCCTTACAACGATTTCTACGGCTTCACTAGCACGCACTATGAGCACCTCGGATCTACGAATGTTGCTAAGCCTAACGATTTCACGTATCGGAACCACTCCACCGAGCTAGGGACGACCTGGGGCGAGGCGCACGGGCATTCTGGATCTTACGCCACAATTACCTCCGAGAATATCGACAACAGGCCGCCATATTACGCTCTCTACTACATCCAGAAGGTGAGCTGATGGCCTACACAAAGACGACCTGGACTTCGGGGACGGCGATCACGACCAGCCTTCTCAACCATCTTGAAAGCCAATACGCAGAGGCGAAGTCGCTCGTCGACAATCACAATCACGATTCAAGATACTTCACCGAATCTGAGATGAACTCAGGCTTTTGGCACGCTGGGAACGATGGCTCCGGCTCTGGGTGCGATGCCGATACCCTGGGGGGACATGAAGCCTCATATTTCGCCGGGGCGGGGGTCCCTAGCGGGCTCATCATCATGTTTTCTGGATCGACGCCGAGCGGTTGGTACGACTGCAACGGGGCCAACGGGACTCCAGATCTTCGGGATCGGTTCATCGTCGGAGCCGGAAACAGTTATGCCGTCGGAAACTCCGGGGGTTCTGTCTCTATAACACCAACGGCTACCGTGACAATCGCCACTCACGCTTTGACCCTCAGCGAAATCCCAACTCACACTCATCAATATTATGACAGGAGAAGGGAAATCAAATATAGTTATACTCTCGTCTATTCGAGCGCTTATTACGGCTATGATTCGCGGTACGCGACGGATCACTCTACCGATCTCTATACTGGATATGCCGGCGGAGGCCAGGCCCACGGCCACCCCGGGAGCACGTTCGCCGGGAGCTCCCAGGAGAACCGGCCCCCATATTACGCCCTAAAATTCATTATGAAGAGTTAAGGTGATGAAAATGGACCAGGTGACAATAGAATCGGCAAACTCCGCCTTCGAGGCGGCGAAAGAACAGGCGACAAAGACGTACAAAGCTCAGCAGGTAGCAGCAGAGGCAAAGGATCGGCTGATCAAATTGGAGCAGGCTGAAGCCGCGAAGGCTGCTGAGTACGGCGCTCCCCCGGACAAGATCCAGAAAATCCTCCTGGAGAAGACGAAAGACGCTAGGGAGGAGGCGACGGCCGCTGCACTCGTGGCTGACGACGAGGCCCATAAGCTCCGTCTCATCCACTACGAACTGGACCGAATCAGGACTGTCGCAGAGTTGATGAAGATCAGACAGGAGGCGGGCTAGATGGCAACGGCCAGATTCGGGATGACGCTCAACGAAGTCACGACCAGCCTACTCAACCGTAACGCCAACGAGGCCAACAATTTCCAGCTCATCGACAATCTCGCCATGATGTTGACGAAGAACAACGTCCTCGGCGATGGGATCTATATCGCCACCGACAAAATCCGGGCGAGAGACGGCGACGGCCTCCAGCTACAGGACGCCGGGGGTAACGGGATCACTATCGCAAGCGGGGGGCTCATCACTCTCGCAGGCCACCATCTCACGCCAGCCGCATCCTCGAATATGTTCTTCGGGGTGAACGCCGGCTACAACAATACGACGGGCCACTCCAACTCGTTCTTCGGGGCGAACGCTGGCTATACCAACACGACGGGCCTCGCCAACTCGTTCTTCGGGATGAGAGCCGGCTATGCCAACACGACGGGCACCTACAACTCGTTCTTCGGGGTGAACTCTGGCACCACCAATACGGAGGGCTCCGAAAACTCGTTCTTCGGCACTGCCGCTGGCTATGCCAATACGGAGGGCCACTACAACTCGTTCTTCGGGCGACACACCGGCTACAGCAACACGACGGGCACCCACAACTCGTTCTTCGGGATGAGCGCCGGCTACAACAATACGACGGGCACCTACAACTCGTTCTTCGGGATGAATGCTGGTTATACCAACACGACGGGCGTCTACAACTCGTTCTTCGGGATGAGAGCTGGCTATGCCAACACAGAGGGCGAATCCAACTCGTTCTTCGGGATGAACGCCGGATCCGCCAACACGACGGGCGACTACAACTCGTTCTTTGGGGTGAACGCTGGTTATACCAACACAACGGGCACAAATTTGACGTGTGTTGGGTACGATGCGCAGGCTTCCGCCGTCGGCGCCACCAACGAAGTCACGCTCGGAAACGGCAGCGTGACCACCCTGCGATGCAATACGCAGAATATCACCGGTCTTTCCGACCGCAGGGACAAAACCGCTATCGAGCCGATCCAGTTGGGACTAGATTTCGTCCGAGATCTCAAGCCCGTGAGGTGGGTCTGGAACTGTCGGGACGGGTCGAGGATCGGTGATGAGGACACTGGATTCATAGCCCAGGATCTCGACGACTCGCAACAGAAATTTGGCTACGAAATCCCAGGGCTCGTATTCAAGCCGAGTGACGACCGATGGGAGGCCAGCAGCGGGAAACTGCTTCCGGTTGCGATCAAAGCTATTCAGGAACTGGCTGAGAAAGTAGAACTTTTGGAGGATCAGATCAATGCTTGAAAAGGCAGAGAAAATCCAAATTGTGAAACAGCTTCTAAAAAACTATGAAGCTGACAAGTATAGCGCAGAATTGAATCTGAGGATAGCCGAATCTGTCGGGATGGAAGACCTGATTCGGATGCACGGAAGCCAAGCGGCGGTGATGGGAAAAGCGGTCGAAACATTGACTGCTGAGCTGGCCGCTCTGGAGGGAAAACGATGACCGAAAAAATATCATGGGATCAAAAAGATACCACGGAAAACACCGCAAAAAAACAGATACTGATTGAGAAGCCTATCGTCGAAAGGACGTCTCTCGCCAGGATCGACGAGGAGATAGCAATGATGGATCGAGAGATCCAGCGGGCCACGGCGCGAAAAGTGGATCTGGTAGCGAAGCGGAAGCGTATCACCTCGGCGCTTTCTATATCGACGAAAGAATAGATAGCAAATCGGCACCGGAATCTATGCCTTCCGGTGTCGAAAACTGTTTTATGCTGCAACGCTTATTGAAATCTTTCCGGCCCCCGGCAGAACCACCAGATCTGGCATCCATCGCCAATCAGCAGCAGGGGGCAGAGTTTGGAGGGTCCTATGCCGATGCACATCTCAGACCTTGCTGAAGGAAGAGGGGGAGATATAGTCTCACCTTATCCTTACAGTACCATAAGGATAAGTTTATATACAATCGGCCCGATAAGATAAGCACATAATGAGCGAAGACTGTTTTTATTCTGCCAACATAATTCAACGTCTACGGGGGCCGTAATTGCCCCCGAAATGCACTATCTGCAATCACAAACAGCGTGAAGAAATTGAAGCAGCTATCTTACGAGAAGAGCCGTTCCGGAACATTGTGGAACAATTCGGAACAAGCTTAGGCGCTATCAACCGCCACAAAAACGGATGTATGCGCGATGCAGTCGAGGCCGGGCGGGTTGCCGGATTGATCGCCACTGCGTCAGAAATTCAAGATAGAATCAAGGGAGTTGCGAAGGATCTCGCCGACATTTCCGACGAGGCCAGAGTGAAGGAGAAGTACGGCCCGGCAGTCTCGGCGAAGAGGGCCGAGCTGGACGCCCTCAAGATGCTGGCTCCGGCTTCCGGGGGCGAGAACCGGCCCGACGACGGGCTGATATCGGCCCTCCGGGGCGTGGCCGAAGTCCTGGACTGGGGCTCGGACGAGGAGGGGGCGGATGGAAGCTAAAGCCGCCTTCCAGTGGTCGCCTACGTTCTCCGAGAAGGGCTATAAGGTCATGTCCTGGTGGCTCCCAGAGTCGCCAGTAAGCCATAAGCCGATCATCTGCATGGAGGGGGCCGTCCGGAGCGGCAAAACGCTGACGGGGAGCTTCTCTTTTACCTGTTGGGCTCAATCGGAATTTGACGATTATGAGTTTGCCTTCTGCGGAAAAACGATAGGCAGCGCCCGGCGTAACATCATTCGCCCTCTAAAGAGGATGCTCCTGGCCCGTGGCGCTATCGTGAACGACCACCGCTCCAGCAACGAGAACTTCCTCGAAATCGAATGGCTCGGCCACAAGAACGTTTTTTGGATCTTCGGGGGAAAGGACGAGCGGAGCCAGGATCTGATCCAGGGAGCTACGCTGGCGGGCATCTTCTTCGACGAAGCTATCCTTATGCCCATCTCGTTCTTGCAACAGGGCATCGCCAGGCTGTCGATCGACGGGGCGAAGATCTGGATTAGCCTTAACCCCGAGGGGCCAGATGAGCCGTTTTACGTCGATTGGCTGGATAAGTTCGACCCCAAAGACGTCTTCTATCTACACTTCACGATGGACGACAACCCCTCTCTCTCCGAGGAGACGAGGGAGCGGTATAAGCGGATGTATCCAGAGGGGTCCGTCTGGTATGATCGCTACATCCTCGGCCAGAGAACCGTAGCCGAGGGCCGGATCTGGGATCTCTTCAGGCCAGAGGTCGGCGGCGGCTTCGTGGTGGACGCCCGAGACTGCCCCAAAGAGTTCATCGACTGGGTGTTTTCGGTCGATTACGGCACCTCGGACGCCTTCGCCGCTGGGCTCTATGGCCTGGCTCGCCACAATGACCGCCTGGGATGGTGGCTCGTCCGAGAGTTCTACTACGACCCGAAGGAGCACCGGGGCCGCCAGAAGGCCCCCACAGAGTACATCGAGGACTTGGTGCAGCTTTGCAGGTGGCGGGGCAATCCGATCTATCCTGATGGCATCTGCGACCCCTCGGCGGCGGCGTTCATCACAGAATGCCGGAGGTCGGGCCGGGGCGAGGTGGAGAACATCCGGGGGGCCGACAATAGCGTCAAAGACGGCATCCTCGACGTTGCCACCATGTTCAGCCAGGGATGGCTCAAGGTCTCTTCTGATTGCCCGAACGCTATAAAATATATCAATAATTATCGTTGGGATGAGAATAGTAAAGAGGAGAAGCCTTTGCATGATGGAAGCCATTTTCCAGACTCATTAAGATATGGATGTAGATATATGATTAGGGAGATGAGATAGATGAACACTGCATGTGATCACCCTAGAAAATATCTTGTGACGCAATCCGGCACAAGTTGCATAGCTGAATGGTATTGCCCCGACTGCAGGGCCAGGTTCCCCGTTGAGGGGCATCTCCACAGCATAGAGAGTGTTGGGGGATCGATCGGGGGAACGGGATGAAGTGCCTTTTCTGCGAGAAAGACGCCCCCGTGGTCGAGCGGTTCGTCCTGGAGAGCCTCGAAAACGGCACCGCCCACCGGGTCGTGGTCGAAAATCAGCCGATATGTGATGAGTGCCGGGTGGCTATCGGGAAGCGGGCGGCGGAGAACGACCGGATACGAAGGGGGCCGGAGAAGTAGATGCTCACGAATCTTGATTTTCTCGAATCCGGCCAGCCCTGGCCCCCGACCGACGAGGCCGCCCGGATCAAGGGGATGACCGAGAACATCGACATCTTCGACGGCGGGCGGGACTCCTTCCTCGTCATGAAGAACTGGATGGAGAAGGACCCCGAAGCCACCAAGAAGAAGCTGCACATCAAGGTCCCTCTCCCCGAGAAGGCCGTCGGCGTCGTCCTGAACGGCGTTTTGCCCGAGCTCAAACTCTCCCTCGCCTCCGAGGAGATGGACAAGGCTTTTCAGGCCTGGCTCAAGTCCGACAGGTTCGGCGTCACGCTGGAAGAGGCCGGGACCGATTGGTGCCGGTGCGGTGTCGGCGTCGTGAAGGTCTCCAGGTCTGGCGAGCGGGTCAAGGCCCGGGCGGTTCGGCCCGACTGCTGGATACCCGTCTGTTATCCCGACGATGACAGGGAGTTTCAGTATCACGTTCTTTTCAAAGAGTGGGCAGAAGATCCCGAAGGCGGATCAAAGATCAAGTGGCTCAAGGTTGAGATCCATTCAGAAACCGCCATCGAGTACCGGCTATACCAGATCGAGGAGTCTGGGAAGCTCGCCAGAAAGGATCTCTCCGAGAAGAATAACCTCTTCGAGGGCTACGACCTGGACGGCAACGATTCGCAGACGACTGCCGGTTGGTGCGTGTTCCCCATCTGGAACTCCAGGACGAGTGACAAGGCTTACGGCATCCCAGACGCTTCATTTTCCTCTGAGGCCCTGAGTCACGTCGAAAGCATGGAGCTCTCCTTCTCCCAGATGCGATTCATCCTAAGCCAGCACTCTAAGCCTGTTACGGTCGTCCACCCCGATGCCATAAAACGAGATCCTGACACCGATCGGGTGAAATTCGACCCCGAGAAGACACTCATCCACAAAGCCTACGAAATGTCGGCGAAAGACATGGTGGCTTACGTGGCGTCGCCTGTCGAGGCCATCGACCTCATCCTCCGAGAGATCAACGCCACTCTCCAGCTTTGGGTCAACTGCACCGAGATCTCCGCCCCTATGATGTCAGGGGTGGATGCGGCCAACGTGGCCAGTGGGCGGGCCTTGATGCTGGAACTCACCCCCACAATGGACCACCTCCGGCGGTTCCGGGCGGCCTTCTGGGATGCAATCCCTATGATCCTCGAAGCCGCAAGCCGTCTCGCCCTCGGCGACGTACCGACATTCGCCGCCGGCGACGTAAAGATGGACTGGGAGCTTTCGGTTGCATCCGATCCGACCGAGACCGCGCAGAGGCTAGAGATCCTGTGCCGATCCGGGATCTATTCGCCCCAGCAGGCTCACCGCGAGCTTGGGCTGTCTCAGGAAGACTCCGACCGGATCATGAAAGAGCTGGCCGCGAACGCTCCCACGGTACAGAACCCGGAAGAGGGGCCGCTCCAGCTCGAGGGGCTGCCTGGAACCGAGGAGGAGGAGGAGGAGCTATGATTTCGTTAGAAGAGCACAACAGCCAAATTATTTGGGATGCAGATTTCGAGACCAAGAACGCCCCCAATAATATCGCGTGCCCCAACTGCGGCACGGAGCTGGTAGATGTTGACAGAAAAATGATTTTAGCATCGAACCCTCCGCAATATGAGATAAAATGCCCGAATTGCGGATATCATGGTTATAGGTATCTATGATGATCGAACTCTACACTATGCCGAAATGTTCCGGCTGTGAAGCCGTGAAAAAGGCGCTCCTGGCCGAGAACATACCGTTCCAAGAGGTGAGGCTCGACGAGCTGCATTATGGGGCGTCGTCCGAGATCCTCGCAGACCTTCGCGTGTCCGGTTATTATGATCCGATCGAGGAGCTTATGTTCGCTCCGATCGTCCGGAATCCGACCACAGGCGACGCGATCCCGGCGTCGGTGCTCTGCGACGGGCGGGACATTGTGGCGGAGGTGACGAGGATATTATGACGACTTGTGAGGAGTTACTGGCCACGATCTATCCCGAGGGAATCCCTAGGGACCATTACCCCCGGCTGCCGCAAGTTATAGCGAAAGTCGATGAGCTGTTGCAGCTCGCCGGCTCAAATGATGTTGCGTCCAAGCCTATCGAAATTTCGGCGACGACTCAAAAGAAACTATCGAAGAAAACTAGAAATGGAAGGCCCAGCGGTCTCCCTGCGGACGGGGAAATAATCGAAGAAATAATGAAGAGGAAACGAGAGGGGCGATCAGCTAGGCAGATCCACGAATGGCTGAAAGACCAGGGCATAAGAACCAGCTACAAAACCCTCTCAGATCGCATTCGGGCCGAAGAGCAAAGGATATCAGAAGAGAGTAAAACCATTGAGGGGCTTCGCGAGAAGGGTGCCACCGTAACCGCCGGTCCCCCAAAGCCATCCACCAGGACCGAGGAGCTAAGGAAGATCGCAATAGCCACAGGAAATACGCGGGCCGTTGAGCCTCAAGCGCCTCTAAGGGGTCGAGAGGTCAGAGGCGACGAAGAGGTAATGGAGAGGTACGGTATCGGCCCCGATGGGTTGGACCTATCCGATGTCGATATGGGGGTCGAAGTTGCGGACTGAAGCCCAAATCCAGAAGCTCACCGACGCCCAGGCCAGGGCCCTCATCCAGCTCTACGAGCGGGGCGAGGCCCGGATTGAAAAGCAGATCAACCAGGCATTGCTTAGAGGCTCAGATCCGGCCTATCTCCAGCAGGTGAAAGCAAACATCACCACGGCCCGCAAAGAGCTTCTAGCTGGCTCCAGGACATGGTGTCAGGATGTCGTGCCGTACCTCTACTCGGAGGGCATGGCTTACGCCGACGGGATGGCGTTTTCGACGCATCTGGCGAAGGGTTTTGCCACTGTACACCAACAGGCGGCTTTTGCGCTCGCCGAATCGATGCGGACCCGGACGGTCTACATGGATACCGTGATAGGCCGGAGGGTGGACGACCTCTTTCGAGCTCTCCAGCTCGAGGCTGCTGAGGGCACGGTCCTGGGATTCGAATCGACGAAACAGTCAGCGAAGGCCATGCGGGAAGAGCTGGCGAAAAGAGGGATCACGGGCTTCGTGGACAAGGCCGGGCGGCAGTGGTCGATGTCTACGTATACGCAGATGGCTGTACATGATTGTACAATGAATAGTTTTCGAGAAGGTACTCGGCTCAGGCTGCTTGAGCATGGATATGACTTGGTTGTATTTTCTTCACACTCAAAGGCATGCCCTTCATGCCAGAGATGGGAGGGTGTCACGGTATCCCTCACCGGAAACACTCCAGGATATCCAACGTTGGCCGAAGTCAGGTCTGGTGGCGGGCATATGCTGGGGCCGAATTGCAGGCACATCTACACGCTAAGCCCCGACGAGATGGCGAGGCAGGCTTAGGCGTCGTCGATGTACAGCCCGGCGGCGTCATCGATGTACAGCCCGGTGGCGTCATCGGCCGTCATGTATTGAGATGGGACGTATTGGAGCGACGGCGATTCATGCGACATTTCGAGCTTTGGCCTGGTCCGGTAGGCTCCAACAATCCACCACCAATCTCGCCAAATGTGGCGTAGCACTATTCTCATCCTCGCGGCCTCCTCATATTATGCCCCATGAATTCACAGGCTGAAGACCTGCTCGTATAATAGCGTGCCCCTGATTGATTTTATCGATGGCCTCTTGCGGGGTTCGACACCCCAAGACGCTATGAAGGGGGAGGCCATCACAGGCGGCGGATCAGAGGAGGTCGGGCCGGGGAAGGAGGTTGAAACCCGGCCCGAAATGGCAGTAGATCAGTGAGAGTTGGTGGTGGAGTCCAGGCCACCACCATAGCGATGTTAGTTCGTAGGCGTGTCAAGCCTTATCCTGACGGTACTGTCAGGATAAGCTAAATATCTTTCGGTCCTGCATCCACGAGGTAATATACGTAGCGATCTTGATGCTTGTAGCGCTCCGGAAAGTAGCTTATCAGGCCTGATATCCGCAGCCGATGGCACTGATGCTGTGCGCTTTGGGGCGGGCAGCCCATCAGGTATGCAAGTTCTTGGACCGTTAGCTCTCCCCACTCTCGGAGAAGATCTATAACTTCGATCTGAGTCGTCTCATCCATCTCCCAGAGCATAGAGGGCCTTTGGGCCGCCAAACTCTCCTTCTCGGCGAGGTATCCAGCCGGCCCGGACGACGAGCTTGTTCCGCATCGCGTTCTGGAGGTTGGCCTGGACGGTCTTGAGGTGGCCGTTGAGGCTGTCTCGGATTTCGAAAGCCGTCATGGGCCTGCCTTCTTCTCGCAAGACTGCGATCACCTCCTCCTGGCTCACGGCATCGCCCCATCGAGAGCCGGATATGCCCCACTCTGAGCCTGCCAATACCAGAGTGCAACGGCGGCTTTGTTGCGCTCGAAAGCTCTCCAGTCGTCGATGCGCTTGATCCGCCCGAGGAGGCCCCGGTTCGTCCCTGGGAACCGGGGCATCAGAGCCCCTCCATGATGAGGCATAGGCCTATCAGGCAAGCCGAAAGAAAGAGAGTCCATGCGATCAGGTAGGCATTCCCAGCTGGCATCAGGCCCACCTCGCCAGTGCCGGGGAGATCAGGATCAGGCCGGGCTCGACGCCGAGACGAGCCGCCAAGGGCTCCACGCGAGCCCGCATGTAACTCTCGTCACCGAGGGCCATATCTAGGCCGCGCCCGCGGAGGGACCAGCCACGCTGCACCTCGTCGATTTCGATAGCGGATACCGGCTCAACTGGCTCGCGGGATGTACCGCAGACACCGAAGTCGGAAAGGTTCATTCCGACCCCCTCCCGAAGAGGCCGGCCACATATCCGGCCGCGAGCTTGTTGCCATTCCAGAGGATATTAGTATTGTGATATGTGTTGCCCACCCGGAGAACGGGGGCCTCCATCACAAAGACGCCCTCACATCGGAGATCGGTCAATACCTCTGATGAGCTCATATCCTGTTCGTCGAAATCGACCCCCAGCTGGGTCAAGTATGCCGCCAGTTCGCGGCATCTGGGGCAGTTCGGGGTCTTGTATATCGTTGTGGTCATCTCGTCACCTCACAAAATCCATCGCTTCCCTCTTCTTTTGCCAAAGCCAGTCGGGGATCTCGATCGTACCGTTCTCAACCTTGATCTGGCTTTTCGGGAGCCAGTAGCCGATTTTCTTCACGTCCATGCCGTCGGCTACATGGACGACCTCCAGCAACAGCCCCTTCTCGGTTTCCGCCCCTATTCGGTGCGCCGTTGATACCCGGACACCCTCCAGGTTGATCGACGCCTTCTCCTCAAGTCGAAATATTACCATCTTCATCGTCTCCTTAAATCAAATCCTCGAGGGTGGATAGTACATTTTCGGTGATCTCTCTTCCCATCCTCTCGCCGTCAGCTTCGGGGCTCCTTCTCCCTCTCTCAGATCAAACTCCATTTCGAAAACCTCCACGTGATAAGCTTCTCCTTTGCGCTCCATTTCAGAGAGAACTTGATCCATTTCGTCAAGTTTCTCAGGTAGATGTATGACAAAGGTATGTATTTCTCGGGTAGAATCAACTTCTTCAACGTCTCCCGTTAACGGTTTCTCAGGTACAACAGGCAAAAGGCCATTTTTTCCATATTCTCTCCTATAGGGAGATGGCCCGAATCTCTTAAGGGCATAATCCCATGCTTTTACCTGAGATACCTGAGAAACCGTTATCTCCTGGCTACTGTCTATAGTATTATACCTACGGTCTACCTGAGAATAGATACTACTACCTGAGATCTCAGGTAGTAGAAGATCTATAGCTTCCTTAGCCTTATCCTCATAGAACAACAGGCCCCTATAATACGTGCAATTTCTCCCATCAGAGTCTTTGGTCCTGGAACCGTCTCGCCCCCCACAAAATCGCTTAACGCTTCGGCCGAAGTAGGCCTCGTCTACAACCTCGCCCACCATAGCCGAACACCACTTTTTATAATATTCGTATATTTTATAAGTCGGGTGGCGGCCTGCCCAGTTGATAAGCTTCTCCTGGTCGATTTCGGGGTCATATTCACAGAAGGCCTCCAGGAACGATAAGACGGAGGCGCTTTGCCTGGTGTACTCCGCAAACATGACGGCGGCGGGGCGCTTGTGGATCGTCATCGTTTTGGAGACCGCCGGGGCCCTCCACAGGATCAGGTTGAGGATTCCCGACAGCTCCTCGTCGGTAGTCAGTTTGCTTAATAGCAGGGGGTCCTTTTTCCGTTCAAGGGGATTTTCGGGGTTGGGTTCGGCGACATAGACGTAAGGCAGGTCTACCTTCACGAACCGCTCCATCCAGCCTATCGAGGTGTCCTCGATCTTCGGCATGGCGTTTGTATCGACGATGGTCTGGAAGTAGGGCCTGAATTGAATCCGGCTCTTGTTTTTCCTGTCGCCGTCGATCGTCCCGTCCCCGGATGTCAGCTTCATGAAGTCGGTCCCGATGGTGCTCTTCCTCTTCCCCGATTGCTCCGACGCGATCCATCCCCTCTTTTTGTAGAACGATGCCGCCGCGAAGTTGTTCCGGGTTATCTCGGCCAGGGCCATATCTCGAAACGCCCCCCCACCGAAAAACCTCTTGATAACGTTCTCATAAAGCCCCTTCCCGTTCCGCCCCAGTCCGAGGAGAAAAAGGACGTAAGGCAGAGGGAGCTTGATCGCCGTGGCGACGAACCAATCGATGAGGGTGAAACGGTCGGAGATGTGAGGGGCGCTCGTCTCCAGGAACCCTAAGAATTGAGGGCACCGGGCCGCCGGGTCGAAATCGACTTCGATCATATCCGTTATCAGGTCGTCGGGCCTGTAAGCCCGGACTTCGCCGGTCCTCAGATCGGCGACCCCATTTCGCAGGCCTAAAAGGAACGGATCGGGATCAAATTCGACCGGCGACTCTAAAAGCCGGTTCCTGATCCGCCTCGTCACCTCTTGCACGTCCCGCCCGTTGGCCCGATCCTCGACGACAGAGACGATCTTCAGGTCAATCTTCCTCTCTCCATCAGGCCTGTAGATCTGTCCATCGTACCAATAGATCTCCGTATCGATCTTCGACGCCGCCAGCACGAAATACTTCCCGATTAAGGCATCGGTCGCCTTCGTCGGCGAAAATTTGAAATACGTTCCCCCGTCCTTCTTCGACACTTCAACGCAAAAATCGCTTAGTTCGTCTTTCGGCTGCGTCCCGTACTGGCCCGGCCAGACCGCCCCCTCGCATTTCTCATTTGGATTGCACAAGTTCAACCCCCCGAAGCCGAGAGACGGATATCCCGCGCTCGTCTTCTGGATCGTCCTACATGACGGGCTATTGATGACCCCATAAGACGTGTAAAAGATCCTCGTCTCCACATCACATCGAGCCGCAACGTTATACCATAAGTCGAAGGCATCTCCCTCTTCCCAGCCAGCTTGGTAGAGCCAGGCCGCTAGCGCACCACATACTCGGTGAGCCCCCGTACCTCCCGGGAACTTCCCCAGTGCTTGATAGAATGGACACCAATCCAAGATAGGTATCGGCTCCGATGCCCGGCTGATCTCTCCCGATGTATTGGCCTTCCGGGAGATGTCCCTTTCGGCTTTGGTGGCATAGGGCTTTAGAAGAGATATAAGCGCTTTCCTTTCGCCTTCCCCTGCCTTCCATCCATCCAGCCACGCTTCGGCTTCAGCAATCGTCTCAGAAGGCAGACCACCATCGAGAGTGAGCCGGGCCCGTTCCAGATCAATCTTGACATCATCCCGATCAAGAGGGACGACCGCAAAAGGCATGGTCTTATGAATCGACAGCAGGCACTTGATTTTTCGTTTCTGATTGTTGAGCTTATCGAATTTCACCCGCCCGACGTGTTCCGGGTACTCCTCACAAAACGCCTTCTCAATATCATAGAGGAGTGCGTTGAATGCTTCGAGCCAGACCTTAAAATCATGGTCCTGCTTTTCACGGTCGAATCCCGCCAGGGCCCTGTTCTCCGATACATCTGACAGGGCCGGATGAAGCCAGACGTAAATCCCCTGCCCTGAGAATAAAACCCCCACAGACTCTGAGATGCCTCGGTCTTTCAGGTATTGCACCATAAAAGACGCCGCCGCTTCCAAGGCCTCGATACGACCTTCATGAAATAGCTTCGACCCATCCGGGCCCCTGGGATCTTTCACCGCGTCGATATCGGCGAAGAGGCTGTAAGATATGAGGTCTCCCCTCGTTCCCAGGGGGAACTCTGGCCGCCCCTCGCCTCCTCGCCCTTCGATCCACTGAGCCGACAGATCGAATACCTTCGGGTCGAATACGTCGGCGGTCATGTAGAGCGATCGGGCCCTCGCCGTGGTGTCGTCGTAGTCACCGGGGCCACGAAGCTTGACTGATCCTCCCGGACCCTTCGAATACCAGCCCTCGTCGCCGTTGAGCCCCCTGAGCCCCCCGGCATAACTGCATAGCTTGAGAATAACTTCTTTAACTTCCGGTCGCTGATAATGGCCCTCAGTGATCTCCGTTGCGGTGTCCATCAGATCACCTTAATAAACTGCTGCTTATCGATTTTGGCCTGAATCAACGGAGAAAAGACCGGCCCCTCGGGATTATTCAAAGCCGTAGATAATAAGAACCCTACCCCGACGTTCCAGTTCCAGCCATGAACATCCCTTTCAAACTCGGCGAATCGCCAGAGGGAGCGGAGGGCCTGGAAGGTGTACCTGTATTCGGTGTTTGGAATCTCGCCCATCCTAGCGGCATAGTCGCGCCCATCCGATGCGGGAACCTTCTTCTTCTCGAAGTCGAATAGGCATCCCCGGATACTATTTTGAGTAGCCAGTACATAACAGGCGGGCTGGATTTCGCGGTGATCCACATAGAACTTGATCCCGTCCCTCGCATATCGAAGGGTCTGGGCGACGCCATCCAAGACGTTTCCGGTGCTTTTAGCATGTTTAACTTCAACCGCTATGGGATACCCGTTGTTTATGATCAGCATATCGGGCCTTTCCGACGTATCACATTGAAAGACCGGATAGCCGAAGTTGTTCTTTTTCTCCCAAAATATCCTGCCTTGAATCCACTGCGAAAGGAAGGATTTCACCTTCTCCTCATCTACCTTTGCCATACGGCGTTGCCTCCCTCACGCGCCCCCGTCCCTCATCGCTTCGGCGAGATCCAGCACCCGCCCGAGGCAATCGTTCATCGTCACTGAAGCGTCGCCGAAAGAGGCCAACCGCTTCTTATTTTCCTCCGACACTCTAATCAACGGCTTTTTCATGCCCTTAACATGGTATCCTAAGTATAAGTAGTTAACGACACAAAAAGAATGTGACCGGAGGCTCCGAGGGTAATCTATATATACTATACGTACGTATGTATGTAGTGAAGGTGAACTATGATGAAACAAATAGAGATCGAATTGAACAGGCCAAGAGGCAGCATCAAGACCGCGATAGTGAATTTTGAAGAGAGAGATGGGGGATTTTGGGCTGAGATCAGCTACCCGAGCGGGCCATATTCGGAGATTCAAACAGCAGCGAAAGGGTCAGTCGATGTCGACTGTCTCTTTCAGTGGGACGAAGAGAACGGGCCGAGGAACCGCGATGCTGGGACGGCAACCCACCGCGAGCCCATCTCAGATATAGAATCCTGGGAACAATGGCTAGTCGAGTACGTCTCTGGGATGGACCCCAGGGACGCACACCGGGCATATAGGGAGGTCTTGGGGGCATTCTAACCGCCCCCCTGAGCCCCCATTTTCGAGGAGATGTGAGAAGATGGACAAATGGGTACATGGGAATGAGGCGCTGCCCGACGGCGACCCTCTCGTCCGCTCGGAAATCATGATCCGAGCATCTCAGCGGCGGCGAATCAAAGCCGCCGGGATCAACCTGTCCCAACAGGTCCGGGAATGGATCGATCGCGACTTCCCGGACTAATTCTTTTTTCTAGTCGATCCCCCACCCCGGGTCCGGGGCGCCCTTCGTAGAGGGTCGCTCTCGTCTTCGGGTCGAGCGCCGGGAAGCCCCGCCTCTACCGCGCATAGTCTGCTAAGATTTGATTCGCCCTCTGGACGATCTCGGCGGAGATTTCGTATTCGGCTGGATTGAAGCACTCTTCCACCCCCACCGCCTCGTAAACCAGATCCTCCAGCAGATCGAGGCACCTCTCCAACATATCGCCCTCCGAAGTCTCCGGGCCGATCGAACCAGATATGCCCGGAGACGAGGGGCTCCGGCTGCGATCGGTCACGATGCCAGGCCTCCCAAAAATCGAGGTTCTCTTGCCATGTAAAAGCCTCAATGTATTTCTTTTTTCCTATTTGGATTATCCGCCTCATCCGAAGTCCTCCAGCGTCGCCGGGGGCCGTTCCGCCGCCGCCATCGTTTTTTCGAGCGTGATCGGCTTGTTTCGTATCCTTTTCATGGCGGCTTGATAATATCCTTCGTCCTTCTCGATCACGATGGGAACGCGCCCGAGTTCCAGGCAGGCGTCATAGACCTTGCATGACCCGCCGAACGCATCGAGGACGGTATCACCTGGGCGACTGGAGGCGTTGATCACGTCGATGTGCATCTGGTAGGGCTTCTCGGTGGGGTGCTTTCCGGGATAGTTCTGGACGGTCGGATAGTTCCAGACGTCGGTATACGGGACTTCTGAGGATACGGTGAACGGCCTCCGTAAGTCCTCATACTCTCGCCGCAAGTCCTCATACTCTCGCCGCAAGTACTCGCCGGGGCGGTCTCGGTTGAATAGCTCTTGGAGGGCGCTATAATGCTCTTCGGTTGGTAGCAGCCACTGCGACCGACTGAAGTAGTGACGGGACGCCATCGCACCCGACGTTCTCTTGAATCCACAGGCTGCGTTACAGTCTGCCTTGTCTATCCCCGCCCGCCTTCGTTCCCCGTCCAGATACGCCCTCAGAGGCTCGAACACGAACCCCCTCAGCTCGTCGCATTTCGCGCCATAACCGCTCTCGCCTTTGGCCTGCGAATCGGCTCCGAAATGCTCTGCGAAGATGACCGATTCCCAGGGAGAGAGGAACGATCGGATCTCGCCTTTGTTGGTCTTCTTATGCCAGCCTTCAGATTTGACCCATCGAATGTTATTCAAGACCTCGAAATATTCCCCCACCTTCAGCTCCACCCTCGCCGCCATCTTCGGAGACGCGAAGAGGTAGAGCGACCCGTTCGGAGCCAGGACGCGCCGGAACTCTTCCAGCACCTCGCCTAGCCAATCTAAGAACTGAGCGGGCTTATTCCATTGGCGATCCCATGCCTCGTTTTTGACCTTGAAGTATGGTGGATCGGTCAAAATAAGATTTATTGCGTTATCCTCGATCGTGGGGAGAATTTCGAGGCAGTCGCCCTGGAGGATCAATCGAGCCCCTCCAGGTACTCGATCTCGGGATCGGCGGCCCCGGTGGCGGAGATCTTCCCCTCCATCAGATCGAGTGCCTCCTGGAGCCCGGCGGCGTAATTCCGCTGGGCCACGAAATGATCGATGGGCATCGCCCCATCCAGATCTTTCATGACCTCCTGGTATTGGTGGCGGATCGCCTCATAGGCCACCCTCGCCAGCCGTTCACGCTCGGCCGCGTCGATCAGCCGGGCCACGATCTCCTCATTCGTCACCTGCCGCCCCTCGTCGGCGGAGGCCCGGCGGCGGATCTCCGCGATCCGGGCCCGCGTCTCCTGGGAGACCTCGATGTACGGTGAGGAGGGCATCAGGGGGCCTCCTCCCGAATATAAAATCTAGGATCTACGGGATGGACCCCGCAGATCTGTCTCCCCGACGGTACCACTCGGATTCCGGGAATCTCTATCATCCCCTCCATGGGGATGGGCGACACACGGGTACTGACCCGCAGACGGGTCTCCCCGTCCTCCTCGTCCTCTTCTTCGTAGACGAGGACGTAGGCGGAGCTGCCCGCCTCTTTCACCACATGGTGAATATGATCCACCATGTATGAGCTTCGTTGGGAGGCTTTCTCCCAGGAGGGAAAGATACCCGGGAGCACCATGGGTTCGCCACAATTATAGGCGAGCCGAACCCACACCGGGTGGGTGTAAGATTTTACGAACCGCCTCACTTCGGGGGCGGCGTCTTCTATTCCCATGTGCTCGCATCCATCGAGCACATTCGCGATCAGTGCCCTGGCAGCGTTCTCGCACGACTTTGATGGAACGTCATATTCCCGCGCTAATGCGCGGGCCAACTTTTCTATCATCTTATCCATCTCTCTCACCTCTCCTCTTGTGGGGGCTCACTGGCTCCCATCTCCCCGCAATAGTTCCAATAGATCACGAAAAACCCTACTAGGGCGGCCAACAGAAAGAACCCGTTATCCCAAACGTACACCGCCGCCCATACAAAGGTGGCGATGAACAGCATGCCAGCCATATAGGCGGCTTTCCGGGATCTTGTCATCGGGGCCATCAGGGGGCCTCTACATAATACACTATTTCGGCAACGGCGTTACTACCATCGTCTCCGGTCCCCGGTTCCCCTGCGTCCTCTTCGTCCTGCCATACTAGGATGCGCTGCCTCTCGCCAGCTATTTCCTCCCAATCACCGTATACGGCGTCTGGATATTCCTCGCCGATGAGTCTCCTCGCATCCTCTTCGTCCTCTACTTTCACCGATCTGCCGTTTGCATACTCGATTATCATTTTCCTAACACCTCTCAGGGCTTCGCGCCCTACAATACCTACTGGTACCTATTAGGATATATACCTTTCGGTCGAAATACCTATATGAAAGAAATCTGAAGAGAGGTGCTGGCGGCCAGGTTGGCATCTCCGAGACGCGAATCGAGCTACGGCGAAGCAATGAAGGGGGTGTCCTTCAGGGAGCTTATCGCGCCGCGCCCGATCCGATACCATACCCTTATCCTGAGATAATAAATAGTTTGTTGTTAAGATAGAGGGAAAGATAGATATATGATCAGATAGATAGATGGTGGCATGTCTGAAAGACTGACCGACGGCGTAGCCGTCAAGTTGACGCCGTATGTGAGGGCGGAACTTGAAGCCGTGGCGAGAGGGAAGGGAAAACCCATGTCAGAGGTCGCCAGGGAGTACATCCTGGACGGCCTGGAGAGGGAGGAGAAATGATCCCCCGCTCCAGACTCGTCGCCGCATACGCTGTGGCGGCGCAGCATTACGCTTCCGCCGGGAACGTCGAGGCCACGATGGAGAACCTGGCGGCGATGATCCTGGTGGAGATCGCCGGGAGGGGCACAAGATTGGGAGACGCGCCGAAGAAGGGCGCCGGAGACCCCGGCGCGAGGTGATGGCGTGAAAGAAGGCGACGTGATGAAAATCAAGGTCTATCACCACATCCAGGGAGTGACCTTCGCGGCCTGGGAAAATGTACGGATACTCTTCATCTGTCGTCCTGGAGGGGTCCAAGTCAAGTGGGCCGATGGGACAATTTCGATGGTGGAGGAAAAAAACCTGATGCCGGCAGAGGCCACCCCATGACCGCCGCCACCATCGCCGCGCTCCTCGCATGGGAGCAGGCCATAGGAGGCGATGATCGATGATGGATAAATGGGATGGGAAACGGTGGTGGCGTGACTACCCATTTATACCGGATAATTTATATAAATTGTTCGATTTCGTTGGGTTGTATTCAGTCTATCACATACTAGAAGAGGATTGGCTAGATCATATCGCGTGGCGGATTTCTCACCACATTCAAGGACAGCGATGTGAAAATTGCCCGAACTGGCATGAGCGGAAGACGATTTCAAAGGATCGGTGGGGGTGGTGTGATCTATGGAGCCCGATGGCTACTTTGTGGGTCGCCCCCACCATACACAAACATTGGCATTCGTGGTGTCATGCATGGGGGGAGGCATGGGGGGAGCCCTCATCCGTCGAGGGCCTTTAGGATTTTTTCCGCCTTCTTTTTCCCGATGCCGGGGACTTTCATCAAGTCGTCCAATAGAATCCCCCCTTGTAGTTTCGGGCGGATGCCCGCCGCCACCATCGCCCGCGCCGTCTCCGGCCCGACGCCGGGAAGACATCGGAGCATCGCCTCCTGAGCCGATTCGCACCGGGCGCGAGGGAGATCGATCTTCGATCGGAGGATGTACTCGGCCCGCCTCATGACCTGCGAGACGTTGGCTTGCAGCGCCCATTCTCCCGCCACTTCCATCCTCGTCCGGGGCATATCCAGAGGAGACCAGCCGAAGTCCACTTCGACACCGCTGGCTTGGAGGGCGACGATCCCCCGCAGTACCATCCCCTCGGCTTGGGCTTGCTCCCCGGGGTTCCTCCATCCAGCCTTTGTCACCGTGGGTAGGGCTCTCATCACGTCGCCCAGGGAGCCCAGGACGGCGATTCTGAGGGGGTAGGTGCATCCTCGCCTTTGTTCGGCTAGATGACCGTTCTGGAGGCTTCCTATGAGATCCTGGGGCATCTTGAGATCTATGCCCAGGCACCTCATCACTCGCCCCATTGTGTCCTGTCCGATCTGGAAGGAAAAGACCAGATCCACCTCCGCCCCGGCGTCCGGGACGACCTCGAATCCTCGTTCCAAGGCCGCATCGATGCAGGCGGCGTATCGTTCCGGGGCCGTCGCCCTTTCGTTTGGCGAGATCCGGAGGGTGATGGGGGGCGGGACCATCACAGATCCCCCCGCTTCATCAGTAGATCATATACGGCATCGACGGCCTCCTGGGGCATCATCTTCCAGTTCACATCATCGCCCACCGGGATCTCCAGTAG
>Ga0334895_1001502_pt1 | contig 23438 bp, 18 predicted proteins | sample GraSluR3_MG_7_FD_207229 | JGI IMG/M metagenome (GOLD analysis project Ga0334895, IMG submission 207229) | Sludge microbial communities from methane-producing bioreactor in Wageningen University, Netherlands - Granular Sludge_31_05-R3 | ecosystem: Engineered > Bioreactor > Anaerobic >... | reverse complement strand
AAAAAAGAAGCGCATCTTAGAAAAGGTCAAGAAACAAAGGGCATACGGTGGATGCCTAGGCACCAGGAGCCGAAGAAGGACGTGGTAAGCTGCGAAAAGCTATGGTAAGCTGCAAACAAGCGTAAGAGCCATAGATATCCGAATGAGGAAACTCACACAGGGAGAACCCTGTGTATTCTATGATAAATACATAGTCATAGAAGGGGAACGAGGGGAACTGAAACATCTAAGTACCCTTAGGAAAAGAAAACAAAAGTGATTTCCCAAGTAGCGGCGAGCGAAAGGGAACAAGCCCAAACCCATGTTACGACATGGGGGTGAGGACACTGTAAGAAAGCAAGTACGGATTAGTCGAAAGTAGCTGGGAAGCTAGACCAAAGAAGGTGAAAGTCCTGTAGACGAAAAGAAGGAAAGCAAAGGCAGTGATCCGGAGTACCACGGGACACGAGAAATCCTGTGGGAAGCAGGGAGGACCATCTCCCAAGGCTAAATACTACCTGGTGACCGATAGAGAACAGTACCGTGAGGGAAAGGTGAAAAGAACCCCGGGAGGGGAGTGAAACAGAACCTGAAACCATATGCCTACAAGCAGTGGGAGCGTAGAAAGCGTGACCGCGTACTTTTTGTAGAACGGGCCAGCGAGTTACAATGAGCAGCAAGGTTAAGGACTAAAGGTCTGAAGCCGAAGGGAAACCGAGTCTGAACAGGGCGAGAAGTTGTTTGTTGTAGACCCGAAACCGGGTGACCTATCCATGGGCAGGTTGAAGCTAGAGTAAAATCTGGTGGAGGACCGAACCAATTAGTGTTTAAAAACTACTGGATGACCTGTGGATAGAGGTGAAATTCCAATCGAACCCGGAGATAGCTGGTTCTCCTCGAAATAGCTTTAGGGCTAGCCTTGAATATGAGTAGTGGGGGTAGAGCACTGAATGGCCAAGGGGCGTTAGACGTTACCAAAGCTTATCAAACTCCGAATACCATCTACTAAAAGTTCAGGAGTCAGACTATGGGAGATAAGTTTCATAGTCGAAAGGGAAAGAGCCCAGATCACCAGCTAAGGTCCCCAAGTACAGGTTAAGTGGGAAAGGATGTAAGACTACACAGACAACCAGGATGTTGGCTTAGAAGCAGCCATACATTTAAAGAGTGCGTAATAGCTCACTGGTCGAGTGGTTTTGCGCCGAAGATAACCGGGGCTAAAACCTGTCACCGAAGCTGTGGGATGTGAAAAACATCGGTAGAGGAGCATTCTGTAGAGAAAGAAGCCGCATCGAAAGAGCGAGTGGACCCTACAGAAGAGAGAATGCTGGCATGAGTAGCGAGAGGTGAGTGAGAATCTCACCCATCGAAAGCCAAAGGATTCCTGAGGAAGGCTCGTCCACTCAGGGTAAGTCGGGACCTAAGCCGAGGCCGAAAGGCGTAGGCGATGGACAACTGGTTGAGATTCCAGTACCACCCAAATGCGATTGAGAGAAGGGGTGACACAGAAGGATAGGCGATCACACGGATGGAAGAGTGTGTCTAAGTAGGTAGGAAGTGAATCGAGGCAAATCCCGAATCACAATTCCGAGATACGAATGCGAGGGAAAAACAAGTACCGAAGTCGTTGAATCCACGCTGTCGAGAAAAGCCTCTATCGAGCAAGCGGGTGCCCGTACCGTAAACCGACACAGGTAGGCGAGAAGAGAATTCTAAGATGAGCGGGAGAACCATTGTTAAGGAACTCGGCAAAATGACCCCGTAACTTCGGGAGAAGGGGAGCCAAAAGATGTGAACTGTAGACATAGGGAGCATTAGTTGGTCGCAGAGAATAGGCCCAAGCGACTGTTTATCAAAAACACAGGTCTCTGCTAAATCGAAAGATGACGTATAGGGGCTGACACCTGCCCGGTGCTGGAAGGTTAAGGGGAAGAGTTAGGGAAACCGAAGCTTAGAACTTAAGCCCCAGTAAACGGCGGCCGTAACTATAACGGTCCTAAGGTAGCGAAATTCCTTGTCGGGTAAGTTCCGACCCGCACGAAAGGTGTAACGATTTGGGCACTGTCTCAACAATGGACCCGGTGAAATTGAAGTACCAGTGAAGATGCTGGTTACCCGCGACAGGACGGAAAGACCCCGTGGAGCTTTACTGCAGGCTGACATTGGAATCTGGCATTAATTGTACAGGATAGGTGGGAGACTTTGAATTCAGGGCGCCAGTCTTGAAGGAGTCGATGTTGGGATACCACCCTATTGATGCTAGGTTTCTAACCTGATACCGTAAGCCGGTATAGGGACACTGTCAGTTGGGCAGTTTGACTGGGGCGGTCGCCTCCGAAAGAGTAACGGAGGCGCTCAAAGGTTCTCTCAGCACGGTCGGAAATCGTGCGAAGAGTGTAAAGGCAAAAGAGAGCTTGACTGAAAGAGAGACATCTCGATCAGGAACGAAAGTTGGACTTAGTGATCCGGTGGCGCCGAATGGAAGGGCCATCGCTTAACGGATAAAAGCTACCCCGGGGATAACAGGCTTATCTCCCCCAAGAGTCCACATCGACGGGGAGGTTTGGCACCTCGATGTCGGCTCGTCTCATCCTGGAGCTGAAGCAGGTTCCAAGGGTTGGGCTGTTCGCCCATTAAAGAGGCACGCGAGCTGGGTTCAGAACGTCGTGAGACAGTTCGGTCCCTATCCGTCGCGGGCGCAGGAAATTTGAGAGGATCTGTCCCTAGTACGAGAGGACCGGGATGGACAAACCCATGGTGTATCAGTTGTTCCGCCAGGAGCATAGCTGAGTAGCTAAGTTTGGCAATGATAAGCGCTGAAGGCATCTAAGCGCGAAGCATCCCTTAAGATAAGATTTCCCATACCGAAAGGTAGTAAGACCCCAGGAAGACCACCTGGTAGATAGGTCACAGGTGTAAGGACAGTAATGTCTTCAGCTGAGTGATACTAATCGGTCGAGGTCTTGACCTTGCTTTTTAACTTTTCCTATATGGTTTGCTTGGTCCTAACCCTGTTCATAGAAGATGAACAGAAGGTAGGTCAGCCGCAACATTCGCAGAACTCATTCCTACGCTTGCGTAGCTCGCTTCGCTGTCCGTTTTGTCTACAATTCGTTAGACTCATTGGACAAAAAGGCACTGAGCCCCTGATTTTCACGATCAAAGAGAGTGGAAAAATCAGCTAGGCGAAACTGCGTTAAGTTTATCAATTTAATCTGGTGGCAATAGCGAAGGGGCCACACCTGTTCCCATCCCGAACACAGTAGTTAAGCCCTTCAGCGCTGATGATACTTGGTGGGTGACTGCCTGGGAAAGTAGGTCGCCGCCGGATTATATTCCAAGGTAGCTCAATGGTGGAGCACCCGGCTGTTAACCGGTAGGTTGTGGGTTCGAGTCCCACCCTTGGAGCCAATACAACGCCGGAGTGGCGGAACTGGCAGACGCACAGGACTTAAAATCCTGCGATCCTATAAGATCGTATCGGTTCGATTCCGATCTCCGGCACCAAACAGGCAAATAATATTATCGCGGGGTGGAGCAGTTGGTAGCTCGTCGGGCTCATAACCCGAAGGTCGTAGGTTCGAATCCTGCCCCCGCTACCATAACTCATTAGCCTGAGTCCAAATATGGCGGAGTAGCTCAGGTGGCTAGAGCATACGGTTCATACCCGTAGTGTCAGCGGTTCAAATCCGTTCTCCGCTACCAATAAGGCCCTATGGTCAAGCGGTTAAGACACCGCCCTTTCACGGCGGTAACCCGGGTTCGAGTCCCGGTAGGGTCACCATTTATTTAAAGTGGGCGTATAGCTCAGCTGGGAGAGCACCTGCCTTACAAGCAGGGGGTCATAGGTTCGAGCCCTGTTACGCCCACCAAAATATGCGGCCTGGTAGTTCAGTTGGTTAGAATGCCAGCCTGTCACGCTGGAGGTCGAGGGTTCGAGTCCCTTCCAGGTCGCCATAAAAACGCAACGCGCTGGTGTAGCTCAATTGGTAGAGCAACTGACTTGTAATCAGTAGGTTGGGGGTTCAAGTCCTCTCACCAGCTCCAGTATAATAATATGGAGGGGTTCCCGAGTTGGCCAAAGGGGACGGACTGTAAATCCGTTAGCACTGCTTTCACTGGTTCGAATCCAGTCCCCTCCACCATAAAACATAAAAAACAAGCGGAAGTGGCTCAGTGGTAGAGCATCGCCTTGCCAAGGCGAGGGTCGCGAGTTCGAATCTCGTCTTCCGCTCCATGTATTCATATGTAACACAATAGCCATTTTATGCGGGTGTAGCTCAGTGGTAGAGCCCTGGCCTTCCAAGCCAGTCGCGAGGGTTCGATTCCCTTCACCCGCTCCATAGTGCGCACCCGTAGCTCAGTAGGATAGAGCAACGGACTTCTAATCCGTGTGCCGGGGGTTCGAATCCTCCCGGGTGCACCATAAGATTGAAGGATGGGGCGTCGCCAAGTCGGTAAGGCACTAGACTTTGACTCTAGCATGCGTAGGTTCGAGTCCTGCCGCCCCAGCCATTAATTTAATATGACCCATTAGCTCAGCAGGTAGAGCACCTGACTTTTAATCAGGGTGTCCGGCGTTCGAGTCGCCGATGGGTCACCATTCACACGGAGAGGTACCGAAGCGGTCATAACGGGGCGGTCTTGAAAACCGTTAGGGTGCAAGCCCACGTGGGTTCGAATCCCACCCTCTCCGCCAATATGGAGAAGTACTCAAGTGGCTGAAGAGGCTCCCCTGCTAAGGGAGTAGGTCTTAACAGGGCGCGAGGGTTCAAATCCCTCCTTCTCCGCCAGAAGCATAATGCTTACTTAAGAGACCCTGATACTTTTAGCAACTAAGGGGTGTAGTTCAGTTGGTAGAACGTCGGTCTCCAAAACCGAATGTCGTGGGTTCAAGTCCTGCCACCCCTGCCACTTTTCACAATATGGTTGGGGATAAAATTAAATTATTTACGGGGTGTAGCGCAGTTTGGTAGCGCATCTGGTTTGGGACCAGAGGGTCGCGGGTTCAAATCCTGCCACCCCGACCATTTTCAAGGGCTTATAGCTCAGCAGGTTAGAGTGCACGCCTGATAAGCGTGAGGTCGGTGGTTCGAGTCCACCTAAGCCCACCATTATTCCATTAGGGCCTTTAGCTCAGTTGGTTAGAGCGCCCGGCTCATAACCGGTAGGTCTGGGGTTCGAGTCCCTGAAGGCCCACCACATGCCCAGATAGCTCAGTCGGTAGAGCAGAGGACTGAAAATCCTCGTGTCGGTGGTTCGATTCCGCCTCTGGGCACCATTATCCTAATGGGACAATGAAGCCTCACAGGTAAATCTGAGAGGTTTTTTTATTTTTGGAATAAGCGAATAATAAGGGGATTTTCCAATTAAATATCTGAAAAACGACAAAATACAATCGAAAGATTGTATTTTGTCGTTAAAAATGAGGGTGTGCATCAATTAGAGTTTATTTATTCTTTTTTTTACGTTTTGTGCGTTGGCGCCAACCAGCAAACCACGATATTAATGCTCCAAGCAACATGGAGAGGAGGATAACTAATATCAATGGAACTTCTTGTCTTTTAAATAAAAAATTAACGGTCACATTTTGTGTATTGACAAGTGCAAACGCAAGGACAATGCCTAATAATATAAGACTTATGATCATTTGCCAGTTTGTTTTCTTTTCGGGTTTTGTTTCAACACTCTTTTCAAGAGTAGAAACTTCTTTGTTATCAGTCATATTAACAACTCCTTATGTGATGAATCATCTGATTTAGTTTATGATACCAGATGACAGAGAAATTTTAAAGCTTATCCTTGAAATTAATTGAATTGGCAAGTGAGTCGGGTAAAATGGATGACGAATTTGTGATTTTTTGTTATAATAAATCGTATACAAAATACATAAAAGGAGGCATTGCCATGTCATTATATAAAGATTGGCAATCATTAGCAGAAACTAGTAGCGGTGATAAAGAATTCTGGGAGGATTATTTAGTCAAGGAACAAGCCATATATGAAAGAATTTTGAGTGATCCAGAGGAAGTTATTAAAGGTCAACTGAAAGAGCTTTCTGAAACGTTTAACATGATGTCTACATTATTTGTTGGTTTTATGGAGGGAATTCAATCGAGCTTGGATTACGAAATCGACATTGCTGGATTAGAGGAAAATAGCAACATACAATTATCTGTAGATTTTGAAAGCCTTTATTATAACATGTTGGAAGCACAAGCTGAATGGTTGTATAGTTTGGAGCAATGGACAGAAATTTTAACGGAAGATCAAAGGAAAAGCATAAAGAAAGATTATAATAAAAGCAAAACAATTGTAAAAGAAAAAAAAATTGGGAGGAACGAGCCCTGTCCATGTGGAAGTGGGAAAAAGTATAAGCGTTGTTGTCTGAAGAATGATTAAATGGTCGGAATGATTTTAGTCATAGACAATAAGGATTGTTTTATTAAAGAAGGAGATTGCGATGAGACAGTTTAATATAATTAAAAAATTAGAACAATTCACTTATGTGTTAGAGATCATATTAACAGTCCTTTTAGCGATAGGAATCGCAATCGGATTAATAGATATCATCAGATATTTTGGTGAGATTTTTCTGCATGGTTTAAATGACTCATATGAAGTTTTTAAGAACTTTTTAGCGCACACTTTGCTTCTTGCCATTGGGATTGAACTCATGTTAATGCTTTTATATCATTCTACTAATTCAATATTAGAATTAATTCTATTCTTGATAGCAAGGAAAATGTTGGTTTATGCAAATACAATGTTCGATTTATTGCTTGGGACAATCGCGATTGCAATTGTATTTGTTATTTTGAAATACTTGGCACCCAAAAAGGACTTTGTTTCTCGAAAGGATCGGGAATATTCAGCATCAAAAAAAGTCAGTGAAGTCCAAAAAGAAACAGGACTAGATATTCCAACAGATAGAGGAAACACCCTTGGAGGATTAGTTTGCAGCTTAGCCAATGAAGCTTGTCAACAGGTTGAGCAAGGAGCGGAATTCAAATCAGGTGATATTCGGATAAAAATAGTTAAAGCAACAGAAGGTGTCATTGAGCGTGTGATGATTATGAAAGAAAATTCTGAAGAAAATTCTGATGAAAATGAAACAGAAGGTAGTAACATTGAATAGGTAGCTATATCAATCGTTTTGTTAATTGATACTATCTAATTGAAACTCAATGATTAATCGAGTTAAATAAGAAAAATTTGATTGCTGAATACGGTCATTGATAGACAGAACTAAATAGGAGTTTTTGCTAGAAAGCCCGAACTCTTTTAAATCAACATAATAAACCAGATCATTGTTAGATCGTTTACCTTTTTTAACGAGTACTTCTAGAGCCAACCGTCCTTGTTGCTTGTTCCATGTCAATTGGTACAAAAAAGAATGAATGGTTACATCTACATCAACTGTTCTAAAACAACGAAACTTACAATGGAGCTTCTTGTTATTCTTGGAAAAAGATGTGGATTCAAACAAAAGTAGATTAAACGAGGGTGTCTTGATGATAAGATCTTTTTCTGTGACCATTTCGTTATAAAGGTATTGCCAAATACTAGGCAAATTTAAAATGTCAGAAGCATTATGCTGTATAATCAAATCTAAATATTCTCTTTTAGGGTTTATTAGGTAGGAGGAGTATAACTTTGCAATATCTTTCCCTGTCAATGTGTCTTGCCGAGATATCGACAGCATTTTTTCAACCGTTTGCAATTTGAAATTATCTAGATGGGATAAAGAGGGATTTATTTTAACCAATAAATATAAATCTATCAATATCTTTCCACTTAGATCGAATGGGATTCCATATTGTTGACATTTTGTATTGAAGAATGGGAGATCAAAACCTAACCCATTGTAGGTAATAATGTATTTTTTGCTTTGTAGGATAGGTGCAATAGAAGCAATAATTGTTGCTTCATTTTCTTGGCTTTCTGAGATCAGCTGATGAACTTTAAATGAGTTGCCTGATTTGTAAACTAATCCAGCTAAAAGTAATGAGGATCTTTTGGGTGACAATCCAGTTGTTTCTATATCAAAGAAAATACAATTATTGGATAATTCAGTAGGTTCTATTGCGAGCGGGCCATATGTGTATTCAATTTGAGTCGGAATCATAATCTGCCTCTCCATAATGAATTGATTTTTATCTTTCATTTCACTGATATTTTTGGTAATATTAATACATGGTCAGCATAACAGTATTATCAACTATTGCACTGATGATGGGAATTTTAGCCAACAATCTTAGCATATCATTGCTTGAATTGGGTGTGGCAACAGTACCGCTAGCTCTATATACATGTTACCATGTGAAGAAAAACAGAAACATCGTAAAACTTTTAGTTTTGCTGGTGTCTTTTTTTGTGTTTGGATGGATGTCTATGAACTATTCTAACACAAACTCATTAGAGAATCACTACGGGAAACAGGTTTATATAAAGGGTACGGTAGCAGAAGTTAACAGAAGCTCCAAAGATTTAAGCATAGCATCTTATCAGTTGGATGCATCTATTAATGTTGAAAACAAATCAGTAAAGGAGAAAGTTTTAGTATACACTGAAATACCAAGGGAGTTAAGGCCTGGGATGACTCTGTACGGAACAGGTGTACTGGTAGAGCCAATTAATTCATCTAATTTTGGGGTTTTTGACTATCGTAATTATCTTAAGAACCAAGGGATTAAAGGTATTGTTTATTTAGATGGAATTGAATCGCTCGATGATGAGCTTTCTTGGAAGCATACATTACAAAATAACTTCACGGATTATATTGATAGAACCTTGGAAAATTCAATGGGAGAGACAGAAAAGAGTTTACTAAAAGGGATGATTCTTGGTGATAGCAGCTACATTAAAGAGGATGTACTGGTGATAATACGCAGATTAGGCATTGCTCATATAGTTGCTGTATCAGGGCTTCATATTGGAATTATTCTTTCCTCTATTGGGATGTTTTTAAGCTTAATTCAAGTCAAAAAACCGATGAGATTGACGATTAGTTTGTTAATAGGACTGTTGTATGCAAGTCTGATTGGGTTTCCGACATCAGTCGTACGAGCTTTAATGATGATTACGATTTTAAACTTAGGGATAGTACTACACCGCAGATATAGTCCGATAAATGCTTTTGCGATAACGATATCAACAATGCTTCTTATTAGGCCAAATTGGTTGTTTGATGTAGGCTTTCAACTTTCCGTTAGTGCTGTTTTAGGTGTGATTATTGCGGGGTTAATTGTTGAAAAATATAGAATAGAAGGTTATAAGAGAGGATTACTCTATATTACAGCCATTCAAATATTTGTTCTACCCGCAAGTGTTTACTATTTTAATTATGTACCAACATTAAGTATTCTAGTCAACTTTATAGCTATACCTATATTCTCTTATGTTTTGATAGGTGGAATAATTGCGCTCTTGATTAAATGTTTATCTTCAGGAGTTGCACATCTGATCCTTTTTACCTGCGACAAAACAATAGCTGCGGTATTAAGAGCTGCCGATGTTTTGTCAAGTGTTAGTTTGAGTGGCTATACAGTGAAGACACCGTCCATCATGGAAGTTATTTTTTATTTTTTCACAATAGGAATCATTGTCTACTTCATTTTGAATGATGAAGAAAGATTGAATCGCACAAGAGTTTACTATTGTATCTTTTGTATGTATATTTGTTTTATAATTCTATATAGTTTGATGCCGTATATCCTTAGAGATCCACTGACCATATCTGTATTAGATGTAGGGCAGGGCAACTCTGCAACAGTTCAATACAAAGACCGCGTGTTTATGATAGATGCTGGAGGAGAAGTATCAAGAAGCAGCAACAGGACAGATTACATTTTTCCAGAATATTTTGTAAAAAAAGGAGTTTCTCATTTAGATTTGATTTTTATATCACATTATCATTTAGATCATTACAGTGGGATATATCTTTTGCATGAAAACTTAGATATTGATGGATTTGTATCGGGGTATTATAATGAGAGCGTTTTAAATGAACTTGGAGAGACTGGATTCTACCAAATAAATAAGGGAGATACACTCACATATGATGATAAATTAGCAATACAAATTTTGTGGCCACCAAAAGGTTATGTGAGCCATAATGAAAATGACAACTCTTTAGTATTAATGTTAACCTATCAAGATTTTAAGATGCTTTTTACTGGAGATATAGAGTATAATGTAGAAAAGTTGATATTAGATGAGTTGTCTCAAGTGGGTGTGTTGATGGTCCCTCATCATGGAAGTAGAACATCGTCCCATTTATCGTTTGTGAAAAAAACAAGTCCTCAATATGCGATCTTCAGCTATGGGAGAAACAATTATGGGATACCTCATCAGGAAGTGATTGATCGATATGAGTTAATTGGTTCTCAAGTTTTGACCACAGAGGACTACGGTGAGATAATAATCAGTGTGTCTTCAAAAGGAGAAATAACGGTCAATAGTTTTTATAACAGAACGAAACAGAATAAATCAATAATGATTAATAGCATAGGATTTTCACTACTTATATTCTTCATGCTAAAGTTTCAAGAGAGGAGGAATGAAAATGAATAAAAATACAATACTTTTATCAGGAGATGAGTTGTATCTAATAGATCATTACATAGAAGACATTAAAAATAGATTTATCAAGCCTTTTGAAGAGATGAATGTATTTAGGGTTGAAAACATTAAGAAAAACGGAAGTGAGGTTGTTTCATTTCTTAAAACAATTCCTTTTATGGCAAAGAAGAGAATGGTAATTATTGAGGATTGCAGTTTTCTTACTTCAAAGCAAAGCCTAGAAAAGCAAGACGAAGATGAGTTGTTACAATATATTGCTAATAAAAAAGATGAGAATTGTTTAATTTTTAAAGGGCAGGGCTTGAAAATTGACAAAAGAAAAAAGATTACAAAGCAAATAGAAAAGCATGGTGAACACAAACAATACAATAAGTTGAGAGAGATAGAACTAGTCAAGTGGATTGTATTGTATTTGACAAAAAACAACAGAGAAATCACTCAAAAAGATGCATTGTGGATGGCTCATATGATTGGATATTTGGAATACCAGAGCACAATGAACTTATACGATGTTAAGAATGAATTGGATAAGCTGATTGGATATACTGAGAATAGACAGAAGGTTGAGGAACGTGAAATTACCATGGTTGTGAATGGCTCTGTTGAAAACAATATTTTCAAACTGATTGACAATATTTGCGAAGGCAAACGCGAGGATGCATTGGAGATGTTGGAAGACATGCAAACTAACAACATCGCACCACAATACATTTTTTTTATGATTGCAAGACACTTAAGATCACTAAGCAATATTATTTCAATGAGAGAAGATGGGGTTGCAGACACTCTCATTCTCAAAAAACTAAACATGAGACCTTTTGTCTATAAAAAAATGACTCAACAGATTTTTATGATGGGCAAAACAAGAATATGTAAAACATATGAAACATGCTATTTGTATGATCGAAAAAGCAAAGTTGGCGAATTGGAGATTTTGTCAGGAATAGAAATGATCATTGGCATGATATAGTAAAAAACCAGGGGATCCCCTGGTTTTTATGCAATACTATTTAGCTTTTTCGTAAATTTACTGACTCTTCGTGATGCAGCATTTGAGTGCATTGTGCTTTTTGACGAAGCACGATCTAATTTTTTTTGTATTAGGATTAACAATTCCTTAGCTGCTTCATAATTGTTATCTTGAATAGCTGCCTCAAACTTTTTGACATAGGTTTTGATTTCTGACTTTCTGCTTTTATTGATCTCACTACGTTTATTGTTTACAAGAATTCTCTTTTTTGCTGACTTAATGTTTGCCATGGAATTCACCTCCTTTGGATCATAGTATCTATTCATATGTGGGAAAGTATCAAAATTAAGCGACTTTTAAATTATACAGGGTTATCAGAGAAAAATCAATATTAATTTCGAAATATCTAAAAAATCCTAGCCACTATTCCATTCATTCTCATTATATAGTAAAACGAAGCGATTACAAGTTATTTAATTATAGAATAATTTGTTATAATGCATGAATCAAATCGGGAGAGTGGATTCTTATGTCATAGATAGAAGAATTGAGGACAATGTTGGTTGAAACAGTTCACAGAGTTGATTAAATGTGATAAAATCAACTTCTAATCTGATCAAAATTTTGATATAATTACCAACGGATTATGAAGTTAGGAGGAACATGTGACTGATAGGCAGAAATATGTAAGAAATTTTTCTATAATTGCACATATAGATCATGGGAAATCAACATTAGCAGATAGGTTGATTGAGAAAACAGGACTTTTGACTCAAAGAGAGATGCAAGAACAGCTTCTTGATAATATGGATCTTGAACGAGAACGTGGTATCACCATCAAACTTCAAACTATACGACTAGTGTACCGCGCAAGAGACAATCAGGAGTATATCTTAAATCTTATAGATACACCAGGACATGTTGATTTTACTTATGAAGTATCTAGAAGTTTGGCAGCTTGTGAAGGAGCGGTATTGGTTGTCGATGCGGCTCAAGGTATTGAAGCACAAACGTTAGCCAATGTCTACTTAGCAGCTGAGCAGGATCTGGAAATAGTTCCAATTATTAACAAAATTGACCTACCAAGTGCACGACCGGAAGAGATAAAAAATGAAATAGAGGATATAATAGGAATTGAAGCACAAGATGCGCCCATGATATCAGCTAAAGAAGGGATCAATATAGAAGAGGTTTTAGAGGCGATTGTAAGAAAGATTCCTGCGCCAATTGGTGATAAAGAAGGTCCGCTTAAAGCGTTGGTTTTTGACTCTTATTATGACAGCTACAAAGGTGTGATTGCGTATGTTAGAGTAAAAGAAGGCTCAATCAAAAAAAATGATGTCATTAAAATGATGGCAACAAAGAAAGAATTCGAAGTGACAGAAGTTGGATTTCTTGCACCCGGTCAGATTCCTGTTGAACAACTGGTAGCAGGTGATGTTGGATATGTTGCTGCAAGCATCAAGGATGTAAGGTATTGTAGGGTGGGAGATACTATCACTTCAGCAAAAAACCCAGCCGTAGAAGCATTGCCTGGGTATAAAAAAGTAATTTCGATGGTGTACTGTGGAGTGTACCCTGCAGATGGAGAAGATTACAACAACGTAAGAGATGCTTTGGAAAAGTTGCAGGTCAACGATGCAGCTTTGGTTTTTGAACCAGAAACATCGGTAGCTTTAGGTTTTGGATTTCGATGTGGGTTTTTAGGTTTGCTGCATCTTGAAATCATTCAAGAAAGACTTGAAAGAGAGTTTGGGTTAAGCATCATAGCCACTTCTCCAAGTGTTATTTACAACATTTACAAGAATGATGGGAGTATTATTAAAATTCAGAATCCTACTAATATGCCGCCTCTTGGTGAAATCAAATATATGGAAGAGCCTATTGTAAATGCAAACATTATGGCGCCACCGGAATATGTAGGCCCAATTATGGAGTTATGCCAGAATAGAAGAGGTGCCTTTTTAGATATGGAGTATATTGAAAAGACACGAGTGGTTTTGCATTATAAATTACCATTGAACGAAGTGATCTATGATTTTTTTGATGCATTGAAATCAAAAACTAGAGGGTATGCTTCTTTAGATTATGAGTTAGCCGGATATCAAGAGTCAAAACTGGTTAAGCTTGATATTCTTATCAACAATGAATTAGTAGATGCTTTTTCAATGATAGTTCACGAAGAGAAAGCGTATGAAAGGGGTAGAAACATTGTTGAAAAACTAAAAGACGTCATACCACGTCATATGTTTGCAATTCCTGTTCAAGCAGCTGTAAGTTCAAAGATCATTGCCCGTGAAACAGTTAAGGCTTTGAGAAAAGATGTTCTATCAAAGTGTTATGGTGGCGACATTTCAAGAAAGAAAAAACTATTAGAAAAACAAAAAGAAGGTAAAAAAAGAATGCGACAAATAGGAAGTGTTGAAGTGCCTCAAGAAGCCTTTTTGACTGTGTTGAAATTTGATGAGAAAAAATAGCATCATAGAGATGAATGAGAAAAGGCAAATAGGTCTGTATTTACACATTCCTTTTTGTGTTAAAAAGTGTCACTACTGTGACTTTTGCTCCATAATTGATTTAAGAGAAAAACACATAGAAAGATATATTGAAGCTATGCTTGAGGAGATTAATCTCCTCAAAGCAGTTTTAGGGAATCTAACTATTGATTCTGTCTACATAGGCGGGGGAACGCCATCATCTATCCCAGCACATTATATTGAGAAATTGCTCAATCATGTTCAGAGTTGTTTTTTTGTCCAAAAGGATAGTGAAGTAACACTTGAAGTGAATCCTGGAACAATCGACGACAAAAAACTTAAGACATACAAGAAAAACGGGATTAATCGAATAAGCTTAGGTGTGCAGACTTTTGATGAGCGCATGTTGAAGACCCTAGGAAGAATACACACAAAAACAGATATTGATGATGCATTTGAGAAATTTCAAAAACATGGATATTCAAATATTTCCATTGATCTTATGTTTAATCTTCCAGGACAATCGCAAGAAATGGTTGAAAATGATTTGAAAAAAGTGCAGACTTTACGTCCTAAGCATGTTTCTTATTATGCATTAAAAGTAGAAGAAGGAACCCCTTTTCACGAGATGCTTGAAAACGGAAGCTTACGACTTCCAGACGAAGAGGCAGAGCGATTAGCCTACCATATGATGATCAAGGTATTGGCAGATATGGGATACAAACAATATGAAATTTCGAACTTTGCAAAGAGTGGGTTTGAAAGCAAACACAACTTGAAATACTGGAATAGAGAAGAATATCTTGGGATAGGTGTGGCAGCACACTCTTTTTTAAACGATCAAAGGTTTTCAAACGGTCAAAATGTGTTTGAGTATATAAAAAAGATAGGCGAGAATAAAGCTTTGGCTTACGATGAACGGATACAAATAGATGAAAAAGAAAAGGCTTGGGAGTTCTTAATTCTTGGATTTAGGAAGACACAAGGGATCAGAATATATGACTTAAATAAAATGATCAAAGGAAATGAGAAATACTACAATGACCGAATATCTATGCTGATAGGAGAAGGTTTAATTATTAAAGAGGAAGGATATTATAAATTGACGCCATTGGGGTTGGATTTATCGAACCGGGTTTTTGTAGAGTTAATGCCTTAGAAAAAATGATGATTAAGTATTGACAAATGAAATATATAGTAGTATCTTATTGTCATGAGGTTAGCACTCGATAAGACAGAGTGCTAACAAAGGAGTTGATAGAATGGATCTTAATGATAGAAAATTAAAGATTCTAAAGGCAATCATCAGCAGTTATATTCGAGAGGGTGAAGCTGTAGGTTCAAGAACGATTTCAAAAAAACATGGTTTAGGGATTAGTTCTGCAACAGTAAGAAATGAAATGGCTGATCTTGAAGACTTAGGATACTTGACTCAGCCACATACATCAGCTGGGAGGATTCCGACGGACAAAGCGTACAGATTGTATGTCAACAACTTACTAAAAAGAACACCAGCCAATAAATATAACGCACAAATCAATAAAATTTTACAAGACGAAATTGATGAGATGACAAGTTTCATTAAGAATTCCGCGAGAATTTTGTCTAATTTCACGCATTACACGTCATTTGCGATGACGCCTCAACTTAAGGAATCAAAGGTAAAGCATATCCAATTGGTACCTGTCACAGAAAAAAAAATCCTGATGGTTTTAGTCACAGAGAATAATATCATCAAAAACGTGGTTTTTAATTTGAATCAACCAATACCACCTAGTCAATTGAATAGAATATCTAATTTATTGACGGAAAAACTTTCAGGCATCAAGCTTTCAATGATGGATGAAAACATGAAAAGGAGAATTGCAAATGAAATTTATGCAATTCGAGAAAGCTTGGATGATAAAATTGATGAATTGTTGATTCTCTTAATGAACACAGCAAACAAATATGAACAAGTGGATTTGTATTATGACGGATTGACAAATATATTGAATTATCCGGAGTATAGTGATACTTCTAAGGCAAAAGAATTACTTTCTTTTGTTGAAGACAAGGAGAATTTCACGAGAGCTCTGCTGAATGCAAGTACAGAGGATTTGAATATCGTAATCGGGAAAGAGAATGAATTCGATCAAATCAAAGAATGCAGCATTGTGACAGCCACTTACAAACTTAATGGCATAGTGATTGGTAAAGTTGGACTTATTGGGCCAACACGGATGGACTATCAAAATGTAATTGCCATGATTAAAGCATTGTCATTAAATATTAATAGACTTATCAATGAGAACTATAATGAAAACAAAAGGAGCAAACCAAATGACCAATAAAAAGATAGAAAAAGAGCTGATGGAGGAAGTTGAAGAAAAAGAAAAAAACTCTGATGAAGAGTTGATCGAATCAAATGAGGATGAAGAGTTAGAAGAAATAGAAGAAACTAAAGAAGAAGAGCAGCAAGATGATACAACGAAAAAGTTGCTTAGATTGCAAGCGGATTTTCTCAATTACAAGAACCGTGTGGAACGAGAAAAGTCTAGACTGTATTCATCTGGGATAGAAGACGTAATATGTGAGTTCCTACCTATTTTGGATAATTTTGATCGCGCATTGAATGCAAATGAAAAGAGTGATTCCTTTAAAGAAGGTGTACAAATGATTTACAGTCAATTTAAGCAGGCGATGGAGAAAAAAGGGCTCAAAGAGATTGAAGCGATAGGAAAGCATTTTGACCCCAATTTGCACCATGCCGTAGCAGTGGAAGCTTTAGATGATGTAGAAAGCAATATTGTAGTTGAAGTTTTGCAAAAAGGATATGTAGTAAACGATAAAGTAATAAGACCAAGTATGGTTAAAGTATCAAGATAACAACAAGGAGGAGAAAGAAATGAGTAAAGTAATAGGAATTGACTTAGGAACAACAAATTCATGCGTTGCAGTGATGGAGGGTGGAGAATCTGTTGTCATATCAAATGCTGAAGGGAAAAGAACGACACCATCAGTAGTGGCATTTACGAAAGATGGAGAAAGACTAGTCGGTGAAACGGCAAAAAGACAGGCGGTAACCAATCCTGAAAACACGGTGGCTTCCATAAAAAGACATATGGGCAGCGAACATAAGGAAACAATCAACGGCAAGGTGTACACTCCGCAAGACATATCAGCATTTATACTTCAAAAGCTAAAAGCTGATGCAGAAGCTTACTTAGGCGAAAAAGTAACAGATGCAGTTATTACAGTCCCAGCATATTTTTCTGATAGCCAAAGACAAGCGACAAAAGATGCGGGTAAAATTGCAGGTTTAAATGTTCTTAGAATTATCAACGAGCCAACGGCTGCTTCTTTGGCTTATGGTATAGATAAAGAAAACACCACACAGACTATAATGGTATTTGATTTGGGCGGAGGGACATTTGATGTTTCGATTCTAGAAATTGGCGAAGGTGTTTTTGAAGTTAAGGCCACAAATGGGAACAATCATCTTGGCGGAGACGATTTCGATGATGTTCTTGTAGATTATTTGGCAGATGTGTTTAAAAGCGAAAATGGAATCGATCTTAGAAAAGATAAAATGGCGTTACAAAGATTGAAAGAAGCGGCAGAGAATGCAAAAAAAGAATTATCCTCAACAATGACAACTAGCATTAACTTGCCTTTTATAACAGCTACTCAAGAAGGACCTAAACACATGAATATGGACTTAACACGATCAAAATTCAATGAGTTGACAGCCTCGTTGGTCGACAAAACGATTGGTCCAACAAAAAAAGCTTTGGCAGATGCAAAAATGTCAGCAAATGATATCGATAGAGTGATTCTAGTAGGTGGGTCAACAAGAATACCAGCTGTGCAAGAAGCGGTGAAGCGCATTACGGATAAGGAGCCTCATAAAGGAATCAATCCGGATGAATGTGTAGCTTTGGGAGCTGCTATTCAAGGGGGTGTGTTGACTGGTGAATTTGGAAAAGACATCTTATTGGTGGATGTTACACCGTTGTCATTAGGTATTGAAACGCTTGGCGGTGTCTTTACACAGTTAATAGAACGGAACACACGAATACCAAGTAAAAAAAGCCAAGTTTTTTCAACAGCGGCAGATAATCAGACAGCAGTAGATATTCATGTGTTGCAAGGAGAACGTCAAATGGCAGATGGAAACATTAGCTTAGGCCGATTCCAGTTGACAGGCATCCCACCTGCACCAAGAGGGGTACCGCAGATAGAAGTAACATTTGACATTGATGCGAATGGTATTGTCAACGTATCAGCAAAAGATAAAGGAACAGGAAAAGAACAAAAGATTACGATAACTGCAAGTACAAATTTGTCAGAAGATGAGATCAATGCAAAAGTACAAGAGGCAGAAAAATTTGCTGAGGAAGATAAAAAGAAGAAAGAATCGATTGAACTTAGAAACAATGCTGATAATATGATATATCAAATTGAAAAAAGCATGGGAGAACTTAACGATAAGCTTACAGAAGAAGAAAAAAATATCATCAATACTAAGAAAGAGAAGTTGAAAAAATCGCTAGAAGATGATATAACTGAAGAAATCAAGACGAATCTAGATGAATTGACAGAAGAATTCAATAAATTGGCCCAAAAAATTTATCAACAGACTGAGCAATCAACAGATCCTTCTGGTGATGAAGGCGGAGCTAAGCAAACGGAATCAGATGACGAAGTCGTAGATGCAGAGTACGAAGTCGTGGATGATGAAGAAGAAAGTCAAAGCTAAATCTTTTGATTTAGCTTTCCCTTTTTCAAATGATATAATCATAATGGCGGTGATAGATTAAATGAGTAGCAAGAGAGATTACTATGAAATACTTGGAATTAACAAGGAAGCAACACAAGATGAAATAAAGAAAGCATTTAGGAAACAAGCTAAGAATTTCCATCCAGATCTTAACCCTGGAGACAAAGAAGCAGAGGTTAAGTTTAAAGAAGTAAATGAAGCTTACGAAGTGTTAAGTGACGCTCAGAAGAAAGAAAAGTATGACCGATTTGGACATGCTGCGTTTGAGAATAATGGCGGTTTTGGAGAAGGCGGATTTGCAGGCGCTGGAGGATTCGAAGACATTTTTGGCGATATTTTTGGTGACTTTTTCGGTGGTGGAACTGGAAGACAAAGGCGAACCGGACCTAGAAAAGGTGGAGATCTTAAAATTCGCTTAAATATTAATTTTGAAGAAGCTGCCTTTGGGACTAAAAAGGAAGTAAGAATTAATAGGATGGAAACCTGTTCTCATTGCAACGGGGAAGGAGCAGAACCAGGAACATCAAAAGAGACTTGTCACACTTGTCACGGCAGTGGATCCATAAGATCTGTCCAATCAACACCCTTTGGACAATTTTCTAATGTAAGAACTTGTCCCACTTGTGGTGGCAAAGGAGAAACAATCAAGACGCCTTGTAGCGTTTGTGGTGGTAGTGGAAAAGAGAAGAAGACAAGATCAATATCAATAAACATACCTGCCGGTGTGGATTCAGACTCTATTATCCCATTAAGAGGGGAAGGGAATCATGGAGAGAAAGGAGCTCCTCCAGGTGATTTATATGTCTATTTAGGAATAAAGCCGCACAAATACTTTACAAGAGATGGTTATGATGTATGGTATGACATGAAGGTATCTTTTGCGACAGCTGCACTTGGCAACACAATAGAAGTCCCAACTCTTGAAGGCAAGGTAAAATACAATGTTCCTGAAGGGACTCAGACAGGGACGGTATTTAGACTTAAAAACAAAGGGATCCCACACTTAAGAGGTGGCGGGAAAGGGGACCAATATGTTAGAATTGTAATAGAGACTCCTAAGAAACTTTCAGACAAACAAAAAGAGATGTTGCTCTTATTCGCGAAAGAGTCTGGAGAAAAAATCGAACCTCAAAAGAAAGGTTTCATTGATAAAATGAAAGACGCGTTTAGTTAGGAGAGAAGATCGGTTGGATTGGGTAGAGATTGTAATTAAAACAACTTATGAAGCAAAGGAAGCGGTGACAAATATACTCCACGAAGCGATGGTGGAAGGTATTGTCATTGAAGATCCCAGTGATATTATTAGCTTGTTGAAAAGCGAGGAATATAGATGGGATTATTTGGATGAGGATTTAGTTCAAGATTATTATGATGGTGTCGTAATCAAGGGATATTTCAAGAAAGACGAAGACACACTTGAAAAGATGGACTTCATAAAAGAACAGATCAATAGATTGCCTCGGTATGATCTTGATATTGGCATGACAGAGATAGAGATTCAAAACATAGAAAACAAGGATTGGAATAGTGAATGGAAAAAACATTTTAAGACATTAAGACTCGGTAGAAATGTTGTCATTAAACCATCATGGGAAGATTACGACCCTGAAGATGATGATATTGTTATTTCCATAGACCCAGGAGCAGCTTTTGGGACAGGGTCTCACGAAACGACATCCTTGTGTATAGAAGCGTTAGAAAAATATATAAAACCTGAATCGGATGTTTTAGATATAGGGACAGGTTCAGGTATTTTGGCGATTCTATCATCAAAACTAGGTGCTAACAAAGTACTTGGGATTGATATTGATGAAGACAGCATTCGAGTATCAAAAGAAAATGTTCAACTTAATAAGTGTAGTAATATCCAAATAGAAAAGAATGACTTGTTAGACAATGTAGATTATAAAGCAGACATAGTCGTTGCAAATATAACTTTGGATATTATTCTTCAAATGATCACGAAAATTCAGTCAGTGCTGAAACCTAATGGGTTGTTTATAGCTTCTGGTATCTTGGCAAAAAAAATAGATGAAATAAAGTTGGCATTAACAGAAAACCAGTACACAATCGTTTCAATTTCTGAAAAAGGAGAATGGGTGTCAGTGACAGCCCAAAAAGCAGTCGCATGAACCGTTTTTTTGTAAGAGAGATTATAGATCAATTGGCAATCCTTGAACAAGATGATTATAAGCATTGCAAGACAGTTTTACGGCTAAGGGAAGATGATGAGATATTCATTGTACATGACGAAAAAGAACATACTGCGAGTCTGATTGGTTATGAGAATGGAAAAGCGGTTTTTAAAATATTGAGGGAGACAGGGACTAATAGAGAAGCTACTGTACAAATCACCCTCTATCAGTGTTTGCCAAAGGGAACAAAAATGGAATCTGTCATTCAAAAGAATGTTGAAGCTGGAGTCCATAGGATAGTACCAGTAGTTAGCAAAAGAACAATTGCCAAAATAGAAGACGACAAACACAAGTTAAAAAAATTAGACCGCTGGAGAAGGATTGCTGAAGAGTCGGCAAAACAGTCTATGAGAAATGTTGTCCCTCAAGTAGATACTGTTTTGAGTTTTGAACAGATGGTTTATGAACTCAGAACAGATGATGGTTTATTGATTGTACCATATGAAAAAACAGATGAGAAAAGCATTGCAATGAAAGAAATAACAGTACGAGAAGAAAAAATCAATGTTGTTATTGGACCTGAAGGTGGATTTTCAGCAGAAGAAATAGAAAGCTTAATTGAGGTAGGGGCCAAGGTCGTTACCTTGGGGAATCGAATTTTTAGAACAGAAACAGCAGGGTTGGTAACAGTTGCTGTATTGATGTACAAAACTAATAATATATAGGTGATTAATTGAACGTTTCATTTCATACTTTAGGGTGTAAAGTTAATCAATTTGAGACAGAAGCTATGAAGCAACTGTTTCGTGAAAACAATTATGAAATTATTCATCCGGGTAAAACCACGGATGTTTTTGTGGTAAATTCCTGCACAGTAACTTCAGCCAGTGACAGAAAAACGAGAAATTTAATTAATCGTTATCGCATGTTGAATCCAGACGCAGTTGTTGTATTAACAGGCTGTTACCCCCAATCAAAAAGAGGTGACAAAGAGGATTATCTATCAGCAGATATTGTAATCGGCACAAAGAAAAAAAATAAAATTATTGAGTATTTAAACGATTTTTTAAAGACAAAAAAACAGATGACATATGTCGATGACTTCCAAGACAAAGAATACTATGAAGAAATGAGTATTCAACAAATGGAAGATAAAACCAGAGCGAATTTAAAAATCCAAGATGGCTGTCGGCAGTTCTGTTCATACTGCATTATTCCGTATGTGCGAGGACCAGTAAGAAGCAGGGATATCGCCAATGTGTTGAGAGAAATAAAAGACTTACATGCTAATGGATATAAGGAAATTGTCTTAAATGGGATTCACATAACATCATATGGGAAGGACTTAATAGAAACCACCTTATTAGATCTAATCAGAAGCATCAATGAACTGGAATTAAAAGACATAAGATACAGGCTAGGTTCCTTAGAACCGGGTGTGATAAATGAAGGAGTATTGCGTGAAATGACAAAAGGGAGTTTTTGTGATCATTTTCACTTGTCACTTCAAAGTGGATCCGATACTGTTTTAAAAAGAATGAGACGACAGTATGATACGAAGGAATATTTAGAAAAAGTCAACTTGATAAAAAAATTCATGCCTGAAGCAGGCCTTACAACGGATATAATTGTTGGTTTTCCAGGGGAAATAGAAGAAGAGTTCAAAGACACATGTGATTATGTTGAAAAAATAGGATTCCAAAAGGTTCATGTTTTTAGTTTTTCGCCTAGAAAAGGGACGAGCGCATACAAAATGGACCAACAAATATCGAATAAAATAAAGAAGGCAAGAACAAATGAATTAATAAGCTTAACGGACAGGATTGCTGAAGAAACATATAAAAGACAAGTCGGCAAAATTGTTGATGTGATTTTTGAACAAGAAAAAACAAAAGGATGCTATATAGGGCACACAAGCAGCTATCTAAACGCGAGTCTCATGACATCAAAAAACTACCAAAACAAACGTTGTGACGTAGTGGTGGTGGAGTCCAAAAATCAAACGCTTTTTGTTGAGGAGGTGAAAAAATGAAGGATTGCTTGTTTTGCAAAATTGTTAATAAAGACATTCCAGCAGAAATCATCTATGAAGACAAAAGTGTGATGGCCTTTAAAGATATCAATCCCCAAGCTCCAGTACATGTGTTGGTAATTCCTAAAATACATGTGGCTGGAATGAATGATGTAACAGAAACAAACAGTGAAGTAATCAAAGAAATATTTGAGACAATCCCCAAAATTGTTCAGCAACTTAATATTTCAGAAACGGGCTATAGGTTGGTTTCAAATTCTGGAGAAGATGGCATGCAAACTGTTCAACACTTTCATTTCCATATTTTGGGAGGTCGTTCGTTGAAATGGCCACCAGGATAACAAAGTCAAAATAACAGTTGAAAATATTTTACGCATCATGTATAATGTACAAGTGCAATTTGAGACATGACAATATTGAAATACGAGGGGAGGGTCGCAGATGACAGAGGTTAAAGTAAGAGAAAATGAATCTTTGGATAATGCATTGAAAAGATTTA
>Ga0334895_1001485_pt1 | contig 23610 bp, 15 predicted proteins | sample GraSluR3_MG_7_FD_207229 | JGI IMG/M metagenome (GOLD analysis project Ga0334895, IMG submission 207229) | Sludge microbial communities from methane-producing bioreactor in Wageningen University, Netherlands - Granular Sludge_31_05-R3 | ecosystem: Engineered > Bioreactor > Anaerobic >... | reverse complement strand
TGGATCTTGTTGTCTACAGTCTAGCTTCACCGATTCGCATTGATCCCGATACGGGGGATACCTACACATCGGTACTTAAACCGATCGGGAAGACCTATAAAGCACTTTCGGTTGATGCTTTTTCGGGAATTGTTGAAGAAGCGGAAATTGCTCCTGCTGAAAAGCAGCAGATTGCTGAAACAGTCAAAGTGATGGGTGGTGAGGATTGGAACCTGTGGATGACTGAGCTGCTCAATCAGGGAGTGTTGGCTGAAGGGGTTAAAACAGTCGCCTACTCGTATATCGGGCCCGAGATTACTTTTCCGGTCTATCGTGAGGGAACAATTGGAAAAGCAAAAGAGCATTTGGAGAACACGGCACAAGAACTTTCAGAAAAGCTGAAAATTGTTGGTGGATCTGCCTATGTTTCGGTAAATAAAGCGCTTGTTACACGAGCGAGTGCCGTAATTCCCGTAGTTCCTCTGTATATTGCGTTACTCTATGATGTCATGAAAGATAAAGGTCTTCATGAGGAGTGCACTGAACAAATTTTCCGGCTGTTTACCGATCGATTATATACCGGGGAAGCCGTCCCTACCGATGATCAGGGCCGTATACGGCTTGATGACTGGGAGATGCGCGAAGATGTGCAGGAGGAAGTGTTGCGCAGATGGAATCTGCAGCAGCCCGGGGTACCTATGATTGCCGGTGATTTGGAAGGATTTAGAACAGCCTACGACCATATTCATGGATTTGGCTATCCCGATATCGACTACGATGCGGATGTAGATCCCCGTATCGTGTAGCTGGGTGAGAGCTTCGGAAACGGGGCTCTTTTTTCTTGCTAAAATTACTCAACATATGTTACCGTATCTGCATGGATACCGCTGAGAAACTCAATATTCTTTCTCGGGATGCACAGTACGATTTATCGTGTGCCTGTTCCACAAAAAATCCGGAGGAGCATCGCAAACGGTCATCGTCCGGGTCCTGGTTGTATCCAGTAACGGTCGCAGGGGGTGGATCAGGGATCATGCTGAAGACACTGGTCTCGAATGCCTGTACCAATGATTGTCGGTATTGTCCCTTGCGGGAAGGGACCGATACCCCAAGAATTACATTACAGCCTGATGAGCTCGCACGCTTTTTTCTCCAGTTTCAGACGAAACGGCCTTTGATCGGTCTGTTTCTCAGTTCAGGGGTAATCGGCTCTCCCGATTACACCATGGATCGCCTGATTGCCACTGCGGAGATTCTTCGGTCACAGTATCGATACCGCGGATATATCCATATCAAGATCATCCCCGGAGCATCCCGTTCAGCAATGGATCGGGCACTTGAACTTGCTTCTGCGGTATCACTGAATATCGAGGTGCCGGGACCGATACATGCCGCCAAATTATCGGGATCAAAACAGTATGAGGCCGATATTATTGATGGGCTGAAATATCTGAGCAGGCAGACTGCAAAAGGCGGTCCGCACGAAAAGGTGACGAAGACCAGTCAGTTTATTGTGGGAGCTTCTGATGAGCTGGATCGGGAAATCCTCTCCTATTCATGGAGTTTATACCGCAGACTGAATTTTGACCGACTCTACTTCAGCGCTTACCAGAAAGGGCTGGGAGATGCCTCAATTCCCGGTGAACTCAGACAGCCATCTGATGAAGCCGTCGATGACCAGCTCATGCTTCCCGGTTTCTCACCTGTTCAAGGAAACGCAGAGAGCCTGCTTCGTGAACATCGATTATATCAGGTTGATTACCTCTTTCGTTCGTATGGCTTTTCTCTGGATGAATTGGTCTTCGACCCAACCGGTAATTTACCCCTTGCTCAGGACCCGAAGCTTTCCTGGGCACAACAGCATCCCCAATATTTCCCCGTATCGCTTTCTCGAGGGACACAAAGCCAGCTGCTTCGAGTTCCCGGGATCGGACCGACTCTTGCCCGACGTATCGTCAATCATCGTAAACATTTTCCCCTAGGTTCTTTGGAAGACTTCCATATGCCGCGATATCTGATGGAGCGAGCCCGAAATTATGTAGAACAGTAATGACATCCTCTTTTCAATTATGAAACAGTCTGTTACATTCAAAAAAGGGTCTCAAAAGGAGAACATACGGTGTATCAGGTATTGAGTATTCTCGGCAGTTTGGGCTTATTCCTGTTCGGCATGCGAACCATGAGTGATGGTATTCAGAAGAGTGCAGGCGAACGGCTGCAGAGTATTCTGAACTTCATGACCGGAAACCGGATTCTTGCAATTCTTACCGGATTTGCCATCACTGCTATTGTACAATCTTCTTCTGCCACCACCGTTATGGTGGTGAGTTTTGTAAATGCAGGACTGCTGCAGCTTACTCAATCAATCGGCGTGATCATGGGAGCGAATATCGGTACCACGGTCACCGGCTGGATTGTTGCTATTTTGGGATTCAAGGTAAATATCAGTGCAATGGCTCTCCCGGCTATCGGTATTGGATTTGTCTTGATGGTCGTCAAGAAAATCAATAAACAGGACATCGGAGAGACTCTTATCGGATTCGGTCTGTTGTTTATGGGATTGGATTTTCTCAAAGGATCAGTTCCTGATATCAGTCAGCATCCAGAGGTATTATCTTGGTTGGGTCAGTTTACTAATCATGGATTGCTCTCCTATTTCCTATTTGTTTTAGTGGGAACTCTTTTAACGGTCATCGTACAGTCATCTTCGGCCGCCATGGCCATTACCCTGACGATGGCGTATGCGGGGTGGATTGATTATCCTACAGCAGCTGCTATCGTACTTGGTGAAAATATCGGTACGACCATTACGGCTTACCTTGCTTCGTTGGGAACGAGTGTGAATGCCCGCAGAGCGAGTAGGGCCCACACGCTATTCAATATTTTCGGAGTAATCTGGATGACTCCGGTCTTTGGACTATTCCTCAGCTTGGTCAATAGTATTATTCCCGGGGATGTCTATGCAGTTGAAGGGGTTACTTCATTACCTGCTCATCTTGCGATGTTCCATACACTCTTCAATATTACAAATACTTTTTTCTGCAGTTTCTTCGTTCCTCTCCTCGCAAGGATTGTGACAAAACTGGTACCGGATGAGGTAGGCGGGCCGCAGGTGTATTCACTGAAGTACATTCGAGCAACGATGCAGGATACCCCTGAGCTGTATCTCATTACTGTGAAGCGGGAGCTTTCGAAGATGGCGGATATCATCGCTGATATGTTTACGCGATTTTGGGAGATGTTCAGCAGTTCAGAGAAGTTCAATGCAGAAGAGATTGTCACGCAAAAACAGATGGAAGACCTTACTGATCAGATGCAGGAGGAGATTACCAAATTTCTTTCACAGTGCAGCATGGATAACATGAATCAGGTGAGTGCCAATAACGTGTACAGCATGATGCGTATTACCAACGAATTGGAAAGTATTGGTGACAGTTGCTATAATCTGATGATTCTTGCAGAGCGATGTGATGAACAACATATTGAGATTAGTTCCAAGGCTATTGAGAGCCTGCTCCCCTATGTTGATCTGGTAAATCAGTTTATTCGGTTTATCCGAAGTCATCTCAATGAACATATTTCCAGTGAAAATGTTGCTGTCGCTGTGGCCTTGGAAAATAATATCAACCAGATGCGCAGTAGTCTGAAACAGTCGGCATCCACACGTCTGCAATCAGGTAGCGATGTCAAAGCTGAACTGTTGTATATCGATATCCTACGTCATATTGAGCAGATTGGCGACCACTGTTTAAATATCACAGAAAGTCTCAATCGTCTCGGGTAATAAAATGGCACCTACGCAATCTGCGTAAGTGCCATATCACGTGCAATCAGCTGATTGCTATGTTCAGTTACCCTTTATAGGTTCCAGGAAGGATCAGATCACCATACTGATCTCGAGCCTTCTCGATGCGTGCAATAGTGGCATTCCAGTAGTCGAAGATCTCTTGAGGTGTATGCTTGTCCATCTTTTGGTAGAACGCCTTGGTCCGTTCGAGCTTTTCAATCCACTTAGTACAGCGGAAGGTAAATAGATAATCATACGTTTCTTTGGAGAACTCTTCGTTGAGGTGCTTTTTAAACAGTGCAGCAATATCTTCATAGAGCGGAATCTTTCCGGTTGGCGTATCTATCGCTTCATATTCTCCATGGATTCTTCCTTCTGCCCAGTGGAGCCAGACTTTCTTAGCAAGTTTACTGGTAACGAAGTTTCCGTCCTCACCGCGCATGAAATAGTTATTGCTGAATACTTTTGGGGTATCTGTTACTCCCTCCCCGAATTTGATGTTATTCATGGTATAGGTCCCAAGCGGATAGGAGACAAAATCGAGATTTGCCATCGGGCTTGGAGTTCGAACCCCTTCTTTGCCGATAGTGGCACTGGTGGTTTCAGATTCAAGTGTTGCAGCCTTCAGCAGGATACCATCCTTCCAGTTTGGTGATTCTTCGACCGGTACGGTGATATCACTGTCTCTTCCTCCGTACAGAATACCCTGAACTTTAACTCCGTCTTTTGCTTCGAAACCTGCTTTGTCGATGTTATCAAGATAATCAAGTCGCATGGTATAACGAGCATTACCGTGAGCGATACCGACTTCATTGCCGGCATTATCCTTGGTGCCCTTCTTCCATTCACCGAAATGGTTTCGACCTTCGTCGGGTGCTTCCATACCCATGCCGAGCCAGTAGGGTTTTTTATCCGGACCACACAGGATATTGGAGAAAATAACTTCCTGGTCTTTCATGAGGTTCTTGAAAATAACCGGATCATCCTTTTCGTTAACGTCCTTGATAATTCCGAACATACCAAATTCAACGTTTACCGCTCTGAATTCACCATTGATGTTTCTGAAGTAGGCAATATCATCACCGACAATTTGTTCTCCTGGAATCATCGCAGTGGAAGTTTTTCCACAAGCACTTGGATAGGCTCCGCAGAAGTAGGTTTTCCGGTTCTTCTCTTCATCGACCGCAGCCATGACGAACATATGTTCACAAAGCCAGCCTTCATTGCCGGCTTTATTGATAGCCAGGCGCATGGAGTGCTTTTTCAGACCCACAGAGTTTCCTGCATACTGATCATTCATGGAGTACACGATGTTGTTCTGGGTATCCATGTAAATTCTTCTCTTATCGAGATTCACTGAGCATCCGTTTTCATCAAGTTCGCCGGCTGAATGGATGAATCTGAAGAATTCCGATTTTTCTGCATCTTTCATTTTCAAAAAGTGGTTATAAGCTGAGCGGTACAAGATGAACTCGGAGTGAGCAACGTACCAGCTGTCGGTAAACTGAATACACGGAATGGTGAAAGGACTTTCGGTGGGACCTTCAGAAAAGAACTGTACGATTGCATCTTTTCCCGTCATGATTCCTTTCGCAATTCCCATGATTTCGGCATAACCTTCTTCATATTCGATTGAGTTCAGGCTTGCCATCTTCTCCATATTTTCTTTGTATACCATGAACCGGGTGTTTTTCTTATCGCGAGCCTGATCTCCGTACCCATCCCAGTGGATTGTCTGCTTGGAATTCGCAAGATGGTGTTCTTCGCCTTTTGCAAGGGCTTGATCACGTACGTATTGGATATCCTTTTCACTGTCATCGCACACGTAGATAGACATCGGATTGCAGTGTTCTGCAAACGTCCCGATAAATTCCATGATGCGTTCATTGTTCAGAGCTGTCAGTTTAGCAAAACTTTCCTCACTCATCTTCTTTTTTAATACAGTTTCATAATTAATCATATATGCTCCTTGCATGTTGATTTATGTTCCCATTGTGGCGATTTTATCCAGTTTTTGCAACCTGTAGGGTTTCAGATGCCTGAAAATAGACATTAACGCATTATTTTACATGTTACTCGGACATCTGACAGGAAAAACTGAGAAAAACCAATGGCACACCTAGTCATACAACCCGAGATAATGGTGCGATCACTTACCTACAGAGAGGATACCACCTGCCTCTGCGCAGCTTTGTCAGAGGATCAGAGGGGTGTTTCCGGATTCATAGCATTCCACGGTGCCCAATTAGCATTGGTGATCGATTTTACTACCTTGAGTATATTTCGATCATTTGGGTAGCTGGTGATTTTCACAGAACCTGGAATGACTTTCCACCGATCTGCAGTAGTTCCTGCAGCACCGCCGACCCATTCACTTGTAATGATATACTTGCCAAATGATGCCATCTCTGCAGGGTTGAGTGTTATGGTCACTGCCTGATCAAGCATGAATTCCTGACGTACATGGTAGGGATTTTCAACATACGGTTCATAGTCGGGATGTACCCCTTCGGGAAGCAGGTCGTAGTTGGTGTAGACATGTCTGAAGCCTTTTAGTGTGTAGGTTCCCGGCATCACGTTTTCTGCGAAGTAGAACGTATCAGCATCGGCGAGTGCATTAACCATTTTGAATGGTACAACTGTTCCTCGACTATCCTCTACGATAGGAGCCCATCCGGTATAATTCACATTCGTGAGATACGTCTCTTTTCCACCGGCTTCAAGGACCAGCATCGAAGCTTCTGCAGAGACTGGCGGTTCTACCGAAAGTGCAGTGAAGATTGACATACACCCGGTGACCGACAGCGTCATGAGTACCACAAAGCCAATAACCTTTAGTTTTTTCATAATATCCTCCATGCAACCTATGTCATTATTCTAGTTTATGGCATATTAGGTGTCAAATGATATGTATATATTATAGGCAAAGAGATGTTCCAACAGAAAACAAGCAAACAGCCCGGTAAATCTGTACAAAATGGTGAGTCGTAGTATACTGAGAGGCATGAAAAAGGCCATGATTGCTCCCATTATCTTTGCTGTACTCACGATGCTGTCCATCGCGGGGTACGCTGTTGTATTTTTTTGGATCCCCATTCCGCTATTCTTTAAAGTGATCATTGCCATCGTAGTAGTATCATTGATCATTGCAATGGGGTATGTCCTAGTAGAGCGAAACCGGGAACTCAAGGAGGAAGAACACTATGATTCTGGTGAATACTGATTATATTTCGGGGAAAACCTGCAGCACGATTGGACTCGTTCGCGGGTCTACCATACGCGCAAAGCACCTCGGTAAAGATATTCTTGCCGGTCTGAAGACCATAGTTGGTGGAGAATTGACCGGCTACGGGCAAATGCTGGATGAAGCTCGCTCTATTGCTACAAGACGGATGGTCGAACAAGCTCAGGAGCTGGGTGCTGATGCTGTGATCAACGTTCGCTATGCAACAAGCAATGTCATGACTGGAGCTGCAGAAATTCTCGTATACGGTACAGCAGTACAGTTTACCGAAAACTGATATTCACAGACTCTTAACATAAGGGATTGATCAACCCGAGCTGATTGCACTACGATGTGCTCCATGATACGCGCTGATGCACTGCAAATTCTCTGTGAAATCAGCAAAATCCTCGATGAGACTGAAGATCTCAAAAAGATCCTCCATCCTATTCTCGACTCTCTTGCTTCACACACCCCGGTGGTGCGTGGAGCGATTACCTTGATTAACCGTAATACTAATGAAATCCTCATCGAATCTGCCCATGGTCTAACAGATGACCAGAAACGACGGGGACGGTATCAGGTGGGAGAAGGAATTACCGGTCAGGTGGTGGAGACGGGGAAGCAGGTGGTTATTTCCGATATTTCCCTTGATGCAAGATATATGAACAAGACAGGAGCTGAGACGGAGCTCATTGCCCAGAATAAACAGGTTTCCTTTATCTGCGTTCCAGTACGCAGTGACAATCATACCATCGGTACCTTGAATATCTCCTTCATTGAGGTTTCTGAACAGGATCTACAACTGTACGTTCAGCTTCTTTCCGTTATAGCCTCTATGATTGCCCGAGCCGTAAAAATCCGACAGGAGTTGCGTGAAGAAAAAGAGCAGCTCGTTGAAGAAAACCGTCGACTCAAACAGGAACTGGAAAATCGTGCGGCCCCAGAGCGGATTATCGGACGCTCTCAGGTCATGCAGGAGCTGTTTGCCATGATGCATCAGGTTGCATCAAGTGAGGCTACCGTACTGATCCGAGGTGAAAGTGGTACCGGAAAGGAGCTGGTGGCACAGGAAATACATGATTGCAGCCGACGTGCGGAAAAACCCTTTATCAAGGTCAACTGTGCAGCACTTCCTGAAGGGGTGATCGAGAGTGAACTCTTCGGCCACGAGAAGGGAGCCTTTACCGGGGCTCATACCTTGCGACGTGGAAGATTTGAACTTGCCGACCAGGGAACGCTGTTTCTTGATGAAGTGGGAGAGTTGTCTCCACAGATGCAGGTGAAGCTTCTGCGGGCGGTTCAAGAGCAGGAATTTGAGCGGGTGGGGGGTACGAAAACAATTAAGGTTCATGTACGCATCATTGCCGCAACAAATCGGAACCTGGAGCAGGAAATGCTCTCCGGTCGTTTCCGGGAAGATCTCTACTATCGATTGAATGTATTTCCTCTGCACATTCCTCCGCTTCGGGAACGCAAGTCTGATATTCTTTTATTGTGTGATCACTTCATTGAAACCTACAATCGGAAAAATAGAGCTTCAGTCAAGCGGATAACGAGTAATGCGATTGATCTGTTGATGATGTACCACTGGCCGGGAAATGTTCGGGAGTTGGAGAACTGTATTGAGCGGGCAGTCATCCTCAGCCGTGATGATGTTATCCATGCATTTCACCTTCCCCCAAGTCTCCAGTCAGCAGAATCTTCCAATACCACATTTTCCTCATCTCTCCAGCAGGAGCTTGATGCATTGGAAAAGGAGCTCATTACTGATGCGCTCAAACATACCCAGGGCAATCGCGCCCAGGCTGCCCGTGAACTTGGTATTACCGAGAGAATTATGGGACTGCGGGTGGAGAAATACCGGATCGATACCGAGCGATATCGAATCTAATAACCTTCCTGTGAGTAGGTTGTCTCCATGAATCCTACATTAATGTAGGGTTTTTCTCATAAGTAAAGCTCTTGGCATCTGAGATTTTTTGAAAAACTGAAAAATACTAACTCTTTCTATTACATATAATAACATTCTTTTTATCATGTTTATTCCAGAATATTTCCTTGTTGGCATGCCTTTTGCATATTTGGATGCATCATATACAATAGGAGATACAGAACATGAAGAAGCGAAGGACTATCATGACTGGTGGATTAGCTGTGGTGGGAAGTGCTGCGTTATGGGCAGCAGAGGTGCAGAGTACCTTGGTACTGCATCAACAGGCAATTGATATGATCTGGCTACTTTTCGCCTCGACGCTTGTCTTTTTTATGCAGGCGGGATTTGCCATGGTAGAAACCGGTCTTACCCGTGCAAAGAATGCGGGAAATATCATAATGAAGAACATGATGGATTTCAGTGTCGGTGCTCTGGTATTCTGGGCAGTCGGCTATGCGTTCATGTATGGGAATTCTCAGGGAGGCTTGATCGGGTTTTCTCAGTTTTTTATCATCGATGCCGATACTACACTGATGCGGGATTGGATGTTTCAGGTAGTCTTCGCCGCAACAGCTGCCACCATCGTCTCGGGGGCTATGGCGGAACGAACCCGTTTCAGTGCCTATCTGGCCTACAGTATGGTTATATCTGCCTGCATCTATCCCATTTCCGGACATTGGATATGGGGCGGTGGATGGCTCGGGCAGCTGGGTTTTCATGATTTTGCCGGATCGACAGTGGTGCATGCCGTAGGTGGTACAGCGGCTTTAGTAGGAGCGCTGTTCCTTGGACCTCGTATCGGCAAGTATGTCATTCAGGGGGATACGATCACTTCAAAGGCAATACTCGGCCATAACTTACCGCTGGCTAGTCTTGGTGTTTTCATCCTCTGGTTCGGTTGGTACGGATTCAATGCAGGTTCCACTTTGAGTGGTACCGATGCCAACATGGCTACGATTGCCGTAACTACCACCCTCGCAGCTTCCAGCGGGGCAGTGGGTGCTATGGGTCTTTCCTGGAAACAATTCGGCAAACCCGATGTCAGTATGACACTCAATGGGGCTCTAGCCGGATTAGTCGGGATAACTGCAGGAACTGCCGTGGTAACTCCTTTAGGAGCTATTATTATTGGATTTATTGCGGGATTGCTCGTGGTAGTTTCAGTCAGATATATCGATATTCGGTTGCATATCGATGATCCCGTAGGGGCGGTAAGCGTACATGGCATTTGCGGTGTATGGGGTACGATTGCGGTGGGACTGTTTGCCCGGGGAGATGCTGTTCGTGGATTATTCTATGGAGGAGGGCTGCGACAGTTAGGGGTACAGACACTGGGAGCTTTTACCGTTGTGGCCTGGGTATTAGTCTCTTCAACACTCCTCTTTTTTCTGATAACTCGTACGCTCGGACTACGGGTTGATGCAGATCACGAGTTAGCCGGACTCGATCTCTCAGAACACAGTACTGAGTCGTATAGTGGATTTCAAATTTTTACTACCATGTAGGAGGACACTGCCATGAAACTGATTATCGCCTATATTCAGCCGGAAAAGCTGACTGCCGTGAAACAGGCATTGTATGCACGGCAGATTTATAAAATATCTGTGACGAATGCCATGGGGTGCGGACAGCAGAAGGGATATACAGAGACCTATCGCGGTGTCGATATCGAGGTGAATCTCCTGAAGAAGCTTCGTATTGAAATAGCGGTGAATGATGCATTTGTCGATGCAACGGTTGCTGCTATTCTTGCAGGGGCAGAAAGCGGAACGATCGGAGATGGAAAGATTTTTATCCTCCCGATAGAAGAGTGTGTTCGGATTCGCAATAAGGATTCCGGTGAGCGCGCGATTGGATAAATTCATACAATAATGTAGGAATGTATGGCACTTTCCTACAATTCTGTAGGAAGGTGTCGGTAGAAAAAATTTTATAAATATATACCTTATATTAAATTAATAATCTTGGCACACTTGTTGCTTACTTTCTTGTATCAAAACAACAGGAGTAACCAGGATGAATGACCGTATTGATTACACGAAGACCTCCCTCTTGGAGGTATACGGACAGCATTGTTTCAGTGATGCGGTGATGCGCGAACGATTGCCAGGCAATGTCTACCGTGACCTGAAAGCAGTGCAGTTGGGAACCAGAAAGCTTTCCGGACAAACCGCTGAAGTTGTGGCAAATGCGATGAAAGACTGGGCGATCGAACGGGGAGCAACTCATTTCACTCACTGGTTTCAACCACTTACCGGACTCACTGCTGAAAAGCACGATTCTTTTATTTCTCCGATGCCGGATGGTTCAGTGTTGTTGGAATTCAGCGGGAAGGAACTTATCCAGGGTGAACCTGATGCTTCCTCATTTCCCAATGGAGGACTTCGTGCCACCTTTGAAGCTCGTGGATATACTGCCTGGGATACCAGTTCTCCTGCGGTCATCAAGGATGTGAGTGGGGTAAAGACACTCGTGATACCTACAGCATTCATTTCCTATACGGGGGAAGCTCTTGATAAAAAGGTACCGCTTCTCCGTTCCATGTCAGCACTGAATACACAGGCTCTGCGTGTGTTACGGGCTCTGGGGAATACCTCCTGTCACCGGGTGTTCACCCATGTTGGACCGGAGCAGGAATATTTCCTTATTGATGAGGCCTTCTACCATCGACGACCGGATCTCAGACTCTGCGGGCGGACCGTTTTTGGAGCCATGAGTCCGAAAGGACAGCAAATGGAAGACCACTACTTCGGTGCTATCAAGGAACGAATTGGTCTCTTCATGAAGGAACTGAACTATGAACTGTGGCGCTTAGGTATTTCCGCAAAAACGCAGCATAACGAAGTTGCACCGAATCAGTTCGAAATTGCCACTGTATTCGAGTCGGCAAATATTTCTACCGATACCAATCAACTGTTGATGGAAATGATAAAGAATATCGCTCGACATCATCATTTGGTTGCACTGTTGCATGAGAAACCCTTTGCAGGAGTAAACGGGTCAGGAAAGCACAACAACTGGTCGATTGCTACCGATGATGGACAGAATCTTCTGAAACCGGGTGATAGTCCGGGAGACAATGTACAGTTTCTCCTCTTTCTGACTGCCGTGATTGCCGCTGTTGATCAGTATGGAACGCTCTTACGTCTTTCTGCAGCTACCAGTGGTAACGATCACCGGCTGGGTGCTGACGAAGCTCCTCCTGCAGTGGTCTCTCTCTATCTTGGGCAGGCCTTAACCGATATTCTTGATGCCATCGCAGAAGATCGTCCCTTAGTGCGGACAGACGGCAAGCGTGTTGAACTCGGGCTTACCACGATCCCCTCCTTTCCTCTTGATGATACTGATCGAAACCGGACCTCTCCCTTTGCATTCACTGGTAATAAATTTGAATTTAGGATGGTAGGATCATCGCAATCCCTTGCGGGACCGAATACCATGCTGAATGTTGCCGTGAGTGAAGTATTATCACAGGTAGCTGACCGGCTTGAGGCTTCTGAAGATACCCTGCAGGAAGTGAAATTATTGATCCGGGAATTATACAAAAAACATAAGCGAATTGTATTTAACGGAAATGGATATGCTCTTGACTGGATTGAAGAAGCACAGAAGCGGGGATTGCCGAATCTCACCAGTTCAGTGGATGCTCTTACACATCTTGATGATCCTCAATACATCAAGCTCTGTGAGAAGCATGGTGTATTTAGTGCGGTAGAGCTAAAATCTCGGAAAGATATTTATTTACGGACCTATGCAGAGCAGTTGCACATTGAGGCAACAGTCATGGTGCGAATGGCTCGACAGATGGCAATACCTGCTGCAATGCAGTATTTGGATCGTACACTGCATGTACTTACTGCTCAGCAGAATCTTTCTTGGGAACCTCGCATGCAGCGTACTGCAGCCCAGCATCTATCTGAAGAGTGCGAGGCTGCTCTACAGGCGCTTGACCGGCTGGAATCACATCTCGCAGCATTAGATGATCATGCTCTATCTGCCTTGGATCATGCCCGATATTACCGTGATGTGATCGTTGGTGATATGCAGCAGTTGAGAGTACATATCGATATTCTGGAAGAACTCACCGATGCTTCTCTCTGGCCGTACCCATCCTATGAAAATATGCTGTTCCACCTGTGATTTGAAATAACAAGTGAGAGAAAAATCCATGAATCAAAGAAATAATACGATGACATCGCTCAAACACCTGCAAAAACATATTCAGAGAACAGGCCGGTATGGATTATATGAAGTTGCCGCTGAACATGATAGCTGCGGGGTCGGTTTTGTTGCCCAGCTTGATGGAGTTGCCCGGCATTCCGTGGTTTCTGATGCCCTGAAAGTCTTGGAAAATATGGAACATCGGGGGGCAGTCGGTGCGGATGCGAAGACCGGTGATGGATCCGGGATCATGGTGCAGATTCCCGATCAGTTTTTTCGTTCACAGGTGCCGCATATCATTGACGATGCTATCACGTCGTATGCCGTTGGCATGGTTTTTCTCCCGCGTGAACAGTCACTCTATAATCGTTGTATCGATGAAATCACCGGTCAGTGTGAAGTCGCAGGATTTCACGTGCTCGGGTGGCGGGATGTCCCGGTTGATTCAACGTTGTTGGGGACGTTTGCCAGCGAGACAGAACCGGTAATAAAACAATGGTTCATTACCCATCCTGAGCTGCATGAACAGGCACTGCAGCGCTCGTTGTATGTGGTACGCCGGAAGATTGAGAAAGCGATACAAGCGGCAGATCTGGATTTGCAGGATTTTTATATCTGCAGTCTCTCTCATTCCGTTATTGTGTATAAGGGAATGTTGACCGGCAACCAGGTGGCTCCTTACTTCCGGGATGTAACCGATCCCCTGTTCACCAGTGCTTTCTGTATCGTCCACTCCCGTTTCAGTACGAATACGCTGCCCCAGTGGCGTCTCGCTCAGCCCTTTCGTTTTGCAGCTCACAATGGCGAAATTAATACCATTCAGGGCAATATCAATCGGCAGAAAGCGCGTGAAGGGTTCATGTCCTCAGCTTTGCTCGGTGCACAGTTGTCTGCCATAACGCCGATAATCGATGATACCGGCAGTGATTCTGCGGTGTTCGACAATGTGCTTGAACTGTTTACCATGGCCGGGAGGAGCATCCCCCATGTCATGATGATGATGATACCTGAAGCTTATGGACCGGAAATTCACATGAGCGCTGATAAACGGGCTTTTTACGAATACCATTCCATTCTTATGGAACCCTGGGATGGTCCGGCAGCCATGGTGTTCACAGACGGTCGCTATGTAGGGGCAACCCTCGATCGAAATGGTTTGCGTCCTGCTCGATACACCATCACCACAGATGGACTTGTCGTGCTCGCAAGTGAGGCAGGAGTTCTCGATATCCCGGTCGAACGGGTGAGGACAAAAGGGCGGCTGCTTCCCGGGAAGATGTTTCTCGTTGATCTGAAACACCACAATATCGTTCCTGACAATGTGATTAAGTCTAAATTGTCCCGGCAGTTTCCCTATCGGAGATGGGTTAAGGACAGTCGCATAGAATTACGGGGACTGTTTGCTCCCTCTGGAGTACCCTCACTCAATACGCAGGAGTTACGAGAGAAACAGGTGTTGTTTGGATATACCGATGAGGATGTAAAAACGGTGATTACTCCCATGGCGCTTCAGGGCCAGGAGGCTATCGGTTCGATGGGATTCGATACCGGTCTTGCGGTTTTTACCGAACATCGTCATCTGCTGTTCGCATACTTCAAACAGCGGTTTGCGCAGGTAACTAACCCTCCGATAGATCCACTGCGCGAGCAGATAATGATGTCATTAGAAAGTTATATCGAGAATGAAAGTAACCCGCTCGATATTGATCAGCGACAGTTTCGCAGTCTGAAGCTGAACCATCCGGTTCTCAGTGCGCGAGATATGGCCCGTATTAGAAATAACGCCCATGATGATCTTCGCACTGCCGACATCGATATCACCTTTTCCTGTGATACCGGTTCTCTGGGTATGGCTGAGGCAATGGACCGGATCTGCCGGGAAGCTGAACAGTGTGCACTGCAGGGGATTTCCCTCCTCATCCTTACTGACCGGGACGCTGGCAAAAGCCGGGTTCCAGTTCCTTCATTACTTGCCGTCTCGGGGTTGCACCAGCATATGCTGAAAAAACAGATGCGCGGTCGCATCGGCATCATTATTGAGACTGGAGAAGTGCGTGAGGTATTTCACTATGCCTTGCATCTCGCCTTCGGCTGCGATGCCATCTGCCCCTATATTGCTTTTGCTACCGTAAGAGAACTGTCGGAACGAGGAGACCTCGGGACATTGAGTCCTGAATTAGCTGCCGATAACTATGTGAATGCAGTGAAAAAAGGATTGCTGAAAACCTTCAGTAGAATGGGTATCTCAACCCTGCACAGTTTTTTCAATACGCAGATTTTTGAGGCTGTAGGACTCAGTGATGAGTTCATTCAGCAATACTTCACGGGAACGATTTCACGTATCGGTGGGATTGGATTGCCCGAACTTACCGAAGACAGTCTATATCGACATCGATGTGCCTATCCCGTCCAGAATACAAAGCCCCTGCTGCGAGAACCCGGAGGAGCTTTCCGCTATCGAAAACATGCGGAATTGCACTATTGGTCGCCGGAGGCTATCAGCTTGTTGCAGATGGCGGTACAACAGCAGGATTATCAGAAATTCAAGGAATTCTCTGCGCATATGGATGCTATCTATCGATCACATGGAGAGCTGCGTGGACTGATCACCTTTCGTGGTATTGAGGCGATACCGATTGAAGAGGTAGAACCTGTAGAAGCTATTACCAGACGATTTGTATCCGCTGCTATGTCAATCGGTTCGATCAGCAGAGAAGCTCATGAAACCGTTGCGATTGCCATGAATAGGCTAGGGGCTAAAAGCAACAGCGGTGAGGGAGGTGAGGACCCTGCTCGGAATGAGCCTTTACCAAATGGTGATTCACTTCGTTCCCGGATCAAGCAGATAGCTTCAGGCCGGTTTGGGGTCACTACCGAGTACCTCATGAGTGCCGATGAGCTTCAGATAAAAATGGCACAGGGTGCTAAACCAGGTGAAGGGGGACAGCTGCCTGGGAATAAGGTTACTGAATATATCGCAAAAATTCGTCACACGGTTGAAGGAGTCACTCTTATTTCGCCGCCTCCGCATCATGATATCTATTCGATAGAGGATCTGGCTCAACTGATCTTTGATTTGCGTCAGGTGAATCCACGGGCAGAAATTTCCGTGAAGCTGGTATCTGAAGCAGGGGTTGGGACAATTGCCGCCGGGGTATGTAAAGCCAAGGCTGATCGTGTTTTGATATCAGGTATGAATGGCGGGACCGGTGCTTCACCGCTCACCGCAATCAGGCATGCAGGAATGCCGTGGGAATTAGGCCTTGCAGAGACGCAGCAGACACTGGTAATCAACGGTTTACGGGACCAGATCATTGTACAGGTTGATGGACATTTGAAGACGGGAAGGGATTTAGCGATTGCTGCATTGCTCGGAGCTGAAGAATTTGGGTTTGGCACTTCTCTGCTCATTTCTCTTGGGTGTATGATGGTGAGGAAATGCCATCTCAATACCTGTCCTTTTGGCGTCGCGACACAAAATCCGGAACTCAGAAAACTGTTTCATGGGAAAGCTGATTATATAGTGAATTTCCTAAGATTTGTTGCACAAGAATTACGAGAGTATATGGCTCAACTGGGTTTTAGAACTCTTCAGGAGATGGTGGGACGGGTTGATTTGCTCTCCTCTATCGCTTCTCCTCCACAAATGCGGACTGAGCAGGTTACGCTTGAGCGGCTTCTTGCTTCGCAGCATGTACATCTTGGAGTTCCCCTGAGTAGTATTGCCTCCCATAAAGCAGTGACAACTTCCCCGGTGGATCAACAGATTGCACATCGATTACAACGATTCTGGGAACAGCGGCAGGTGAAAACCATTGATCTGGCTGTTTGCAATACCGATCGTACGGTAGGTGGACGGATTAGTGGAGAAATTGTATCCAGATTTGGCGCCATGGGGCTTCCCGATGATACGCTGACGCTGCAATGTACCGGTTCAGCAGGACAGAGTTTTGGAGCTTTTCTTCCTCCCGGCCTTACGCTTCGCCTGCAGGGAGAAGCGAACGACTACGTTGCAAAGGGGCTCAGCGGCGGTACCGTAATTGTGCTTCCTCCAGATAACGCCCGGTTCCGGGCAGAACGGAATACCATTTGTGGAAACGTGGCGCTGTACGGAGCAACGTCCGGGTGTGTTTTTATTCGTGGGATGGCCGGTGAACGGTTTGCTGTACGTAATAGTGGTGCAACCGCGGTAGTTGAAGGTCTTGGCGATCATGGCTGCGAGTATATGACCGGAGGAGTTGTGGTAGTCCTTGGCGGGACAGGAAAGAACTTTGCAGCCGGAATGAGTGGCGGGATAGCCTATGTCTATGATCCGGGAGAACTGTTCGATACCCGATGTAATCTCGATATGGTTGAATTGGAGAGCCTGTGGGATCGGGAGGATCGGGAAAATCTTAAAGCGCTGTTGGAAAAGCATGCCCGGCTAACCGGCAGTCATCTGGCAGCAGGTATGCTTGATGACTGGGAGGCACAGTATCCTCAGTTTGTGAAAGTCATGCCTGTGGAGTACCGGAAGGTGTTGGACCGGATGAAAATGAATGAGGATCGTGATGATGAGACGATTTCGGCAACCGAGGAGGTGTATCATGGGTAGTGCTGACGGATTTCTTCGTATCGCACGGGTTGAAACTGCATGCCGATCGATATCTACAAGACTGACAGATTTCAATCAGGTGAAACGCGACTTGACTGAGCAGCAGATTGCAGAACAATCACAACGCTGTATGGACTGTGGTGTACCATTTTGCCATATGTATGGGTGTCCATTGGGGAATCGCATTCCCGATTACATCGACGCTGTTGCCCATGGCCATTGGCAGGAAGCGTTACATGTATTGCATGCAACCAATAATTTCCCTGAAATTACGGGACATGTCTGTCCTGCTCTCTGTGAGGCTTCTTGTACCTTGGCTGTACATTTTGATGCAACTACCTGTCAGCAGATTGAATTGCGGATTGTTGAACATGGATGGGAACAGGGATGGATCACTCCTCAAATTCCCTCGGTTACAACGGGTAAACGGATAGCAGTGGTCGGTTCAGGCCCTGCCGGACTTGCATCTGCACAGCAATTGCGGCGTTCCGGACATGAGGTAGTGGTGTTTGAACGATCAGCTCGGCTTGGTGGACTGCTTACCTATGGTATTCCACCGTTTAAACTCGAAAAGTGGATTGTACAGAGGAGAATTGAACAGTTACGCAGTGAGCAGGTGATATTTGAAACAAAGGTCCATGTCGGTACTGATCTTTCTCTTGGCTATCTTGCACAGAAGTTTGATGCTGTCGTATATGCTGGAGGAACACCGATCCCTCGTGATCTTGAGATTCCCGGCAGGGGGCTTGCGGGTATTCATTTTGCTTTGAAGCTACTTGGTCAGCAACAGGCAGAAGATATATCTGATCATCAGCCGGCGGTGAAGCCAATCAATCCTCAGGGTAAACATGTAGTGGTTATCGGGGGAGGTGATACCGGTTCCGATTGTATCGGGACGGTGCTCAGAAAGGGGTGTGCCTCGGTAACACAGATCGAATTGCTCCCTGAACCTCCTACAGAACGAACGCTGGATAACCCGTGGCCACAATGGCCCCGTACATTGAAAACCACTACTAGCCATGAAGAAGGCGGGGTGCGTATGTGGAGTATTGGGACGGTCGGATTTTCCGGAAGTGACGGTCATGTTTCTGCAGTACAGTGTGTTAAATTAGCATGGACGGGCAACTCGTATCGCAAGATCGCTGGTTCCGAATTTACCTTGAAAGCAGATCTGGTGTTGTTGAGTATGGGGTTTTTGCCCAATCGACAGATTGCAGAATTTCTTGAAGATACTGATGAGAGATTTCACCGGAACATATTCTGTGCAGGAGATGCACAAAACGGTCCTTCTCTGGTAGTACGTGCAATCAATTCCGGGAGAATGTGTGCTCAGGAAGTAGAGGCATTCCTCTCATGACATTATACACCGTAGGTGACATCTTCATCAGTTTCTGAGAGCAGTTCCTGTCCTTCTTCTTCAATCACATCGATATATAATTCATCATCGATTTCCGTGATACCGATGATCGTGAATCCCAGTTCATGATCATGATAGAGTTTATGTATTGCCGCATCATTAATTCGTTCGCCCGGGATGATCAGAGGAAAGCCGGGAGGATAGATACTCACCAGACTCGCCGATATCTTTGATTCGGATTCGCTGAGTATCACGGGTTTTTTAGGCGCGTAATATGCATCCCGAGGAGTCAGTTCGAAGATGGGAAGTTCCCGTGTGTCGATAAAATCGTCAGGTTGTTCCACATCGCCGTATCCGTCCTGAACGAGCTGTTCAATTGTCTCTGCAAAAAACAGGAGATTTTCCCGTGTCTGTTCTACATCGATGGCATCGGCCATGCTGAGGGTCAGCAGCATATGCTTTTGCCCCGCAAGCTCAATTTCAATACCATACTGTTCAGAGAGTATCTCTTTGATGCGGATAAGGTTAATTTCTTCCCGTTCTGCACATCGAAAAATCACTTTTAATGGATCATATGCGGTAAATCCGCCAGCTGCCAATACACCATCGGGGGGGGCTATGACAATGAATTCGCTGGTGTTCATCTCAGCCCTAGTGGTCTCCAGCATATCAAGCAGCGCTGTGTACCGCTGTTCGCCCAGTTCACTGGCTTCAGAGAGTGCTGCATCAATACTCATGAGGAAGAGGGCACTTGGAGAGGTACTTTGCAGCAGTGAAAGCATGAGATCAATACGTTCATCCATTAACTGAGAAGTACCTGCTGAATTAAGCAGTGCTGTCTGGTAGAGTCCTCCAAGTGTTTTATGCATGGATTGTACGGTATAGTCGGCTCCGGCCTGAATTGCCGGGGATGGAAGTTCTTTATGGAACGTGAAATGGGTGCCATGGGCTTCGTCTACGAACAGAGCCGCGCTATGTGCATGACAGATTTCAGCAAGCCGTGGGATATCGAGACTGATACCGAAGTAATTTGGAGAAGTCACCATGACGAGTGTGATGTCGTGCAGTGAAAGGATCTCTTCGATCTTTTCCAGATAGATAGAACCGTAGGCGTATTCGGGCAGATTAGGAACCGGTTCAATATAGATCGGAATGGCTCCATTAAATATTAGGCCCATGAGGACAGCCTTATGACATTCCCGATGCACAAGTACTTTCTCTCCCGGCTTCACTAACGCCCCAAGAATTGCATGAATACCCACTGAGGACCCATTGACCAGGAACCAGGTGCGTTTTGCCCCCATAATCTGGGCAGCACGTTCCTGTGCATACTTGAGTTCTTTTTTGGGGAAGGCAAGGACATCACTGCGGGATACTTCGGTGATATCGTAGGAGAAGACCTGTTCTCCCCAGATATCTTTGAGAAATGCAGGAGCTCCCTTTCCTTGTTTGTGCCCGGGCATACAATAGAAGGTCTTTGCATCTTTCACATATTCACGTAATTCAAAAGCAAATGGATTCTGTTTGTGTTGCATGGAGCGACCTCCTATGGTCCCCCAGAAGGGATTAGTTTATGGTACCCGAATGATTTCAGATAGGAACCACTCGGTAAACACTACTTGTGCCGGTCCACTTTGCCCTATAACAGAAGATTTTACAAGTTTTTACCCCCACTATTTCTCGTTAAATTCAGAAAATTCATCGTTAAGAATTAATTCGCCTTCCCGGTATGTTTGACTAAATGTTGCTCATTAACTATCATAACCTATCCTTTTTTTGAGAGAATCTTGAGTGTTACTATCCATTATTGCGGTTATCGCAGGAATTTCGCTTCTCATATGGAGTGCAAACCTCTTTGTTGATGGAGCTTCAAAAATAGCCGGGTACCTCGGAATGTCACCACTGTTGATCGGTATGGTCGTAGTGGGGTTCGGTACGTCATCACCTGAACTTATTGTTTCAGTGCAGGCTGCACTGAGTGGGAATTCTTCACTTGCACTGGGCAATGCCTATGGTTCCAACATAGCCAATATTGCACTCATCCTCGGGATTACTTCCTTGCTGGTTCCCATCACGGTTCATTCAGGGATACTGAAAAAGGAATTGCCTATTCTCACTGGGGTAACAGCTTTTTCGGCCTGGATCGTATCAGATGGTGTTGTTTCGAGGTTGGACTCCTTTTTTCTTCTTCTCCTCTTTTCCCTGCTCATGGTTTGGAGTATCAGGCAGGGAAGTGCTCAACAGGAAGACGAACTGGCTGCTGAGATTGAGGAAAAACTTGCATCGTCTCCGATTTCATTAAAACGCGCAGCAGGGCTCTGTGCGGGAGGTCTGATCATTCTTGTTGTCAGTGCCAGACTGTTGATCTGGGGGGCGGTGAACATTGCACAGGCACTTGGTATGAGTGATCTGGTGATTGGATTGACTATTGTGGCACTCGGTACGTCTCTGCCGGAACTTGCCTCAGCAATTGCCGCTGTCCGGGTAGGAGAACACGATCTTGCCTTAGGAAATGTGCTGGGTTCCAATCTGTTCAATACCCTTGCCGTAGTGGGTCTTGCGGGAATTATTTCTCCGATTGAGGTTGGACGTGAAGTTTTTACACGAGACATACCAGTATTAGGCATGTTAACCGTATCGCTGTTTGTGATTGGATATCGATTTTTCCACGGGAAAGGGAGAATCAATCGATTTGAAGGTCTGTTTCTCCTGCTGTGCTATATCGGCTACACGTATGTATTGATCTTTCAATAAAAAGCCACCGGGAAACCCCCAGTGGCTTGCTATGAGATTTCCTTACGATTTACATCGCCATAAAGAGTTCAATATCATCGTCAACTGATCCAATTCCGGCAATACCGAACTGTTCGACCAGAACCTTTGCCACATTCGGTGAAAGGAAGCCGGGGAGCGTTGGTCCCAGATGAATGTTCTTCACCCCAAGGTAGAGCAACGCAAGGAGTACGATTACTGCCTTCTGTTCATACCAGGCAATATTGTAGGCAATTGGAAGCTCGTTCACATCATCAAGACCGAAGATCTCCTTAAGTTTGAGAGCAATCACTGCAAGAGAGTAAGAGTCATTGCACTGCCCAGCGTCCAGTACGCGTGGAATACCACCAATATCTCCTAAGGGGAGTTTGTTGTATCGGTATTTCGCACAACCGGCGGTGAGGATTACGGTGTCCTGAGGAAGCTTCTCAGCAAATTCAGTGTAATATTCACGGTTCTTCATGCGGCCATCGCATCCGGCCATGACGAAGAATTTCTTGATGGCTCCTGACTTGACTGCATCAACCACTTTGTCTGCAAGTGCAAACACCTGATTATGGGCAAATCCACCAACAATCGTCCCTTTTTCAATCTCCTCTGGTGCAGAGAGTTTTTTCGCATGTGCGATAATTTTTGAAAAATCCTTTTTCCCCTCTGCATCAGCGGTGATATGAGTACACCCAGGATAACCCGATGCTCCTGTAGTGTAGATTCTGCTGCGGATCTCTTCAGATTTCGGCGGAACAATACAGTTCGTGGTAAACAGGATCGGACCTTTGAATGATTCGAATTCGGTTAGCTGTTTCCACCATGCATTACCGTAGTTACCAACAAAGTGATCATATTTCTTGAAAGCCGGATAGTAGTTGGCTGGGAGCATTTCTCCATGCGTGTAGACATCTACACCAGTCCCCTTGGTCTGCTCAAGAAGCATTTCCATATCCACCAGATCATGTCCGGAGATAAGAATGGCGGGATTGTTTCTTACCCCGATATTCACTTCAGTGATTTCCGGGTTCCCGTACTTGGATGTGTTTGCTTCATCAAGCAAAGCCATTGCCTTAACACCGTACTCTCCGGTTTTCAGGGTAAGGGCAACTAATGCATCAGCATCAAGGGAGTCGTCGAGCAGCGCAGCAAGAGCTTCATACATAAAGGTGTACAGATCCGCATCTTCCTTCCCGATATTCAATGCATGTTCACCATAGGCGGCCATCCCCTTCAAGCCATAGGTGATAAGCTCTCTGAGAGAACGCACATCTTCATTGGCTGTTGCAAGAACGCCGACTTCATCACTTTCCGATTTCTTTACCAAAGCATCATGTCCTGCTGTAGTAAATGTAGCTGCATCGTGCAGTCCCGAAATATTCTTTTGAGCGGCAAGTTCATCTCGAATGCCCATCATTTTGACAATTTGTGCTTCGATGGCCCCATCATCAAAATTTGCATTGGTGATGGTCATGAATAAACTGGTCAGCAGTTCATGATTTACTGTATGAAGTGAAGCAACATCTGCTGAACTTTTCGTAACGATCTGGGCAATCCCTTTTGTAACGTAGATCAGGAGGTCCTGAAGGTTTGAAACTTCAGCATTCTTCCCACAGACACCTTTAACGGTGCATCCACTATTCCGTGCCGTTTCCTGGCACTGATAACAAAACATGCTCATACATACTCCTAATAATAATTCACCTATACTTACGATAGGTGATCGATTTTTGATGATATAATTCCGGGACAGAGGACCACATGCTTTCTAAGTCTTTGAACTTCATAAGGAGTCTGTCCTCGGTCCCGAATT
>Ga0334895_1001477_pt1 | contig 23678 bp, 16 predicted proteins | sample GraSluR3_MG_7_FD_207229 | JGI IMG/M metagenome (GOLD analysis project Ga0334895, IMG submission 207229) | Sludge microbial communities from methane-producing bioreactor in Wageningen University, Netherlands - Granular Sludge_31_05-R3 | ecosystem: Engineered > Bioreactor > Anaerobic >... | reverse complement strand
TTATTCGCAGATAAACCAGTCATTAAGCAGGTTTGGTTTGTTATAAGTTAAATCATCTCTGGATTGATACTTTTTGACAGTTTTTCCGCTTTCTTCGACTACTATTTGGGCTGCTGCGGTATCCCATTCCATTGTTGGGCCTAGTCTGGGGTAGATATCAGCTTTGCCTTCAGCAATATAGCAGAGTTTTAAAGAACTTCCGGCAGATATAAATTCTACTTCTTTGAATTCTTTTTTCTTTTCTTCAACGAAGTCCATTAGTTCTTGTGTGGCGTGGGATCTGCTGCCTATAATTACAAGCTTATCAGTTTCTATTGTTGTTTTTCCGGTTAGTTTTAGAGGAGTATTTGCTTTATCCTGCTTGTATGATCCCTCGCCTTTGATGGCATAATATGTTATATTGTAAACAGGGATATAGACAACGCCCAGAATTGGTTTATTATCTTGAATTAAGGCAATATTAACGGTGAATTCACCGTTTTTTTTAATAAATTCTTTAGTGCCGTCGAGTGGATCAACCAACCAGAAAGGGTTCCAGTTTTTTCTGGTGGTATAATCAACACTTTTTGATTCTTCAGAAAGAATAGGTATATCAGGGTATTTTGCTTTTAATGCAGATGTAATCAGATTATGTGATCTTTTATCAGCTTCTGTGAGAGGTGATTTATCCTCTTTAAGTTCATAATCAAACTTTTGATTATAGACTTCAAGTATTTCAGTACCTGCTTTTTTTGCTATATCGATAATATCAGAAATTTGTATATTGTTAAGTGTCAGGGTTTCCATATAAAAATCCTTTATGAAAGTGTTAGTTTAGATATATTGGTGTTTTAGCTGACAACAGCTTCTTTTTTACTTTCGTTAGTAGCCCATTCAATGAGAATATCAGCAACTTCTACACGGCTGAACTCTTTAGGGGGTCTATTGCCTTCTCTAAGTAGTTCTCTTACTTTGGTTCCACTCAGGAATACATGATCTTCTTTAGGATGCGGGCAGGTTTTTTGAGAGGCCATGCTCTCGCATTTCAGGCAATAGAAGGAATGTTCAAGCATAATAGGTGTAATGCCAAGTTTTTCAACAACTTTAGAGACAAATTCTTGGGCTTCGTAAGTACCGTAGTAATTTCCAACTCCTGCGTGATCTCTGCCAATGATCATGTGGGTACACCCATAGTTTTTTCTCATTATCATATGATGAACTGCTTCTCTGGGGCCGGCATAGCGCATGGTTGTTGGAAGAACGGTAACCATAGTATTGTTTTTACTGAAGTAATTATCAACCAAAACTTCGTAACATTTCATTCTTACGTCAGCTGGTATGTCGTCGCTTTTTGTTTCACCGACAAGCGGGTGAATAAGAGCCCCATCAAATGGTTCCATGGCTGTTTTAATAATATATTCGTGAGCTCTATGGATCGGGTTTCTGGTTTGAAAAGCAACAATAGTTTTCCAGCCCTTCTCTTCGAACATTTTTCTAATCAGGGCCGGGTCTCTATAGTATTCAAGATCAATATTTTCTCTCTGTGGTCTGTTTATAAGTTTAATAATTTCTCCGCCGATATAGTTATTGCCGGCTTCTTTAACAACTTTTACGCCAGGATGTTGTGTTTCAGTAGTTTTAAATATGTTCTGGCAGTATTTTTCAAGGTCAAGTGTGAATTTATCTTCGACACGCATTATGGCAATGAGTGTATTTTCTTCGTCATAGAGAGCTACTTCCTGGTCAGGGTTCAATTTATCAGATATTTCAAGCGATACAGGCAGTACAATTGGCACAGACCAGATTGTACCATTAGCAAGTTCCATTTTGTTTATGACGCTTTCAGCATCTTTGCGGTTCATGAAACCTTCAAGAGGGCTAAAAACACCGTTAGCGATCATTTCGCAGTCGGTAGAGTTTCTATATGCAATATCTATACGTGTAAGTTTTTCAGCTTTATCTTCTAAAGCTTTTTTTTCATTTTCGCTGGCTAGTTTATTGATGAGTTTATTTCCATGGGGACTAATCATTGATGATTCCTTTCTCTGTTAAGTATTCCAGTACTTGATTTACTGATTCTTCAATGGTATTTTTATCATTTTCCAGAACGATTTCAGGATTTAATGGTTCTTCATAAGGTGCTGAGATTCCGGTAAATTCTTTGATGATACCCTCACGTGCTTTTTTGTAAAGGCCTTTCGGGTCTCTTTTTTCGCATTCATCAAGGTTGCATTTTACGTATATTTCAATGAATTCATTTTCTTCAACAAGGCTTCTTGCCTGCTCACGGTCTTCGACATAAGGAGAAATAAAAGCAGTGCAGGCTATAACGCCGGCATCGACAAATAACTTTGCCACTTCACCTATGCGGCGTATGTTTTCTTTGCGATCTTCCGGGCTAAAGCCGAGATTTTTGTTTAATCCGTGTCTGATATTATCACCATCAAGTAAATATGATGAAATACCCTTGTCTAGTAGACATTTTTCAAGTGCATTAGCAATAGTAGATTTTCCAGAACCTGAAAGCCCTGTAAACCATATAACACAACTTTTGTGTCCTCTGATTTTCTGACGATCTAATTTTTTAACGGTTACGTCATGCCATACAATGTTTTTTGTACTCATATTTCTATACCTCAAAATTTAAAAAATACCGGCACAAGGATAATAACTACAATACTATAGACAATAGATAAAGGCAAACCAAATTTTAAGAAATCAACAGGTTTGTAATTACCCGTGCTAAATACCATCAGGTTTGTTTGGTAGCCATAAGGTGTTATAAAGCTTGCACTGGCGCCGTATACGACAGCCATAATAAATGGAAGCGGGTCAACACCCAGGGTCATTGCTGTAGAATAGGCAATAGGAAAAACCAGTGCAGCAGCAGCATTATTGGTAATAATTTCTGTAAAGATAACAGTTAAAAGGTAAATGCCTATAAAACTTCCATAAACACCATATGAGCCAAAGATCATAATAATTTGATCTGAAATCATTTTAGCAGTTCCGGTGTCTATAAGAACTTTTGCAATACCAAGTGCAGAGCCAATTAAGAGCAGCAGGTCAATGTTAAAAGCGCTCCTCATTTCACTTACATTTAATATTTTCATAAAGAAGTAGAAAAACATAAGTATTATCAGGGCATTGAATAGGCTTATAAGCCCTATGGCACTGCATAAAATAGCTATGAAAAAAGATAAAAGAACAATAAGAGTTTGATTTCGGTTGAGTTTATTAATGAGATGAAGCTTGCTAAAGGAATAAAAGTTTTCATGAAGCAGGTCATCTTTTTTATAAAAATCATCACCGGTAGCAAGAATTAAATAATCTCCTGCCTGGAGTTTGATGTTGCCAATTTTTCCTGTTAATTTCTTTTGTCCTCTTTTTACAGCAACAACAGCTGCGTCAAACCTGCTTCTAAAGTGAGAGTCTTTAATTTTTTTGCCTGTAAGGTCTGATCTGTGTGATAAAACAACCCATACAAGGTTATCTTTAAGAACATCGCTTTCTTCTTCAAATACCTGCAAGCCCTTAAACTTCTGTAAATCTTTAATATTGGAAATTTCGCCGGTAAAAATTAGAAGATCACCCTCTTTTATTTCTTCATCAGGCGAAACAGGTGTTATAAGATCATTTCCACGTAAAATTTCTGTTAAGAATAGGCTTTCAAGGTTTCGCAACCTATTTTCTTTAACAGTTTTGCCGATCAGGTTTGAATCTTTTAATACTTTTGCTTCCAGGAAGTAGTTGCTATCTTTTTTTTCATCTTTTTGAGGTGTTTCAGGCAGCAGTTTTCTTGAGAAGAAGATAATATACAATATTCCAACAATAACCAGAGGTATGCCAACGTATGCAAAATCAAATAGTTTTAATGGCTTAAGGTTGCTTTCTATAACAAAACTGTTGATAATCAGGTTTGTTGAAGTTCCAATAAGTGTGCAGGTTCCGCCTATGATTGATATATATGAGATAGGCAGTAGTATTTTTGATACATTACGGTTGTTATAAAGGGTATTAATGGCGACAGAAACTACCAGTGTATTATTCATGAAAGCTGAAAGTATTGAAGATATTGAAGAAAACATAAATATGTTTCTTTTTCGTTTGTTGTCTATTTTATCGATGAACGATACAAGGTCTGATTTAGCAAGTGCAGAAGCAACAATGAGTAATATAATGAGTGTTATTAGAGAGGGATTTACAAAATTGATTAAAAAATTATCCAGTTTTATTAAACCCACTAATAAAAAGAGACACAAAAGCCCAAAAAATAGCACTGAGGGCCTCAATACATTCTTGTAGAGTAATATAATCAGTATTATCAGGCAAAATAAAACAAATAATTTCATATGATATGATTCCTGATTAATTCAAATTATGATTTTACATAAAATAGAGCAATTCTGTCTTCTGAAAGCAGGCAAATATAAAGAATTATTTAATTGTTAAAGTATTTACTAATCAAAAGTATAACCTGGAGTTTAATCAACAAATAAATATACCATATAAGTGTTCAGCACCAGTGGTTAAATAAATGTTAATCAGTGAGATATTAATATTAAACAGTAATGGGCTTCATGGTATGATAAAATCTGCTGAAGCAATTTGAGAAGTCAATTTTAAATTAAGGTAACATCAGAAAAGAAAGGTTATATAAGTGGATAAGAATTCAAAAATCTATATTGCAGGACATACAGGACTGGTAGGATCAGCTATAACAAGATGTCTGAAGCAAAACGGCTATAACAATTTAATTTATAAAGATATAAAAGAACTTGATCTAACACGTGAAGCAGATGTATATGGCTATTTTGAAGCAGAGAAGCCGGAATACGTTTTTCTTGCAGCTGCAAAAGTAGGAGGAATATATGCTAATAACACTTATCCGGCGGATTTTATTTTTATAAACCTGAAAATTCAAAACAACATTATTGATGCTGCTTATAGAAATAATGTAAAGAAACTTTTATTCCTGGGCAGTTCCTGTATATACCCAAAGCTGGCTCCTCAGCCTATGAAAGAAGAATATTTGCTTACAGGATTACTTGAGCCTACTAATGAACCCTATGCTATAGCTAAAATAGCAGGTATTAAAATGTGTCAATCCTATAACAGGCAATATGGAACCTCTTATATATCTGTTATGCCTACTAATCTATATGGACCTCATGATAATTTTAACCTGCAAAACAGCCATGTATTGCCGGCTCTCATCAGGAAATTTCATGAGGCAAAGGAAAAAAAGCAAAAAGAAGTAGTTGTATGGGGTACAGGTAAACCCAGAAGAGAATTTTTGTATGTTGAAGACCTTGCAGATGCCTGTGTATATTTAATTAATAACTATAATGACTCTGAGATTATTAATATCGGCGTCGGTGAAGATGTATCTATTCACGAACTGGCTGAATTGATAAGAGAAACGGTTGGTTTTGAGGGTCAGATAACTTATGATTCAACCAAACCAGATGGTACTCCTCAAAAATTGCTTGATGTATCAAGGCTGCATAATACTGGCTGGAATCACAAGACATCACTGAGAGAAGGCATTAAAATGTCTTATGAATGGTTTAAAGAAAACTATAAGAATGAATTAAGTGTTATAAAATAACTGCTACAAAAGGAATACATAATGAATACTTATTTAATAACAGGTGCAGCAGGCTTTATTGGAAGTCATCTTGTTAATAAACTAATTAATGACGTAAAAATCATTTGTGTAGATGACTTTAATGACTTCTATTCACCTGATATTAAAAGAAAAAACATTGAAAACCACCTGAAACACCCTAATTATAAACTTTATGAAAATGATATTGCAGATTATAAGGCGATTGAAAAGATATTTAACGAAAACAAAATCACTCACGTGGTTCATCTGGCGGCAAGGGCAGGCGTCAGGCCCTCTTTATCAGAGCCTCTTTTATACTCAAAGACAAATATTACCGGCACCCTGAACCTTCTTGAGCAATCAAGAAAACATAATATTCAGAAATTTGTTTTTGGGTCGTCAAGTTCAGTTTATGGATCCAGAAAAGATGGGCCATTCAATGAAGAAATGAAAATAGATAAGCCCATTTCTCCTTATGCTGCAACCAAAGCAGCAGGAGAACAGTTTTGTTATACATATAGCCATCTTTACGGCTTAAATATTGTTTGCCTTCGCTTCTTTACGGTATATGGCCCGGGGCAAAGGCCGGATCTTGCTATACATAAGTTTTCAAAACTTATTATGGAAGGTAAAAGTATTCCTGTTTTTGGGGACGGGACAACAAAACGGGATTATACATATATTGACGATATTATACAGGGAGTAGTTGCATCAATAAGCTATAATAATAGTCCTTTTGAGATTATTAACCTGGGAGAATCCAGAGAGGTTGAGCTTAGTTATCTTATTGATTTAATAGAGAAAGCTCTTGATAAGAAAGCAAATATTGACAGGCAACCATTGCAACCAGGAGATGTGCCGATTACCTATGCAAATATTGATAAAGCAAAAAAGCTGCTGGGGTATAAACCGTCGACAGATATTGAAGACGGCATAAGCAAGTTTGTAGATTGGTTTAAGAGCTATTATAAGTTTTAGATTGCCACAAATTAGATTTTTGAAGGGTTTTGACCATTTAAAATGGCTATATGCCCGAAAGGCTTAAAATATAAAAGATAAAAACAAGTTTGAAACAGTTCTGTCTAATAAAATTATTGCTATTCAGGCAATTTTAGATTACTAATTATATAACAATATGGTTACAAAAAATTACCGGCCTAAACCAGATTTTTTTAAGAAAAAATAGATAGATTATTAATCAAGGTTGTTTAGTTGAGGGTGAAGAGATTATGAAAATAAATACATATGTATTATTGATAATGTTTAGTATTGTACTTATCTTTTCGTATACATCACAAATACATGCTCAATCTCCTGAAGACCTGAAAGAAACAATAAAGAAATATGACACTTATATTGCCAGAGCCAAGGTTGAAATACAACTGGCTAAAGATCGTTTTATTTATCAACCCACAGAAGAAAATAGAAAAAAATATAATGAATGGGTTAGCAAATATAGAAAAATGCAAAAAGACTTCCTTGCGATGGAAAACGCTGTAAAAGAATATGAAGAAGCATACTCTTTCTGGAAGCTATATGCAGAACCTTTTAAAGAAACTGTATATGATATACAGGCTATTTTTACGGAAAAAGATAGAGAACTCTATGGTGATAACTGGAAAACAATTAATTCTCAGTATGAACAGCTTCGCAAAAAACAAAAAGAGCTTATTAACAGAAGAAATGACCTGATGGCACACCCTGAAAAAGTTCAAGAAATTAAACAACTAAAAAAAGAGATTGCTGAACTCAAACAGAAATATGAAATAGTAAGACAGATGATTCGTGTAGAACAGCAAGCTTTACCATATTCAACTATCTTATGGGGTGAAGAACGCTTTGGAAGGTATATGAAAAACTTATATGATCACTTTGATACAGGTGGAGTTTTATCAAATGCTCTGCTGGCTTTTTTTGGTGCAGGAAACATTAAATTCTTTTATGATGCTGTTAAACCTATGATTTTATCTCAGGTAAGTGAGTATTATGTGCCACCATATGGTAATTTAACATATCGAATAGCTGATTCTATAGTTCTGGACATAATGATGGCAGGCCCCGGTGATTTTAGAACAGCAGCTGAAAATGTTAGTGATGCCGCAACAACTTCTGGAACTAAATGGTTTTTAGAAAAGATTTTGCCAAAAATTAAAGATAAACTTTATCAGAAGGCTAAGAAAGATATAGAAAAGACAATTGGTGATTGCTTATATGAACATATAAGTGAAATTTTAAAGAACTTTCCTTATGAGCAATTCCCCCGGGCAGGTACAGATGAATTTGCTGAAAAAATGGCAAAATTTATTAATAGTCAACAAACGAGAACAAAATTAATCAAAAAAGCTGAAAAAAAGTGGGCTGATAAATTATCAAAAAGTCTTGAAAAAGAAGCCGAGAAATTATCAAAAAAAACGGGTGAAAACCTGACAAAAAAATCACCTTATGGTTCTGTTCTCGATAACATAGGAATATTAGCTGATATTATTCAAGAAGCTGCTACATTGTATGCTTTTTCAGACATGCTTCGAGATTCTTTAGATCAGGCCAATCATATGTGTGGTAAAACCAGAGAGAAATATAGAGAATATGTTAAACAGGGGAAAATTGATAATGAAATTAGCGAAGATCAATGTGTAGAAATGGTTTATTTTAAAGAAGGTGAATGTTTTCCTGAAAAAGAAAAAGATGACGATGAAACCAAAGAGGATGATGAAAAAACTCCAGAAGATAAAATTAAAGAAGAAAAAGATAAGCAAATAGAACAAAAAAAGAAAAAAGAAGAAGATAAAGAAAAACTTTCACTTAAAGAACGTTTTGATCGCCTCATATTAGCACTTGAAGAATTTATTGAACGCCTCTCTAAACAAAGAAAAGATAATGATGCTATCGTTAAAAAAGCAGAAGATTGCCGCAATGAACTTCAAAATTTAATCCGCTTTGGCAGTAGTGGTGGTTTATCACCTAACGACCCTTCTCTTGACGAAGAAGCAAAAAAAAGAATCGCACAGGGAAATGAAGAGATGCGAAAAAAGCTGGAGAGATTTTCTAAAAGCGAAGACCTGAGTAATGAATATCACAGAATCAGAGAATGCTTCAATAAACTTGATAAAGAAAGAAAAGAAAAAAACAATATTATTGATAACAAGATTCATGAAGCAAGGCAGGTTATTGAAAGGCTGAAAGATGAACATAGATTAAAATCAATACTTAGTATGCCCGATATGGCCCTTGTAACTCTTAATGCACAGGAAAAAATTATTAAAGATACATACGCTAATTTTGGTGAGCTTGTTGTTAAACCTGATTGCATAAGTGAGTTCTGCTCCCCTAAACAAGCTGTTGAAGAGCCGAAAACTATAAAAGAAGATAGCAAACAGCAGGATATATCAGACAATAAAACTGTTTCTGCAACCATTAGCGACTTAAATTCTAAAGAGTATTTTGGAACATCAAAAGATATTTCACTCTCTTTAACTGGTAATAGTGATTCAGATATTACGATTGTCTGGCATTCCTCACCAAACCTGACTTTTAAGCCTGAAAAATCTTCAGGGTTAAGTACAACTGTTACATTTGATAGAATGCAGAACCCTACCAGGATCTGGGCCAATATTATGAAGGGTCATGAAACTATCGGTGAGTCTGAACAAGTAGAAATAGAGGTTATATCTCCAAAATATGAACTAATTTTTGAACCTCCAGCAGATAAAGTTAAACTCAAACAGCCTGTAAAGGTTACAATTAAAGCAACTCCTCCTCCTGTTGATGAAAAAATTGTTGATTATCGGTGGGTTGAACCGACTGATAGAAAAGAGCTTACAAAAACTTCTATTGAGATAATACCTGTAAAAACTGATCCCATAAAGCTTCATGCCATTGCTAGGGTACCTGCTGTAGGCGATACCGTGAATGATGACATCAGGGATGAGTTTAAAGCAGTCTTCCTTGAAGTTATAGCAAAAGTATTAGGGGCTAAATATGATAAGCCTGTTATGGTATGGAATAACAAAACCGGCATGGCTCAAGAAACAAAGCAATTTGCCGTTCATCAGGATATTTTAGTTCAGGCTACTGTTAAAGATATCGAAAAAGATAAGGTTACCTACCAGTGGAGCGTTAATGAAGACAGCCATATTGTGGCCGGAATACGCAGCGAAGTAGTTACAGTTAACAGAAGCCAGGTTGGTACCTGTGTCGCTAAAGTTGTTGTCTCTGATAAAGAAGGTAATAAACTTGGTGAGGCTGAAGTTAGCTTTGAGGTACCCATTTCTCAGGCTGATATGGATATGGCTATAGAAGGAGATAAAGCTAAACAGGCAAAAGAAAAGCTGGCTGAAGCTAAAAAGGACTACAGTAGCGGCAATTTAGATGATGCTCTCGAAAAAGCTGAAGATGCTATGAATCTGGATCCGAAAAATACTGAGGCAAAAAGCTTATATAATAAAATTAAATCTGAAAAAGAACGTTATATGGATATGGCAAATCAGGCTAAAACTCTTATTGATCAATATAAGCTTGATGAAGCCCAGTTTCTTATGGGTAAGATACCTTCTAATATTCTGCGTTACCCGCCTATAAAGGAAATATTTGATTCTATTACTCAGGCTAGAACAGATAAAAATGAGCTCATAAGGAACCTGCAAAAAGAAGTAGAGCAGGCTATTGATCTTGCAAACCAGTGTAAATATGATGAAGCTATTATGCAATATGAAAGTATAATTGAAAAAGATCCCTTCAAAGATACACAAAAGCCGTCTACTTCGGCTGAAAATCAGCTTATGTGGGCTAAAAAGAATAAAGATACAATAGATAGCTATATGCAAAAAGCAAAAGCTGATATGGAACGTGGCGATTATAAAAGTGCCCGTACAAATGCTGGTTATGCTTATTTTAATAAAAGCTGTAAAGAACCTGCAGAACTTCTTGCACTGATAGAAAAAGAAGAAAAAAATAAAAATCAAACTATGGCCAATCAATCTAATAATGTTGTGCCAATTGCTCCTGTAACGCCTCAGGGTAATGTGGTTCCAATAGCGCCGGGAGTTCCTCAGGGTAATGTTGTGCCAATTGCTCCTGTAGCCTCTCAGAGTAACGTAGTTCCAATAGCGCAGGGTCTTCCTCAGAGTAACGTAGTTCCAATAGCGCCGGGTGTTTCTCAGGGTAATGTAGTTCCAATAGCACAGGGCCTTCCTCAGGGTAATGTGGTACCTTTTGTTCCGCAACAACAACAGGTAATGGCTACACCAGCTCAAATGCCACCTTCAGGAAGGAATATAAATGATGTGTTTGATTCAGTTATAAATCAGGTACAGACTAATAAAGCCTCATATAATCAAAAGCGAAATGTAAATATAGCCGGAGATCCAGGCCAGTCACTTCAGATTACTTATGATACATCATTGAATAATAACAATTCAGGTTCAACAGGTATGATGGACAGGTTAAAAGATCTTTCACAAAAGACCGCTCACCCCGGTTCAAGACAAACATCCTCTTCTGGTGGCCCCTGTTCAACTCCCTGTAACAATAAAACGGCTGTCAAACAACCTTCAACTTCACAGTGTGTTACGAGTGCAACTCAACATAAAGTTAATACAAACTATAGAGGTTCTAAACGCATAACTGTACAGGCAACAAACCGCTCCAGCAATAATGTTCATATTTTTAAGCAGGGTGAATCTTTTGGTCCGGGTAATAGATTTAATCCCGGTCAGACAAAAACCCTCACCCTTAATATAGTTTCCGGTCAAATATATCTTCAGGCTGGCCGCAATGGAACTGTTTTAGCCAATACGTTAATTAACTATGGTGGTGTTAACAATAATGATCTGTTAAAAGTATATTTTGAAGATCCGTCTTCACTTTATATAAAAGAATATTGCCTTTCATCATCAGGTTCATCTGCTTCATCATCCCCTGTAAGTACCAAATCTTCACCTGTTGCCGGTAGATGGAGCATCAATGCCAATAATTATACCGGTATTTTAGAAATTACCGGTAGTGGCTCCGGGTTATCGGCCAGAATTTATTATGATATAGCCAAAAAATGGGAAACACTGGCAGATGTGAGATATAACAGTGCTACGGGAGATATTAGTTTTCGTAGACCCTGGGCAGGCAATCCTAACTTTCAGTTATATAAAGGCAAAATAAACGGAAACCAGATCTCAGGTACTTTTAAAGACAACAATTCACCTAATAATACATACTACTGGAAAGGCAGCAAACAATGATAAGCAATGAATAGTTGTTAAGAAAGTGTAATAGAGGTTTTTGTTTCTGAATGACGGTTGTTACTACTTAATATAAATATTCTTTCTGATTGCATTCCTGAGAATTTTAAATTATTATGTCTATTACTTAAACTCAGTAATGAGTGGAAAAAATTATATTATCACTTATCTGACAGGTATTTTTGTAGTTTAGATGTAATGATAAACGAGTTTGAGATCTTATAACATGAAACCTCTCTTTTATCTGTCAGGTTTTAGAGGAACATTAATATGGAATACAGCAATAAAAAAAATGATTTAAACGATTACGATGAGATAACAATAAACTTTAAACAGTTATGGCATATACTCTGGTACCGGAAATACTGGATAGTAGGGTGTTATGTAGTTATTATAACAACCATAATGATTGCTACTTTGTTTATGCCCAAAAAATATGTTTCTAAAGCAGTTATCTTTATTAATCAGAGCAGTTATACAAATTTAGCAGATATAAACCCCTTTGTTGTTTCAAGCACAGGGAATCTTACAAGCAGTTCAGGAGGCTTAAAGTCTTTATTCAGTGGAACAAGTTCTGGTATTGATGAAGAAATAAGTTTGATGAAATCTGATGAGGTTTTAACAAACGTTATAAAAGAAAATAATTTAAAAGTTCAAAAAGGCCCCAGAAAAGGTGAATATATTTTGCCAATGAATTTAGCCAATAGTAAAAATTTAGAAATTGTTGCAGGTGATACAGGCAGGCTTTTACAGGTTTCTTATAAAGCAGGAGATCCTTCACACGCCTATGAAATAGTTAATTCTCTTATAAAAAACTATATAAAATACTATGAGGCTGTAAATACGGAAGTTGCTACAAGAGATAGAGAGTTTTTAGAAACCACTTATACTGAAGCTGAAGAGTCTTTTAATTTTATTATAAAAGAAATAGCCCGGTTTAATAGTTCAGATATAAGAAATTTTCTGTTGAATAACCAGCAATTATCAAATATGAGCTTGTCGGAATTTCTTTTAAGAAGATATGATAAAAGATTGCTGGATAATTTTCAAGAATTACCACAGATGCTTATTGAAGGTGTTAAATTAGAAAATGAACTGGAATTAGAGGTTAAAAAATTAGAGCTTCTTAAACAAAAGTATGAGTGGAGTAAACTGGTTGAGCAATTATCAAAGAATGCTCATCAAGTAAGAGTGATAAATAAACCAGTCAAATTAGACCCTGATAGATATTCTGAACCTAATTTTATTATTAATTTCTTAATTTCTCTGGTTATATCTTTTACTTTTGCCTGCGGAATAGTTTTTTACCTGGAAGCAAAAGACAAAAAATTAACCTTTTCTGATATACAATCTGATTATATTGATGTTTTAAATCTTGAATATATTGATTTAGAGAAATTAATTTTTGAAGTTTATGCAAAAAAATTAGACAGTATAACGGTTTTATCATTTCTGGATGATGAAAAAACAACAGATTTTATTTCTTTACTTAAAGAGCAATTAACTGATAATTCCATTCAAATAAGTACTTATAAACTTAATAAAGCCCTGATTCATCAAATTAAGGAAATAGGTACTTTAAAGAATCTGATTTTATTATCTCAGATTGGTTTTACAGATAGAAAATCGTATAGATATTTGTTAAACAGTGTTATTGATATCAAAAATAATATTCTAAAACAGTATGTGCTCAAATGAACGAACCCAAAGTGTCAATTATTGTACCTATTCACAATGGTAAAGAATATACCTTAAGGTTTTTGTCGTCTATTAAAGAATTAAATTATAGCAATTATGAAGTTATTATTATTGATGATGGTTCAACAGATGGTTCTGCAGATTCAATTAAAGAATTATTTCCTGATACAATCATATTGAAGGGAGATGGGGATTATTGGTGGGCCAAATCAATGAACGTAGGTGTTGAATATGCCTTAAACAATAATACTGATTACATTTTAACATTAAATAACGATAATGAGGTAGACAAAGAGATCATAAATGCTCATCTTGAATGCAGCAAAGAGTATTCTAAGGCAATTTTAGGTTCAATTGTATTTGATAAACAAAACCCCGAAAAAGTTTTAAACGGTGGTGGAAAAAAAAATTACTTATTCCCACCCAATTTTAACTTTTTACCATTTGGAAAAGATTATAATGAAAACTATCAACATCCCCGCGAGGTTGATGCTATTGCAGGAATGGGAACATTTATGCCTGCAACCGTTTTTAAAGAAATTGGCTTATACAATCATGAAATGCTGCCTCAATATCAATCCTGCATTGAGCACACCCTGAGAGCTCAAAAATATGGGTATAAACTAATTTTTAATCCAGCTGCAAAACTCTGGAATAACGCTGAATCTTCCTGGTTTTTCCCTAAAAAGATTAATCCACAAAGCATTAAAGATCTTCTTTTTCATAAAAAATCTGGTTATCTTTTAAAATCTCAATTTTATATGTATTCTAATTACTGGCCAAAAATGTTATGGATTATTCCTTTTTCTCTTTTGTATATAAAATGTTTTACTGGTATTATTCTTTATGCTTTACCTTTTGGTAAACATATCATAAACTTTTTAAGAAACAGGAACCTTTTCTTAAAGAAAAACTCTTAAACAAGCATCTATATCCTCTGGAGAAACAAATGAATTTGAACTTTTATCTCCTATTTGGAGCATTAGTACACAAATGAATATTAACTATTATGCAACAACTATTTTAATTTATATATTTTATTTTTTTGTGTTTTTTCCATATATTACACCTGTTGAAACTCCATTTGACACTCAAATATATGCCTTATTTTTTGGAATAATAATATTTTTGTTTTTTGGCTATAACAAAATACCCCGGCCTCTTTTTATTTTATCGATTGTATTTATATTTTCTGTTGTGTTGTTTCAAGTTAGTGATCTCAGTTTACGTTCTGCAAGAAGTATGACAAACTATATAAGTATCTTTTTTATTTCGTGTGCTACATACAAAATACTTAAAAGAGGTAACGACATAAATATATATTTTATGACTTTTGTTGTTATTTGCTGGTTAATTGTTGGGGTAGTTCAATTATTTATATACCCTGATTTTATGATTTTCTTTCTTTCTCGAGCAGATGGCCTTGCTGAACATGGCAGAGGAGTTCTTTCTTTAGCTACAGAACCAACATATTATGGGTTTATGTGCTTTTTTATGATATTTTTTCTGTTTCATTATAAACAAGAAAAAAATATTTCTATTAACATGAATTATTTAAATATAAAATTAAATATTGATTTAAAAAAAATATTAATTTTTTTATTAGTTATTCAAATATTTTTTATTGCTAAATCTACAGCCGTAATATTAGTGTTTGCCGGGATCGGATTTGTATACTTACTACAATTTCTAAATTTTAAAAAAGCTTTAAATATCATATTATTATTAGGTTTATTATTAATTTTGCAGGACTTGTTTTTCAGTTACTTTCAAGGAAGCAGATTTTTAAATTTCTTTACAGCTTTAATTGAAAATCCTGTAGAATTAATATTATCTGATCGTAGTCTTAATGCACGCTTATCTCACGTTGTATTGTCAATTACAACTTCTTTTGAAAATTATTTAATGCCTCACGGTTATAATAATATAGATCACATTCTAAGAGCATTAATTAATAGTGATATTTTTATGTTAAACAAGGATTCTTACCCTTTAAGAATTATGTGTACATACGGCGCTACGCTTTATGAAATGGGCTTCATTGGTTTAATTATACCTATTATATTTAATATAGCTTTATGGAATTACCATAAAAAGTTAAAACCTTTTATTTTATCATCGACGGCTTTAAATCTGGCATTATTAAATGCGGTTCCATTAGCATTACCTATTTTAGGTTTTATTTTAGGATATACAATGTATGTAGGAGAGTGGCCCAACAAATTGACAAGGGGTAATTAGATGAAAATTCTTCATCTATCAACTTATGATACTAAAGGGGGTGCAGCAAAAGGGTGTTATAACCTCTTCAAAGAGTTGAAAACCTATTCTGATTTGGATATAAAGCTCTTAGTACAAAATAAATACTCCAGTGACAATGATATACTTGGTCCTCAAAATGATATCCAAGATTATTTTAATACAGCAAGGCCGTTTATTGACAGAGCATTTGTTAAAATTCTCAACCCTAAAACGCCAAAAGGTACATACTTTCATCCTGCTATTTTGCCTAACAAGTTAATTTTAAAAACAATAAAAGAATTTGAGCCGGATATTTTGCATTTACACTGGGTAGCCGGTGGCTTTTTTGACTATAAGATATTGAAAAAAATAAATATACCTGTTATCTGGACCCTCAGGGATATGTGGCCTTTTACAGGTGGCTGTCATTATAGTTCTGATTGTCAAAAATATACTGAATATTGTCATTGCTGCCCTACTCTTAATTCTACATTTAAATACGATGCATCGTATTTTTCATTTATAAAAAAGCAAAAAGCATATGCAAATTCAAAGATTATTCCTGTTGGTATAAGCAACTGGATTTCTGATTGCGCAAGAAAAAGCTCTCTCTTAAAAGATAAGCCTGTTTATGTGATCCATAATTGCATTGATACAGATATTTTTAAACCATTTAATAAAACTTTTTCACGAGAAGTATTTTCGTTACCGGAAAACAAAAAACTTCTTTTGTTTGGTGCTATTAAGAGCCTGGAAGATACAAGAAAAGGGTTTCAATACTTAAAATTAGCTTTAGATGAAATTGCAAATTCTGAAATGAAAGATGAAATAGAGCTTGTCGTCTTTGGAGATAATCAACAGTCAGATGAATGTAAATACCCTTTCAGAGTGCATTATACTGGTTATATTAATGATGAAAAAACTCTTTCCCTTTTATATTCTGCTGTTGATGCAATGATAACACCATCAACTCAAGAGGCATTCGGCAAAACTGCTGCAGAAGCCCTGGCCTGTGGGGTTCCGGTTGTTGCTTTTAAGGAAACAGCTCTGGATGAAATTATTGACCATAAAATAAATGGTTATCTGGCTAATTATCTTAATTATAAAGACCTTGCAAAGGGTATTACCTGGATTTTAGATAATAAAGATGAACAAATTTCAATAGAAGCCAGAAATAAGGCTATTAATCATTTTTCATTAAGAGTTTCAGCTAAAAAATATTATGATTTATATTTAAATGTTTTAAATACAGGAAGAATCACATAATTCAATTTTTTGTTGGTTTTTGAAATTTTACTATGTTTTCTCGTAATAATAATCGAAAGATCTTTCATGAATCGTATTTTTTCAGGCTGTAAAAAGAAATAAAATATACTTTCAAACAAAGATTTATTTTTGATATGACTTAATAAGACTTTTTTATGTATATGGTAAATGTAGTTATTTCTAAAATGCTTATAAAACTTTTCCCCAAAGTGCTTATAGATGTCATCCTTCCATATATCAAGTGATTGTTGAATGCCGCGGATTCTTTTATTGTAATTAATGGTCATTCTTCCTTGATTACTATCGTTATTTGGGATAGCCAGAGCTTTTTTCAGGGATTTTATTTTGATTCCTTTGATGGCGAGTTTAATCCAGAGGTCGTGATCAACACCACTATTAATGTCTTCGTTATAACCATTGACAGCTTTTACTGTATTAAGAAAATAAAATTGCCCTGCTACCGGAGGTGTATACCCTTGATAAATAATATCTTTAAGAGTGCCTTCAAAATCAGGAACAAAATTTCTATTATTTTGTATAAAACCACAACAAAAACACCAGTTTTCATCATAGTTTTGAACTAGCTGAACAAATTCTTCAATATATGTGCTATCCCACTCATCATCATCATCAATAAAAGAAAAATATTTACCACTGGCATTAAAAATAGCTGTATTTCTGGCCGCTGCAAGTCCCCTATTTTCAGAGTGTTTTAAGTATTTAATTCTACTATCACCCTGTATAAAAGACTTGAGTACATCTTCCGTTTCGTCTATTGAAGCATCATCAACAACTATAATTTCTATATTTCTGTAAGTCTGATTCTGAACACTTTTAACCGTGTTAACAACAAGATTTTTTCGACTATAAGTCGTTATACATATTGTTACTAAGTCATTGTCTGGCATTTATCAACTCTGTATCAGTATCTTTATGTTTAAGTGTTGAGATGTCATTGGGTTTAAAGAAATGGAGTTTCTCAAAATTTACCACAATATTATCTTCGATCGTATCGGACAAATACCCAAAAATTGTCATCAGGTTGGTAATTTTTGGATCTTGTTCATAATAGTTTAATAGGGTAATCAATTCTGGATCTTCAACTTCTAAATACTTTTGAATTGACCGTTTATTAATTGATGTCTGGGCTTTCACTTTGTCATCCTGAATATCATTTTCGTAAGCTATTTTATAAGATGAATCAATCTCTTCTTGATTATCATAAAGTCCAATCCAGCTTAAGAAGCTTTTCTTTACTTCTTCAGGATACCTGACAAGATCTTCATATCTTACAAGGAAACAGTCTCCTGTCTCTTGTTTTTCAGCAAATTGAATAAAGCTATTATACTGCTTAAACCATTTTTTCCAAAATGTATTGTTGCGCGGTAATTCAGGATGTCTCTCAAAATTCAGGAGACTTAAAAGCTGATCTCTCGGATCTCTAATGATACAACAATAGACAACATTCTTTTTGCAAGTAGCATGTATCTTTTCAAGGTGTCTGATATAGTGTGTTGATTTATCAATAAGGATTTTATCACTTTCTATGGATTTTCTCCAGTTAACTTGAAAACCTTTCGGTTGAAACGGTTGTATTTCAAAGCCCTCATAGTCACCTAGATAATTTTTCATCAGGCTTGAACCCGTTCTGGGCATACCTGTCATATAAATAATTTGTGGATGCTTGCTATCAGGTAATAGAGGTTGTTTTCTAAAACGCTCAAAATACTCTATGATACTTCTTTTCAGTAAAACATATCGCCAGTTATGTTCATGATAGAGTGTTTTAAAAGAAACAGGTGATAAATAGTAAAGATATTTAATCATACTAATAATGAGTGTTTTTAGTCGACTGGTAAGTGCTTTCGGAAAGCGAATAAAGTGAATACCATATTTATATATTATATAAATTTGATTTTTTATTATTTTCTTGAGAGAGTCAGGGGTATTTCTCGGTGTTATCCTATCACTTCCATATTCGTGAACCTCTACAGTGATATCTTCCATAAAATATACATCATAGCCATATTTAATTATACAAGTGCGATAGAAATCACTATCAATTCCTCTTTTTAAGTTGGTATCAAACCCACCTATTTCTTCTAAAATAGCTTTTTTAGTAAATACTGTAGAATTATAAATGATTCCATTTTTTGTTAAGATGGCTTCTTTCAGTTTATTAGGATGATTTATAATTTTTGGTATAACATCTTGTTTTTCATCAATTATATTAACAGCTGTACAAACAATAGCAAGATTTTTATTATCAGTATTTTCAAAAATTTCAACCTGTTTTTTTAATTTATCAGGGTCAATCCACTCATCATCATCGTCCATAAAAGCAATATAATAGCCTTCTGCATGTTTTAGTGCTGTATTACGAGTATGCGCATTACCCCTGTTAATATCATGTTTGATATATTTAATTGTTATTTGAGGATTTTTAGCCTGGTATTCTTTAACTACCTCTTCAGTATTATCTTTTGAACAATCATCTGCTATAACAACTTCAAAATTCGGGTATGTCTGACACAGAATAGAGTCAAGACAACGGGGTAAAAGCCTTTCCCTATTATAAGTAGTAATATTAACGCTTACCAGCGGGTATGAATGATTGGTCATTATTGTATTATACTCCAGGGGTTAGAAAATTGCTTAAAGCCAGTGAAACTAAAAACTCTTTAAAGTTTTCATTTTTTTTATCAATGCTGATTCTATCCAATGCAAAATAATTAAAATGATCATTGCCTATTCTATCTTTTAACCCTGCAATAAAGTTATTTTTAACTATATTTACAGCGGTTTGATTATGACTGCCACCCGGATATGCAAAGAAATCAACTTTTTTAGATAGTTTTGATTCAATAATTTCTTTTGATTGTATAATTTCGTTTTCAATGTCTTTTTTTTCAAGGGCATTAAGGTTCATATGATTTAATGTATGAGCGCCAAAATTAGCCAGCGGATTCTGGCACATCTTCAATACATCTTCCCAGTTTAAGTAACTCTCATTATTCTGATCAATATAATTGGTGGTTAAAAATATTGTAAAAGGTGCGTTATATTTGCATAATATCGGGTATGCCACAGTATAATTGTTTTTAAATCCATCATCAAAGGTTATAATACAGTAGGGTTTATTTTTTAACATATTATCGTTATTTTTAAGCATCTCAAACCCTTGATTCAGGCTTATCATATTAAAATTTTCAGATAAAAACCGGATTTGTTCTTCAAAATGTTCTTTTTTTATAGCGTAAGGATAGGTTGAAAGGTTATTATCAGTAATAGAGTGATACATAAGAATAATCACCCCTTTTTTAGAAGAAACAGTTTTCTTTAAAAGTGTTTCAGTATAGAATTTTTTCATAGTTGTTTTATGGATATATTTTATAAATCTATTCATGTGTGTTTAAAGATCTTTAAAAGACTACAAGGATTAACTTTTAGATAATAATATCTTCTTTTTTTTTATATTACCTTTAAATTTTCTCAGAAGGTTTTATTTTTTTCAATCAAATTGAGTGATTTGTTTACTCAAATATATAATTAGTTGTTTAATAATAGTTATATTGACTCAGATCTATATCAATAATCTCTGAAAGTTTTTTATTGGATTCTTTATGTAGGCTTAATATTTGTTGTTTATGTTTTGGTGAAATTATTTCAGGTTTTTTTCCAAATTTATTTGATATATTCTCTATAGAATGATTAATTGATTTATCAATTAATTTCAGGTGTTGTTTAAGTTTAGATTCTTTAAGCTGCTTATTATCTTTGATTTTCCGGATATAATACTGATATTTTATTGTTAACAAAGAATGACTTTTGTTTTCAATAACCTGTTTTTCTGGATAAAAAGAATCTGTGCCAATAAAAGAAGTTAAATAATCAAAAAAAACATCAGGTTTAAGCTTAAACATCTCATAAGGTAGAGCTAAAACATTATCATCACCAAATATCTGCCTGTAATTTAATAGAAACTTATCCCAGCAAAGGTGTCTTACATCAAGAAAATCAGTTCTGGCAAATATATTATTTTTTTTTATACCAATAAAATATTCAATCTTTAGATTTACATTTCTTTTTAATATTTCTTCAATATAAACTGATTCAACCCAGTCATCCTGTTTTCGAAAAACAAAAATGATTTTTGCATCAGGAAAAATATCAGCCAGCAAGTTTGTTATGATCGGGTTATTGTTATAAGCAATAATATTTCTGCCCATTAATCTTTCCTGACTATAAAGGATAGTTTCTTCTTCAATAGTGTAAAGATTTTGATAGAGATTGTTTTTAGTTTCTTGCCAGTTAAAAAGTGGTTCACCAGACCTTATAAGTTGATCAAGTGGATAAAAGCAACAGTTATTTTTGATATTAGCTGAATGATTTCCAGTAAAGTAAATATCCTTAAGTTCTGGGAAAAAACGTTTTTGCAAATATGTTGAAGCTGTTTTATGAGCACCTACATGAATTATAATTTGTTTCTGATACATTATAGATTATCCTGAAGTTCTTTATTATAGAGTATTTCATACATAAATTTATCATACACTAATAAGCTTTTATTATTCAAATTTTTACCTATTCTGGTTCCTTATTGTTTTCTTTAATTATATTTGCCTGATTTTCTATCATATTGCACACAGATTCAAGATTTTCTTTTGTGACCAGAATGCCAAAATCTTCAGGAATTTTTTCTTTAGAGTTTCCTGTTAGTTTGTAAACTATCAGTTTTCCAACATCACTGTTATAGTGACCCGTGTCATAATAGTTTTTTTCAAAATTGTCTGTAATAGAATTTTTATACATAAAAGTGTAATAACTACCAAAAGATTCTTCGAGGTCTTTAAGCCATTCAATATAGTTATCAATTAAGTTTAATTCAACCATTAATTCAAATAATTTTCCTGAAATAGGGTTAACAAAAACAACTATTTTAGAATCAGGATTATTTTCTAAAACATTTTTATATATTTTCTTTAAATCATTATATTCATAGTTGTTATAGTTTTCTTGTCTGTATTTTTTAAGCCCCTTTTTTACTATTTTAGAAATATTAATACTTTTTGGCATTTTTCGGTATTTAACATTTTTTCTATTATAGTATACCCTTATTTTTTTTATAAAATTATTCCTGAAGTTTTTAAAGGAATATTTTAATACGTCAAATGTTAGAATTGTTTTTAACCTGTGAAAAGGGGTTCCTATTTCTTCCAGTGAGGTTTCTTCATTTCTTTCTTCAAAATTCTTATTGGTGGTAAAAAAATCTACACCAATAAATATATATTTCAGCGATTTTCCATTATAAGCTTTTGCATAATTAATATAATCATTGTACTCATGGGCTCTCAGTGAAGCAACACTATAGTTAAATGTTTTGATATCGCCAAAATCATACTGATTTATATATGAAGTTCTGCTGCTTCCAATTAAAATGGCGTCATAGTTATTTTTTTTAGAATAATAAATCTTATTTGATTTTTGCAGTCTTTCGTTAATAACCATCTGTTTATTATTAAATTTGTTAGAATGAGTGAAAAGCCACAATGGGTCAATAAAATAGTTAAATGAAGCACAAGCAAATAAAGCAACTGCTGAAGTGATAAGAAGGTTTATAATCCATTTTTTGCTTTTATTCATAAATATAGTCCTTTGTTTTAGAAATTAAAGTATAAGAATTCACTGACTTTATTTAGGTTCATAATTGCTATAATGGCTATTAACAATACAAAAACAAAGTTTTTAAATGATGGTTTAAATTCCTGGAGCAGTTCATTAGAGTTTTTACAAAAGACAACGATATAAAGAGCTATTATGACAAATAATAGAGTGCTCCAGTTGCCATTTATGTTTTCCATTGATCGTCCAAATTCAAAACCATAATTTCTTAAGGTGGGTAAAATATTTTCAAAAGACCCGGGAAGTCTAACTCCTGTTAATCCAGTCATGCCTTTGAGAACTTTAATAGCATCTTCCCAGGATGTTGCTCTAAAAAATACCCAGGTAACGTTTATAAAATTAAAAGTTATAAACCAGCTTAAAGCAGCTGGCATGGGTATTTTAAACTTTTGCCATATACGAAGAAAAACCTGAGCAATGCCATGAAGAAGACCCCAGAAAACAAATGTCCAGCCTGCACCGTGCCATAATCCTCCCAGCAAAAAGGTAATTACCAAGTTACGAAAAGTATTTAATTCGCCTTTTCTATTTCCACCTAAAGGAATATACAGGTAATCTCTTAAAAATCTGCTTAAAGTAACATGCCATCTTTTCCAGAAATCCTGTACATTTATAGCTTTGTAAGGTGAATTAAAGTTAACCGGTAATTTGATATTAAAGAGAAGGGCTCCTCCCATAGCCATATCAGTATAACCACTAAAGTCAAAATAAAGTTGAAAAGAATATGATAGAGAGCATAACCAGGCTTCAAACAGGGTTAAAACTGTTGCATGATCGTAACCCTGAGTAGCCCAAATAGCAAATGTATCAGCTATACATATTTTTTTAAATAATCCAATAGAAAAAACAAAAATGCCTGCTGCTATATGCTTGTAATTTTTAAGCTTATTCTTAATTGTTTCAAACTGTGGCATCATTTCTTTGTGGTGAACAATTGGCCCTGCAATCAATTGCGGGAAAAATGTCAC
>Ga0334895_1001476_pt1 | contig 23689 bp, 28 predicted proteins | sample GraSluR3_MG_7_FD_207229 | JGI IMG/M metagenome (GOLD analysis project Ga0334895, IMG submission 207229) | Sludge microbial communities from methane-producing bioreactor in Wageningen University, Netherlands - Granular Sludge_31_05-R3 | ecosystem: Engineered > Bioreactor > Anaerobic >... | reverse complement strand
TGGGATAAAAATGGGGTTCCTACTTTAGACAACATTAAGAGACTGAAGATAGATTTCCCTGAAGTAATAGATGTTTGGGAAAGCTATAAATCTAAATTAATGACTGATTAATAGTATTTTTATTGTGCAAGGTTCATTATTGTAAGCTTATAATAATAGTTTTAAGGCAGATAAAGAAGGCACTAATTATTTTTAATGCCTTCTTTTATTAATATATTTTATTGAGGACCTTGACAAAAAGATATTTCAGTCATAAAATGTTAATGGTAATCATTTTCATTAAGGAAGATTATAATAATGAATGGAAGATTTGGTAAAGGTCCGCCGGAAGGTTGGCCGGGTCATTTTAGAGGTAGAGGATATCGTGTGACTATACCCAGAAGAATTATATTACAGGTTCTGGGTAATGCGGAAAAGCATTTAAGTGCTGAGGAGATATATTTACGTGCTTATCAGTTATATCCTGCCATCGGGTTAACGACTGTTTACAGGACACTTGATTTATTGATAAGAAATGGTTTGGTTTTAAAAGTTGAATCCGGTGAAGGAAGGGCTAGATTTGAGTTGGCAGGCAGAAAAGAGGGTGTAAATTGTCATCAACATTTATTTTGTATGAATTGCCGAAGTTTTATAGATAGCAGTGATCTAACCGAAGATGAAATAGCTGTAATAAAAAAAATGAAGGAAAAGCTTTACAAAAAGTATGGTTTTACAGTAAAAAGCTGCATACTCCAATTTTATGGAGAATGTAAAAATTGTGGGAAAGAAAAATAATATTCAAAAAAGAAGGAGGTGTTTATTATGCCAGGTGGTGATAGAACTGGTCCTGCAGGCTTTGGTCCTATGAGTGGAAGAGCAGCCGGTTATTGTGCCGGTTATCCTGCTCCGGGTTATGCTAATCCTGTTGGTGGTCGCTTAGGAATGGGTTTTAGACGTGGATTTGGCCGTGGATTTGGCAGAGGTGCTGGTCGGGGCTTTCGACGAAGTGCCTTCTTAGGTTACCCGGCTTACCCTGCTTATACACCAGCATATCCTGCTTATGGGACTGACTACCCGTATCAGGGGAAAATGGACCCAAAACAGGAAATGGATTTGCTTCAGGCAGAAGCAGAGGATATCAAGGCCGAATTAGATGCAGTTAATAAAAGATTAGCTGAATTGAGGGAAGACAAAAAAGAAGGATAATTAAAATAATAAAAACAAATCACCGGTAATGATAAGAATTAACCGGTGATTTGTTTTTATTCTCAGGTAAAATTTTATAAATTTGCCATAAGGGGTATAATAAAAGATAGCAGCAATAAAAAGTAACAAAAAATAGTATAGATAGGAGTGTGTTTAATGAAAATAGCGATTACTTCTTCAGGACCCGAATTAAAGAGTGAAATCGACCCAAGATTTGGTAGATGTCCTTATTTTATAATTTATGATACTGACAACAAAAAATTCGAGGCAATTGAGAATAGCAATATGCGTGGAATGGGTGGAGTCGGAATACAGTCTGCCCAAATGATGGCTGATAAAGATGTAGAAGTTGTTATTAGCGGGAATTGTGGACCTAATGCATTTAGAACTATGGATGCTGCCGGTATACAGTTGATTTCCGGAGTATCCGGTACTGTTGAATCAGCCATTCAAGAATACATAAAAGGGAATTTAAAACCATCAAATCAATCAAATGTAGAACCACATTCAGGATTAAATTAAAGGTATAGTAGGAGAATTTTTATGGAAAAAATTGCAATAGCTGTTGATAATAATCAAGTGTCAGCTCATTTTGGCCGGTGCCCTTCTTTTGCGATTATTGAATTACAAGATCAAAAGGTCGTCAATCAGGAAATTATTCCCAATCCCGGCCATCGTACCGGTTTTTTACCTAAGTTTCTGGCTGAAAAAGGTGTTCATACAATTATTTGTGGTGGTATGGGCCGAAGAGCAATAGACCTTTTTAACGAGAAAGGAATAAAAGCAATTGTTGGCGTAAGTGGTGATATTGATGAAGTAATTCATAAATATCTTAAAGGCCAGTTAAAAGAAAGTGATTCATTATGTCAGCCTGGTGCAGGTAAGGGATATGGTATTGAAAAAGAGGATCATCATAAATAGTTATTTTACAGGAGGTGAAAAAAATGCCTAGAGGAGATGGAACAGGTCCAAGAGGTCAGGGTCCAGGGACTGGCAGAGGAATGGGAGGAAGAAATAATCCTTCAGGAAGATTTGCCCAGGGGGCAGGCCCAGGAGGAGAATGTGTATGTCCATCCTGTGGAACAGTTCAAGTTCATAGACCCGGACAACCCTGTACTGAGATAAAATGTCCAAAATGTGGAACTATGATGGTTAGAAAATAAGATTAATCATAATTTTACTTAAAATAATAGAATTCGTTTATATTGGACGAGGGAAGAAGAGGAATTTAAAAATTGAATAATACAAACAGCAAAGTTGATCAACAAAAAGCCCAGGAAGACATGAATAATAAACTAAAACAAAATATGTCTGACATAAAACATAAAATATTGGTTTTATCAAACAAAGGCGGTGTTGGAAAAAGCTCAGTATCAGTTAATTTGTCATGTGCTTTGGCTGAAAAGGGATATAAAGTTGGCTTACTGGATGCAGATCTCCATGGACCTTCTGTTGCCAAGATGTTAGGGTTTGAAGGGGAAAGATTAGCCGGAAACAATGGTTTTATTGAGCCAATAAAGGTAAGAGAAAATTTAAAAGCTGTTTCTATGGCTTCCTTAATTAAGTCTCCTGATACACCCCTGGTCTGGAGAGGACCTTTAAAGGGAGTTGCAATTAAACAATTTTTGGCTGAGGTACATTGGGGAAAGCTTGACTTTTTAATCATTGATTCACCTCCCGGTACCGGAGATGAACCGCTATCTATTTGTCAGTTAATACCCGAATTGGATGGCGGGGTAATTGTGACTACTCCACAGGAGATTGCCTTGACTGATTCCCGAAAATGTATTCATTTCCTGAGGGATATCAATATTCCAATCTTAGGAATTATTGAGAATATGAGTGGATTTCGTTGTCCTAACTGTGGTGAGAAGATTGATTTATTTATGACCGGTGGCGGCAAAAAGGCAGCTGATGATTTTAAAGTGCCATTTTTGGGGGCTATTCCCATCGATGTACAAATGGTCAAATCCGGAGATCAGGGTCAACCTTTTATCTGCAGTAATGGAGAAAGTGAGACAGGTCAGGCTTTTGAGGAAATTGTTCAGGCAATCATATCTAAGATAAATATATAGCCTGAATAAATTGATTTATCAAACTAATATAGATTATGGATAGAATTATAATTTTTCCATGATCTATATTAGTTATTATTAAAGGCAGACAAGATAATTAGATTTATGTGTAAGAGTAAGAGCACTGGAAAAATTTGTCCATGGTTCTATTGTTGTCCAATAAGGGTATATGTAGAAAGACAATTAATAGAAAAAAAATGGACAGAACAATACTGTAAATTAAAATACTGGCGTTGTATAAGAAAAAAAATGCAGGACAAAAACCAATATCATCCAGATAATATGTTGCCTGACGGAACAATCAATACTCAACTATAAAATTATATCTATTGGTAGAGTATTGTTAATATATAGATTTATATTTAAGGAGTAAACAATGAAGACTTATTTGGACTGTATTCCATGCTTTTACCAGCAGGCATTAAGGGCGGCAAGAATATCTGGTGCCAATGAGGAGGTGCAAAAAGAAGTATTATACAGATTATCAGAGATGATACCTGATTTTTCCCTGGATACCTCACCTGTTCAGATGGGTAGAGAAATATATGCCATGATTAATAAAATTACCGGTAAAAAGGATCCTTATAGAGAACTAAAAGAAATAAGTAATAAGATGGCTCTTAAAATGTATCCGGAGATGAAAGTTAAAATGAAAGACGCAGATGACAAACTTCTAACAGCTGTCAAATTAGCAATTATTGGCAATATAATTGATTTTGGAATAAAAGATAGTGAAGAAGAAATTTATGACGAGATTAACAAGATGTTAAATATTGATTTTTATATCCAGGAAAGTGATTATAGAGAACATTTTGATTATTTATCTTTTCGAGAAAATTTATCTGAAGTCGATTCTATTTTATACCTTGCTGATAATGCAGGGGAGGTAGTATTTGATCGTATTTTAATTGAATATCTGGTAAATTGTTGCAATAAAACTGTTATTTACGCAGTAAGAGGAAAGCCGGTACTAAACGACGCCCTGGTTGATGATTCGATTATGTGTGGAATCAACCATTATGCTAATATTATTTCTAGTGGTGCAGATTCTCCCGGGGTTGCATTAAAGCATTGTTCGCCTGAATTTATGCGTATTTTTAATGAAGCTGAGATGATAATAAGCAAAGGCCAGGGTAATTATGAAGCACTTTCTGATGAGACATCGCCTTTATTTTTTTTATTAATTGCCAAATGTCCACTAATAGCCAGTCATATTGGATGTGATGTTGGAGATTTTATTTTGGAGAATCATTTAAAAAGAAAGATTATGCCAGTTGAAACTGCTGAAGGTAAAGATTTTTAAGAAAAATATGAGTATATGAGTAAAGTTTCAATTGAATTTTCTATCAAAAAAGCCAATGGTTTTACCTACATCCTATTAATCTATTATAATAAATCATGTGATATAGTAGTTGGAAGGTTAGGTCATGTCAAAATTAATAAGGGCTACTATATTTATATTGGTTCTGCTAAAAAAAATATTAATTCGCGCCTGAACAGGCATCTTTCAGCCAAAAAAAACAAGTTCTGGCATATTGATTATGTCCTCAGTAATCCATTTCCTTTTTTAATTGTCAATATTTGGACCAGTCAGGAATTAATAGAATGTCAAATATCAAAAGAACTGTTTAAGAGTAATTATTGTTATTTAGTAAAAAAAGGATTTGGTTCCTCAGATTGCCACTGTACTACACATTTTTTTAGAATAAGCAAAAATAAATTAGGTGCACTGGAAGATAAATTAATGGAAAAAAGGTTTGCCCCATTGATAGACAGGTAGGTAAATCTTTTCTATTTCTCAATTTATATATCTAAAAAATCCCAAAGACTTCATTTAGATAGTAAATATTTATAAAGTGCTGAATTTTTTACAATATTTCCTTGACAAAACAGAATTATGTTATACAATTTTATTGAGAATGATTTGCAATCACATTTGGAGTTAGGAATTTGTTTAAATACAAGGATAAATTTAAAGGCTTTTTAAAAGAAAGAGATTTAAAATATACGCCGGAGAGAAATGAGATTGTTGAAGCAATAATAAAGCTTCAAAATCATTTTGATGCAGAAGATATATATAAACAACTTAGAGAGCATAAGTCAAATGTTTCTCTTGCAACGGTATACAGGACAATCCCACTATTAATTGATTGTGGACTGATAACAGAGACATTTCATTGTAGGGATAAAGTTCTTTATGAAAAAATATATAACAAAAGACATCATGATCATTTGGTTTGTATAAATTGTGGAAAGATTATCGAGTTTTATAATGAAGATGTAGAAGCATTACAGAATGAGATTTGCCGAAATGACCAATTTTTAGCAACTGAACATCGTTTGGAAATTAAAGGTTATTGTAAAGAATGCCAGGGTAAATTAGATTTAAAAGGTAATCATTCTAAAAAATGAAATAGGATAATAAGAGGTTATATCAATCATGATAATTAGTTTAACAGATGTGAAATCAGGTAGCAGTGTTAAAGTTGTAAGAATCAGGGGAGGATTAAGCGTTAGGCAGAGATTAAGCTGTTTGGGAATACATCCTGGAGATACAATTTTGCTACAAAAATGTGGGTTTATGAGAGGCCCTGTTTTAGTAAATATACATGGAAATCAGGTTGCTTTAGGCAGGGGAATTGCTGCAAAAATATTGGTGGAGGTAGAAGCATGAAAATTGTTCTGGTGGGTCAGCCTAATTGCGGCAAAAGTACTATTTTTAATCATGTAGCCGGATATAAAGCAATTACCTCTAATTTTCCTGGCAAAACAGTTAAATTTAGCAGTAGCAAAATGACTTTTCAGGGGATGACCAGTGAAATAGTCGATTTACCCGGTACTTACTCACTGACTTCTTTTGATTTAGCTGAACTGGAAGCCCGTAAATATCTGTTAAGAGAAGAGGCAGATGTAGTTGTAAATGTTATAGATGCCTCATTGCTGGGAAGAGGACTGGAGTTAACATTACAATTATTGGAGCTGAATTTACCCACAGTAATTTGCCTTAACATGATTGATGAAGCTGAGGCAAAAGGAATAATTATTGATACTGAGAAACTTTCTCATTTATTAGGTGTACCGGTAGTTACTGCAATAGCTCATAAAGGTTGGGGACTTAATAAATTATTCGAAACTACATTTAAAATGGCTCAAAAACCAGTAAAGAGTGATTTTCAGCATTTTAGCAAAGATGTAGAAAATGCTATTAAAGGTTTAACCGGATATATAGAAAAAAATGCTTATGCCAAAGAATTAAATGTTACCCATCGTTTCCTGGCAACTAAGTTATTGGAAAATGACCAGCATTTTATCGATGAAATTAAGGAAACAGATGCCAGCTTTATTGAAGTTGTGCAAGATTACCAGCAACAACTGGAAAAATGCCGTGAAAGAAGTTCCGACGAGGTAATATCATCTGAACGTCACCATCTATCAATGCAGCTTTATGAATCAGTTGTGAAACTTTCTAAACCAAAAAAAGAGTTCAGAGATTACCTGGATAGTGTTTTAATGCACCCTGTTTTTGGCTATATTTCCCTGATAGGCATTTTGTATTTATTTTTTAATTTTGTATTTTATGTAGGGGCAATACTTGAAGAACCTCTGCTGGATTTCTTTTATCAATTTTTACCTTATGCGGAGCAGGTTTTGGGTGCTGATACTTTGTTATATCACATTGTTAATGGTGTTGTGCAAGGACTTGCCGGAGGTATTGCAATTGTCTTACCTTTTCTCTTCCCGTTTTTATTGGGACTGGCATTTCTGGAAGATACAGGGTATTTGCCCAGAGTTGCCTACCTGATGGATTCTTTCCTGCATAGAATCGGACTTCACGGGAAGGCTATTATACCGCTTATATTAGGATATGGATGTACAGTCCCAGCTGTTATGGCAACCAGGATTCTGGAATCAGAAAGAGACCGTTTTATTACTTCAGTTCTGACTACTATGATTCCATGTGCAGCTCGAATAACGATAGTTTTTGGTTTAGTTGCTTTTTATCTTGGACCAAAAGCGGCTATATTTGTCTTTGTTTTTAATATTGTTGTTGTTGCAATAGCCGGGTTAATTCTTTCTAAAATAATGCCGGAAATCACTCCCGGGATGATTTTGGAAATACCCGCATATCATATGCCCTCGATAAAGATACTATTATCAAAAGTATGGCTAAGAATGAAAGAGTTTATTGTAATTGCCTGGCCGTTATTGATTATCGGGAGTGTTGTTTTAAGTCTATTAAAACACTGGCATCTGGAAGAATTGATAAACAAACTGATATCGCCAGTTACTTTATTATTGGGATTGCCGGTGGCAGTAGGCGTAACACTAATCTTTGGTGTGTTAAGAAAAGAATTATCTATGGTTATGTTAGTTCAAGCCCTGGGAGTTACCGATATTAGTACAGTAATGAACTCAACACAGATTATGACTTTTACTGTCTTTGTTCTGTTTTATGTACCCTGTGTAGCAACAATTGCTGTTTTAATCAAGGAAATCGGTAGTAAAAGAACTATATTTACAATTATCTTTACATTTCTGATTGCAATTGTATTAGCAACAATAACCCGCATTGTTTACTGACAGATTTTAATGAAGGTCCATAATTATTATTTGTCTTAGTTGTTGTTGCGTTTATCAGAATAGGCCATTTCTTTATCCAGAAAATAACTGATAATTGTTCTTATACCTACAATACTGGCCAAAATAATTATTTCTTCCAAACTTGGTTGACTGATTGTCAGTATAATATCAGCAGCAATTAAAAATTCTAAACCAAGCAGAAGATATGAGCCAAAACGATGACGCAGAGTAGTTCGCTCATAATATGGTTTTAATCCCTTGAAACGTTTAAATTCTAATTTAATCAAATCAAAAAAAATAATAATGGCACCCCAGGTAATAATTAATATTGCCACAATACCAATGATGGTGGAAATTAGATTGACTATATAAATTAGCAACACAGGTTTTACCATATATTATAATCCCCTTATTTTAAATTTAGAAAATTGCCTTAAAATTATTATAGGTATTATTTTTTTGCATTTCAATTCAAAATAGACTATTTAAACAACTTAATCTTCTAATTATTTTCTTGAAAAGCAGGATATATTGACAAATGAGCAAACTTAACGGATTTTTTACGCAAGCTTAGTTTGCCCCTGGCTGTCAGATCAGAGATAAATTGAAACTGTTGACGGGGATCCATCGGGTAGGCTTTAATACGATAATGAGTACCCCATGGTTTATCTTCCAGTAACACAATTACAGGTTGTGCCAGATTTATATAGGGACTGGTAAGAGCCACATTTTTCAATATTCTACAAATCTGTTCCGGGTCATGATCAGGATCCAGGTAAAAATTGGCCACACATAGCAAATCCGGAGTATGGCTGTTAGCATTGTGTATAAGGTCAGTCCATATTTTCAAGTGTGGTATATAAACAGTGGTGTCATCAGGAGTAACGATTGTTACTACCCGGGTACCAATATGTTTTACTTCACCATAAACACCATTAACCTCAATCCAGTCTCCCGGACGATAAGGAAGTTCATAGGCAGCTACAATTCCGGCAAGAATGCTGCTTACATAATCTTTTAAAGCAAATCCAACCGCTACACCAGCAGCACTGAATATGGCAATCATATTTTGTAAGGTGGGCTCAATAATTAGTGGTATAATTCGCATTACGGCCATAATAAATAATAAGATTCGGATAGTCGGGATAAAAGCAAGAATCAGCAGACGACGCCCGCTATATAATTTTCCAGCTAACCATGGTAGAATTCTTTCAGCCAGCCAACTTAACCCTATTACAATTGCAATAACTATTATAATTTCAATTACAATATCAGTGGTTATTGGTTTTAATATCCCGGCAATTTGTTCAGAATTCATCTTCTTTTCCTTTACTTAAAATATATCTAATAGAAAAGCTCGATTATTAAGGAAATCCCTTACAGCCAGGTAGGCTTCTACATTAATTCCCCATTGATCTTCGTTATAGTTTAGAATGCCATATTGTTTTAATTGAAATAGCTGTAAATTTAATTCTTCTGCTGGTAGCATTGTCAATATTTCCTGTAATTGACTACTACTCAGATGACGATGCATTAAGACGGAATAAAGGATAAATGAAGTAATATCATTAGCTTCCCCGGGTAATTCTGGCAATTTTCGGTCCTCGTTTTGCTCAATAGACCTGACAGTAAGGGCAATACCTACGTTACCATGAACCCTTGCAGCGAGTTTTTGTAGTGACTTATTACCAGCATGAATACCGACCTGTTTTAATAATTCAGGACCGGCTGCTGCAAAACAATATACTTTTGAAAATTTTAATGGCCATATCCTTTGAATAAATGCAAACATCCAGCTGTCACAGACTACCAATCCTTTGCCGAATTCCCCAAATAATATTCTGGGTAATAATTCACGGATGAATGATAGACCATAAGAAGTACGAATCAGATATCGTGTCAGATCATTAATGAGCCAATTATTTTTATTCTTTTGTTCTTTCCACCATCCATCAATATCTAAATTACGAATTTTAGTATTATCCGGAGGAGTCAATATTTTCCATTTCTTTTGCTTTGCCCAATCACATGCAATATCATCTGTACTGCTAAAAGGAGGATCTAATAAAAAGCAAACGGTCGATTCCTTTTTTTTCGACCATTCATTAAGATGGTTATTCAATGCTTTTACAGCTGGTCTTCGATCAAATTCTTTCTTTACCGTTGATTGGTGATCATTATCATCTTCTTCTTCAGGTTCAGATTCATGTATTCCAAGTAATCGCAGTAAACTCTTCCATTGTTGCTGGACTTTTGTAACAGTTGGTGCAGCAGGAACATGGAAATCATCTGCATTAATGACTTGCCATTTATTTGAATCTGCCATACTATTTGAATATCCTTTCTTACTTCTTAAGCCCAAGTATATCTCAAATAACCCGTTCATACAATAGTTAGAATTTTTGATTAAAAAATATCTTTTTAAAAACTGTAGAAGTGTAGATTAGTAGTTTTGTTAAGAAATAAAATCTAATTAAAATTATTTAAATATCTGATTATAAAGAGAGGTATGTTATAATTATTAAATAGAACAATTAATTTTTAAAAGATAGGAATAATGTGAGTTCAGAACGTTATAGTTTAAGAAAAAAGATTGATTTATCTCCAAATCAGATATTGGTATTAGGATTCTTATCGATAATTATTATAGGGACTTTTTTACTCCATCTTGATATAGCTTCCAGCAGTGATAGATCAATCAAATGGATTGACGCCTTATTTACAGCTACTTCAGCTACTTGTGTTACCGGATTAATTGTTTTAGATACTGGCAGGGATTTTTCTATCTTTGGGCAATGGGTTATATTAATTCTCTTTCAGATTGGCGGACTGGGAATCATGACTTTTTCTACTATGTTTGCTTTTCTCCTTGGCAGGAAAATTTCTCTCCGGCAGCGGCTGATCATCCAGGAGTCCCTTAACCAGTTCTCTATTGGTGGATTAGTCCGATTGGCTAAATATATTATATTTTTTACTATCTTTTTTGAAGGTCTTGGCACTATTCTATTGTATTTTAACTGGCACAATCTACCAGATGCTCATTCACCCCTTTTTCTTTCTTTTTTTCATGCGGTATCAGCATTTTGCAATGCAGGTTTTTCGTTGTTTAGTGACAGCCTGGAACAATTCAATTTAAACATTGGAATAAACTTAATCTTCTTGGTGTTAATTGTTTTTGGAGGAATTGGTTTTTTGGTTTTGGTTGAGCTTTATGAGTTTCCAAAAAAACAAAGATTATCCTTACACAGTAAACTGGTATTAGTAGTAACAATAATATTACTAATTATCGGGACCACCGGTCTTTTTCTTTTAGAAAGGAATAATAGCAATACATTGCAACCATTAATGTTAAAGGGGAGAATTCTTGGCTCTTTATTTCAATCTGCTACAGCCAGAACAGCAGGATTTAATACCATTTCCATTGGTCTGTTAGGGAATGCCAGTCTATTGCTTTTGATAATATTAATGTTCATTGGAGCATCACCTACATCTACGGGAGGAGGGATTAAAACAACAACATTTTCTATTGCTTTTCTATGGATGTATTATACTCTAAAGGGACGCAGACATCTTTACCTGTTTTACAGACAGATATCAACTAAAATATTAAACAAAGCATGGGCAATATTAATGCTTTCTTTGAGCTGGATTTTAGCCATGACAATGTTGATTTCTTATTATGAAAAATTTGACTTTATTGAATTATTATTTGAAGTTGTTTCCGCATTTGGTACTGTAGGGTTATCTACAGGGATAACAAACATGCTATCCCCTGCAGGAAAAATTATCATAATTTTAACTATGTTTTTAGGCAGGCTCGGACCTCTTTCACTGGCTTTGTCATTGATTATAGACAGACATCCGGAATCAATTCAATATCCTGAAGGACATGTTATGGTTGGTTAAATTCATTATTTTTTAAAAAAAGGGGATTAGAGGATGAAACAATTTGTAATATTTGGTTTAGGCAGCTTTGGTTCAGCGGTTGCTACTACCTTAGTTGAGCTGGGTCATGAAGTATTAGGGGTAGACAACGATATGGAGAAGGTAGATATGTTTAAGGATGTTATAACTAAAGTAGTTAAAGTTGATGTAACTGATGAGAAAGTTTTAAAGGAACTGGGAGTTAAAAATTTTGATGCCGCTATTGTCAGCCTGGGGACAGATTTGGAAGCAAGTATACTAATTACCATTATGTTGAAAGAGATAGGACTGCAATATGTTGTCACTAAAGCTAATAGTCTGCTTCACGGGAAAGTGCTGGAGAAAATAGGTGCTGATAGGGTTGTATATCCTGAAAGAGATGAAGGAATCAGAATTGCAAGAAGCTTGATTATGCCCAATGTAAAAAATCAGATGGAATTATCTCAACAGTACAGTCTTATTGAGATAGCTGCATTGCCTGTTTTTTGTGAAAAAACTTTAGGGGAACTGGATTTACCGGGCAAATACGGAGTGACCTTATTAGCTATTCGCAGGGGCAATCAATTTACCTTTTCCCCCACTGAAAGACATACTGTTAATGAAAACGAATACCTCATTTTAGTGGGGGAAAACAAAAAGATTGATCAATTGATTACAAAATTTAAGGCTTCAGAAGAAGATAAGAAGAAAAAATCTAATGATAGTAAGAAAAAGGCTTCTAAAAAGGATAAGAAATAAAAATTTTGAGTTTAATAAAAAATATGACAAAAATGATAATTAAACTCAGGTCATAACCATTTTTTCTTTTTAAAGAAAAAAAACATTCCTAATCCTATGAGGAACATGACGGAGAGGATAGTTGGATAGCCCCATTTCCAGGACAATTCCGGCATATGTTTAAAATTCATACCATAAATACCGGCAACAAAAGTTAGTGGAATAAAAATAGTTGCAATAATTGTTAACACTTTCATGACTTCGTTCATCCTATTGCTTACACTGGAAAGATAGATATCAAGCAAACCGGAAATCATATCCCTTAGTGTTTCAGTAGTTTCTATTATCTGTATAGTATGGTCATATATATCTCGCAAAAATAATTTAGTATTTTTGTGAACTAAATCTGATTCATCTTTCTCTAATTTGTTGATTACTTCTCTTAGTGGCCAGACAGCATTTCTCAGGAAAATTAAGTTTCTTTTTATCTGGTGAATAGTCTGCTGATTATCAGGTGAAGGATGAGCGATTAAGATATCTTCCAATAATTCTAACTTATCACCTACTTTTTCTAAAACCAGGAAATATTGGTCAACAACAGAATCAAGTAACGAATAAAGGAGGTAATCGGAGTCGCTTTTTCTGATTTTCCCTGCTTCATTTTTTATTCTCTGTCGCACAGGGTTGAATACATCACCTTCCTTTTCCTGGAAGGAGATCACTGTATGGTCTGTCAAAATAAGACTTATATGTTCTATGGAGAGTTCCTGTTTGTCATTATCCCAGTAAATCATTTTAAGGGCTATATAGATATAATTAGAAAAATATTCTATCTTTGGCCTCTGGGCGGTGTTCATTATATTTTCTAATGTTAAAGGATGTATTTTAAATGATTGCCCGATTTGTTCAATAATATCAGTCTGATGAATACCGTCAATATTAATCCAGGTTATTGTCGGTTTTTCCAGATATGGAATACATTTTTCGATACCGTCCACTGTTTTTTCTTCTAAATATTCGGGAGAATAATCAATTATAGATATTTTTGGCTTTTCCAAAAATCTTTCACCTATATGAACCGGTGTTCCCGGGGTTAAACCAATAGATTTACCCCTTTTTTTTAAAAATTTAGCCAAACTATCCTCCTGCTTCCAAAATTTTCCATCAAATCAGTTACTCTTGTTCTTTATCATTGTTATTAACTGATTCCTGCTCTAAATTCTTTTCTTTTTGTATTTTATCAGGGACAGAACGTGTTTTTTTAATCCGTGTTAATGTACTAAACAAAAAACTGGTAGCCAACCCGGCAATAAAAGTTATAATAAGAATTAATGCCAGAGAGCTTTCAACTCTCCAGGTGATAAAACTCACTGTAACAGGTACGGCATTTTGTAAGGCAAATATAACCGCTAACACGGCAATGAAAGCTGCAATAAATAGATATGCTTGCACGGTATCCTCCTTTTATAAGTTAGATGTATAAGTAAACATATATTATTCTACAGTTTTATCTTTTATTTCATCTTTTTCCAGGAAAAGAGTCTGGGTAGGATAGGCGAACTCAATTCCTCTTTTTTCGAATTCTTCTTTCATTTTAAAATTGATTTCCTGCTGAATATCCATATATCTACTATAATCTCTACTATTTACATAATAAACTACCTCAAAGTCCAGACTAAAATCTCCAAAGGATGCAAAATGAACTCTGTCTAATATTGCTCCATTAAGTTGTTTTATTATTTCGGTTACCAAATCAGGAATACCTTTCAGCTGTTCCAGAGAGGTCTGATAAATAACGCCAAATTTAAACAGTATTCGTCTTCTTCTCATTCTTTTATAGTTACGCAGACGGGAATTTACCAAATCAGTGTTAGAAAATACTATTTCCTCCCCGCTTAGACTTCTGATACGAGTAGTTTTTATGCCTATACTTTCAATAGTACCTGAAAAGGCATCAATGGTAATAAAATCACCTATTTCAAAGGGATGGTCAAAAAAGATAATAAAATAACTGAACAGGTCTCCCAGGATATTTTGAGCAGCCAGAGCTACGGCAATACCACCAATTCCAAGACCAGCTATCAGGGCAGATACTTGAATTCCCAGGTTGTCTAAAAGGATTATAAAGGCAATAATCCAAATGATAATTCTAAAAAAAGTCTCAATACCCCGAATAGCGGTTATTCGGGTTGCATTGCTTTCTTTTTTAATCAGGTAGTTTTCCAGGAAATAAGAGAAGATGGAAAGAATAAAACGCACACCGAAGAAAATAAGAAGAGCAATAATTGTAATATTTACAATTTTTTCTAAGGATGAGGGAATTCTTAATTGTGTAAAGCCAAGATAGAAAGCCCCGAAGTACAGCAGATTAACAAATGGCTTTATTTTGTTTTGAAATGCTTCGACGAATTTGTCATCTACTCTGGTTGTGCTTTTCCGGGCAAATGAGCTGAGAAGTTTAATTAGAAACTTCTTTAATACATTTATCAGGAATACCAATAATATAAAGATACCCAGTGCCATAATATAGTCTATTAGTTGATTACCAAAGTATACTTGCTGTAGAAAACCGTTAAACATATAAACCCCGAAATTTATACTAATTTAAGAACTTGTTGATAACATTTTAATATATTAAAAATATGTAAGCAAATCGAACTAAAAATAATTTTATTATGGGTAAATTTGGTTAAAAAGCTGATCAGCAATTCCCTGGTCAAGATTTTTTAATATCTTATATTCCTCTAATGCCTGGTTTCTTTCTTCAAGAATTAAAAAGGTTATGCCCAATCCATAATGTGCATAAACATAGTCGGGATCGATCCGGATTGCCTCTTGAAATGATTTCTTTGCATTTTCATATTCTTCAATTTTTCCGTAAGTCCACCCCAATGCATAATATGCATCTGCATCATCAGGGGATTGCTCGATTGCTTTTTCGAATGCTCCAACAGCTTCCAGGTGCTGATTTATTTCATTATATACCCATCCCAGATTATAATAAACATATGTATAATCCGGGTTTAAGGCAATGACTTTCTGATAAGCATCAACTGCCTGTTCGTATTTTGCTTTTTGATTGTTAAGCCAACCCAGGTAATAATAGGCATCAGTTAGCCCTTTATTAATCTCTACTGCCTTCTCGAAAGCCTCAATTGCCTGGTCAGTATTATTAAGCTTTTGATGAATAATACCTATTTGAAAGTAAATCTGAGCAGCTTCTTCCGGCAAATAGTGGGCAGCCCTTTCCAGAGCACTGATTGCTTCCGAATGACGTTCTAAATCTTTGTAAATAAGACCTAATTCATGAAAAGCCGGCCCATAATCTGGTTTCATCTCCAATGTTTTGTTTAGTGACCGGATTGCTTTTTCAAATTCCAGTATTTCTTTATAACTAAGTCCCAAACCATAATAAGAATGGTAATCATCAGGAGTAAGCTGTAAAGCCTGGTTAAAAGAATCAATTGCAAGATTTATCTTTTTGGTTTTTAAATAAGTCAGGCCTAAAGTGTAATGTGCATCTGAGAAATCAGGATTAATTCTAATTGATTCTTTTAATGACTGCTGAGCATCGGCATATTCTTCCAACTCATACTCAGTTAATCCCAGGTTGTAATAGGCTGAAAGATAGTCAGATTTTAGATTAATAGCATTCTGATAATATATTCTTGCTTTTTCAAGCTGGTTGGTTAAGCGATATATCTGACCTATTTGAAAATGAGCTTCCGGGTAATCTGGTTTGATATTCAGTATTTCTTGAAACACAGTAACTGCTTCTTCATATTTTTTTTCATTTTCCAATAGATTGATTCCCTGAAAATACAAATCTTCAACAGACTGGTTTTGCGCCAGAACAGAAATAGAGGAAGGAACAATAAAGAATAGTAGTATCAAAAAAATTAGTATTAACAGATTTGATAATTTAGAAAATTTTTGAATATCCATTAAGCACCCCGTTGTAAATAATATGGTTTAACGTAATATTTTCTGGCTATATTTTTTCGGTTACCTTACTTATTGATAAATATTATTTTAACCACAATATAATATTATAATATATTTTACTATTTTTTGATATTATATTGATAGTGATTTCTGGAAATATATTATTTTTTAAGCACGTTGAATGCCTGTTTTGCTATTTCTATAATTTTCAGAGAGCCAGTACAGATAGATGTAAGATAAAAAGCTGATAAATATAGGTAATGATGCGAAACGGTAAGCAAATAATAATCCAAATTTGTCAGCCAACCAACCATAGATAGATGGTGCTATAGTTGCGGAGACTCCCTCTATAAAAAATCCAAAGCCAAACAGTTTCCCCTGAATTTTAGTTGAACCTGACCGGGTTAACCATGTGTGTTGAGAAGGGAAATAAATACCTTCCATTAATCCAATACTGCCGATTAATAATCCTATAACGAATGGTATTCTGAAACATGTGAGAATATAAACTAATATTGAGGTAAAAAAGGTTGCCAAAATGGAATATTTAAGGGGATTTTGTTTATCAAGAAATTTACTTATCAAAAGACTCCCAGAAAACACACCAATAAAATAAATACTGACAATCCAGGCTGATACTCCCGGTTTTAATCCAACATAAGTAGTTGCATAGATTGGTAGAAATGATAAGAAGGGCTTAGTTCCTAAACACATAATTACTCTGCATAGAAAATAAATTACAAAAATATTACGTGAATTTAGTTTTTTTTCAATCTTCCCTGTCTCTTTTTTTGTTTCATTTTTAATCTTAAGATAGCTTATTCCCAAAAAGAAACCAGGTAAAGAAATAATGAGACAGGTAATTCGCCAGCCCCATATTTGAACTAACCAGCCAAATAACAGGCTGGTAATAATTAATCCAAATGTACCCGCTGCAGAGAATAGACTCAGGTCTCTTCCTTCTTCTCCAGGAAGTGCTCTCTCTCCTACCATTGCAGTGGCAAGTGGGTGGAATGTTGCGGTACCAATTGCCATTAATAAAAGAGCTGTGATAATTAAAGAAAGATTATTAACATAGATAACACTTCCCAGTAAAACTGACGCCAGAATGAATCCGGATGAGATAATCAAGTTTTTATGGTTATATCGATCAGCTAATGAACCAAACACTAAAGAGAATATAGAGCGAATTGCCTCATGAAAAGTTAAAATAAGGCCTGACTGAAAGTATGTGAAAGCAAATTCCTGTCGAAAAAAGGGTAAAAGAAGAGGTATTATATAGTGGTAAGCATCATTATAAGCATGGCCTAAAGAGTTGAGTTTTAATTGAATATTATTTTGTTTTCTTAACATAGTAGTTTATTTCCCCTAAATTCATTAAACTATATCATACATCTAAATTAGAAAAAATCAAATTTTTAAGTTCAATTGTTGACAAATAGTAATGAATACTATATTGTAATAGTTACATTATTATGAATATAACATTCATTATAAAATATTTATATTATAGAAATAAGTGATGTTAATGAAAGATACATATTATCATTGTAAGGAAAAACTAAATGAAAAAGGTTTGAGAATTACACCACAACGTTTAGGTATTTTTTGTTGCCTGGTTGATTCTAAAGCACATCCGTGCGCTGAAACGGTTTACCAGATAGTCAGAAAACAGTTTCCAAATATATCCTTTGATACAGTTAACAGGACAATGTTAAGCTTATATGATAAGGGTTTAATAAAAATGATAGAAAGTGGTTATGGCCCTAAGCGTTATGATGCTGATTTAAAACAGCATTATCATTTCCGGTGTTTAAAATGCAAAAAGATTATTGACTTTGAATCACCTGAATATGATAAAATAAAAATACCGGAAGATATAAATAATAAATTTAAGATATGTAACCAAAAAATTATTCTGGAAGGTATTTGTCCCGATTGTCTTGCACAAGATGAACACAAGCCGGTTAGTAAAGTGAAAAACAAATAACTAATTTACATAAGGAGGTTCGATATGGGTACAAAGGGCAGAGAAATCGTAGGAGTAAATGTTGATAAATTGATAGATGAGTTAAACAAAGCATTGGCAGACGAATGGCTTGCCTATTATCAATACTGGATCGGAGCAAAAGTAGCAAAAGGACCAATGAGAGGCGCAGTGGTGGCTGAGCTGGAAGAGCATGCCAATGAAGAGTTGGAGCATGCCGGTATGCTGGTTGAACGTATCTTGCAATTAGGTGGAACTCCTCTATTGACTCCGGAAGAATGGTATAAAGTAACTAACTGTGGGTATGAAACTCCAAGTGATCCAAATGTAAAAAAATTAATTAAACAAAATATTAAAGGCGAGCAATGTGCAATTGATGCTTATCAGAAGCTGATGAAAATGGTAAAAGACAAGGACCCAATAACCTATCAAATGGCTTTGAGTATATTGGAAGATGAAGTGGAACACGAAGAAGACCTGGAAGCCTTATCAGAAGATATGGGTTTGATGTAATCAAAATATTTGTTAAAAAACTGAAAAAACGTAAATTTTAAGTTTATACAGTATAGCTGAAACTGACGGAATTTTCATAAAAAATATTATAAGGAGTGTGTAAAAAATGGTTGAGAAACATGAAATTTATAAATGTAATATTTGTGGGAATATTGTAGAAGTACTTCATGGAGGTAAAGGTGAGCTGGTCTGCTGCGGTGAGCCTATGGAATTAATGGAAGAGCAGACTGCCGAACAGGCTAATGAAAAACACGTTCCGGTTGTTGAAGAAACCGAGAAGGGTGTCAAAGTAGTAGTTGGTTCCACCCTTCATCCCATGGAAGAAAAACATTATATAGAGTGGATACAGGTAATAACTGATAAAGGTTCCTGCAAAAAATTCCTCAAACCGGGAGATGCTCCGGAAGCTGAGTTTGAGGATGTCCAGGGATTACAAAAAGTTAGAGAATACTGCAATGTCCATAAATTGTGGAAATATGAAGAGTAATATCTCAATAAAACAGGCGGAAAAAAATTCCGCCTGTTTTATTTTAATCACATTTTTATTAATATTATTTCTTCTTATTTTTGCTCCTATGTTTGTATCCTCTCAGGAAACAATATGGAATGATGTACAGGTTTATAATAATATTTCCTATTTTGAAGATGGTAGTAAAGAAGAAATAGAATCTCTGCAAACAAATGCCCACCTATTAGATATATATCAACCGGAAGATTGCCAATCCTGTCCTGTTATTGTTTATATTCATGGCGGAACCTGGGTTCTTGGGGATAAAGGAGGACCAAGTTACAAAGCAAAAGCCTTTACTGATAATAATAATATTTATATTAGTATGAACTATAGACTTTCCCCGGACTATGTATTTCCTGCTCATGCCTATGATGTTGCACGATGTTTTGCCTGGGTAAAAAGAAATATTTATAAATATGGTGGAGACCCGGAAAAAATATTTCTACTGGGACACTCAGCAGGAGGGCATCTGGCAGCTCTTATTGCTTTAGATAAAACCTATCTTGCTGAATTTAATCTTCTTCCTTCAGATATTTCAGGAGTCATTGGATTGGATAGTGCCGCATATCATCTTCCATCTTTATTTACTGCTGAGCCGGAAAATCAATATCTGTTTTCCTGGGCTTTTGGAGACAATCTGCAAGATTGGGAAGATGCATCCCCGGTTAACTATGTAATAGAGGGCATAACACCCCCACCAATTTTATTATTAGTTGCAGGTGACCGTGGAGTATCAGAAACTGTCAACCAGAATTTTTATAAATTATTACAGTATTATGGGTATGATGCAAACATCTTTTACTTTTCCGATGAAGATCATGTTTCTATTGATTATGGTCTCGGTAAAGACGATGACCCAGTTTTCCCCATTCTGCTAAATTGGATAAATGGCTTATTAAAATAACATCAATAAAAATATTTTTTCTATTGATGTTATTACTGTATTTTAGTATAATTTATTCACCAATGAATCAGTTATCACTCAAAATAAAAAATTACAACAAACTATGTTTTTTCTATTTAGTAATTTAAAAAGATTCAGAAAGACATTATTTATGTTTTTAAAATATTATCTTACTACAAGTGTAAATTATATTGATTTGCATTTTTATATTAACCAAACCCCCGCATCTACATCTATATTACTAAATAACTATAAAAATTACTTTATTTAATCTGTTAAACTTATTATTTTATTTTACTGTTAAATATAATTCAATTTAGAAAAGAGGTGAGAAAACACTAAAACTAAGAATTTATTGGTTTAAATAAAAAAAATGGAGTTTTGAAAGGAGTATTCTATGTCTTTAGTTTTAAGAAGAATAAGTTTTGTTTTTTTTACAGTAGTATTGATATTATTTAGCTGCTTTACTTTTTCCTCTGCTCAACAGGATGCTGAATGTATTGATTGTTTAGGTTGTACTTCATTCCTGGTTGGTAAAGATGCATCATTGGATGGTTCAACCATGACTGTCCATCCTTGTGATTGCGGTACTTGTGATTTTACCTTCAGAACGGTTCCTGCTGCTGACCATGAGCCCGGAGATACCAGGAAAATTTACGCTATCTCTCAATATGAAACATGGGATCCTGAAGTTGGCTTAAAATGGGATGTGGTACTGGAAGAGAAATTCACAGGTGTAGAGATACCTCAACCGCCTCACACTTATGCTTACATTCATGGCATGTTTGGTTATATTAATGAACATCAGCTGGCTATGGGAGAATCAACAGTAGGCTGTCACAGAGAAATGCAAAGCCCCAATGCTGTGATGAATTTAACTGAATTAACCCGTATTGCTATGGAAAGATGTAAAACTGCCCGGGAAGCCATTCAGTTAATGGGAGAATTAGGAGAAAAATATGGTTATGGATTAGATGGTGGTGAACAATTATCTATTGCTGATCCTTACGAAGCATGGCACTTTGAAATTATGCCGGTTGGTCCGCTATGGACTCCTGATAGTGGAAAACCTGGAGCAATCTGGTGTGCTCAACGCATTCCTGATGATCATATTTCTGTCACTCCAAATGAATCCAGAATAGGAGAGATTGATTTAGAAAATACCGAATACTTTATGGCATCATCCAATGTAATTTCTTATGCTGTGGACAATGGATATTATGATCCGGAAAGCGGAGAACCATTCAGCTGGAAAAAAGCTTATTCTCCATGGGGTAAAAGCTATATTAATCCCAGAACCTGGGGTGCTTACCATTTCCTGGCTCCTTCCTTAAATCTTGACCCGATGACACCGAATGATGAATTACCATTCTCGATTAAACCGGATAAAAAGGTTTCAGTTAAAGATATTATGGAAGTTTCAAGATACCATTATGAAGGAACAATCTTTGATATGACAGAAGGTTTGGCAGCCGGGCCATTTGGTAATCCTAACCGTTGGAGACCATTAAATTGGGAAGTTGATGGAGAAAGATACAGCTGGGTAAGACCAATAGGTACACAGCAGGCAGAATATGTCACTATTACACAATCCAGAAGCTGGTTGCCTGATCCAATAGGCGGAATTGTCTGGATAGGTCTTGGTACCACCGATACCACATGCTTTATACCTTTCTATGCTGGTATTAATGAAATTCCTTATTCTTTCCAGATTGGAGACCATTGGACATTTAACAGGGATGCTGCTCGCTGGGCTTTTGACTATGCTGATTTCCACACACAAGTTAAATATTCTTATGCGATAAAGGATGTAAAAGAAGCTCAATATGAATATGAAGATGGAGCTATAGCTGAAATTCCTAAAATCGATATGGAAGCCTATGATCTTTATAAAGAAGATCCGGAAAAGGCAAAAGAATTTTTAACTGATTATTGTACTCAAAATGCCGAGAAAGTCATTAATGCATGGTGGGATTTAGGAGATAAATTGCTTGTTAAGTACAACATAGGTTTTGTATATACATCAGAAGATAGACAAAGAAAACAGGTTGGATATCCTGAATGGTGGCTAAAAGCAGTAGTTGAATATGATAATAGACAAACAGTTGAAGAATTTTATAATATTGAAAAATAGTTTATTAATTTGTTAGTAAAAATAATTGTATAGTGGGAAAATGATAAAAAAAGTTATTTTTCCACTATACAATTTCTTGTAATTCATAGTATATTACAATAATAATATTGAAATACGAAATACAATAGATAAATAAAAATTTTATAAACTAATCTAACTTCTTTTTGTTATTTGCTATTATAATATTATAATATAAATACTTACGATGTTAATTAAAAGGTAATTGAAAATAAAATTATACAGGAGGATTTTTCCATGAGAAAAAAATTACAATTGTTGTTAATTACTTTAAGTGTGTTCTTGATTGTTGTGAGTGGGATTTCATTAGCTCAAGAAGAGATTCCCACAGTGGATTTACCTGTCCTGACAACTTCCGCCGGACAGAGTGCTGATATTATGACTTTAAATATCCTGATGGATGAAGCTGGTGTATTATACGATTATTGTGACGTACCTACAGTAGCGATGATGGAGGATGGAGTCGGATTAGGCGGAGCTGAATCTGGTCCAGGCTTTCATGTTGAAATTTATACCGATCAGGAAGTATATCCATTAGGCACTCCTTATAAATCAATTGTTTTTGCTATTGGTGCCAGTTTAAAAGGAATGGGTGCTTCTGGGTTGACTGTTGATCAGGAAATAGCACGATTAAAAAATTTAATTAACTATTCAAAAGAAAACGGCATATCAATTATAGCAATGCATGTAGGTGGAGTTTCAACAAGGGGCAATCCTGGCAGTGATAACGAAAAGGTGATAGATGCAGTAGCTCCATATGCTGACCTGATTGTCGTGACAGCTGATGGAAACAAGGATGGAAGATTTGATGATATAGCCGAGAAAAATGATATTCCCCTGGTTGTTGTTGAATATGCACTGGACGTTGTAGATGTATTTAAACAGATTTTCTCTGAGTAATTTACTTTAGTAAAATCTTGAAAAAAAATCAGAGAATCTAATAAAAGAAGGGGGAAATAGATGTACTTTCAGATTGTAGTTATTATGCTGTCCATGATTATTGCCTATGCAGTTGTTAAAATGAAATATCCCGTTGAGTGGAGTATTTTAGCAGCTGCACTTGCAGGGGGAATAGTAGGGACTTTTTTCAGTACTCCACCTATTTCGGATTTATTTCGCCATTTGGTAGAGGGCACTTTCACCTATATGGATATAGTTCTGGTATTTACAACTGCAACCATTTTTATGGCTATTG
>Ga0334895_1001475_pt1 | contig 23702 bp, 18 predicted proteins | sample GraSluR3_MG_7_FD_207229 | JGI IMG/M metagenome (GOLD analysis project Ga0334895, IMG submission 207229) | Sludge microbial communities from methane-producing bioreactor in Wageningen University, Netherlands - Granular Sludge_31_05-R3 | ecosystem: Engineered > Bioreactor > Anaerobic >... | reverse complement strand
TTGGATTTTGACAATATCCCCAATTATCAATTTATAGACGATGATTTCCGAACACTTCCATATGACCCTGAAGGCAAATATACCGTCCCTTATTTTTGGGGAACACTCGGTATATTATATAATACTGAAGTAGTGGAAGGAACTCCTGATAGCTGGGATTTGTTATGGGACGAGCAATATTCAGGAGAGATTCTGATGATGGACAGTCAAAGAGATTCTCTTGGAGCCGCCCTTAAAAAGCTTGGTTATTCATTAAACACCACTGACGAGTCTCAGTTGGAAGAAGCTAAACAGCTGCTAATCCAGCAAAAACCCCTTGTCTTGGCTTATGTAGTTGACGAGGTAAGAGATATGATGATCGGAGACGAAGCCTCAATCGCATTATTATGGTCTGGGGAAGCTGTCGCAGCTATGGGAGATAATGAGAAACTTAATTACTACGTTCCAAAAGAAGGTTCAAATATATGGGTAGATGCGATGTTTATCCCAAAAACTGCCAAACATAAATCTGAAGCTGAACAGTTCATCAACTTCCTAACAAGTAAAGAAAGCACGCTTGCAAATATTGATTATGTTTGGTACTCCACGGTACACACAGAAGCTCTCGAAGAAGTTGAATCATTCTTATTTGATAACCCTGGCTTTAATCCATCTGATGAAACCCTTGATAGGACTGAAATGTTCAGAGATCTGGGTGATTTTCTTCAAACATACTATCGCATTTGGACTGAAGTGCTGGCTCATTAAGCCCTAAGACTAACTTAATATTAACCAACAGAAAAGCTGATGTACAATGATTGTTTTTCTTCATTGCACATCAGCTCTTTTATTGATCATCTTTATAGCATGATACATCAGTTTTTCTCTATCGTTCTCCGTAGGTTTCTCAAACACTAGCGCCATCAATTTTTCAAGAATCATTCCCATGATAGGACCTTCTCTAATACCAATTTCTTTCAAGTCCTTTCCACTAATCGCTAAATCATTCAAGCTCAATGGGTCTTTTCGATTTAAAATTACAAATGTCTTCTCTTCCATATTTTTAAGTCTATAGATCCCTTTTTGTGTTGATTTTGCAAGAATATCTGCATAATTCAAATTGAAAATATCTTCAATGTTGTCTTTTCCAACCTTATTGATAAATCTCTTAACGCCCTTTTCTCCAATATTCATATCCTTCAAAGGGTGGTATCTTATTAATCGATACACTTTGTCGATCAAGTCGTTGGAATACTTAAGTCTTTTTAGTATGACTCTGCTTGTCTGAGCAGATGTAATATGGTGTCCATAGAAATGCCCCTCTCCATTTTCATCAAAAGTTAAGCAATGAGGCTTTTCAATATCATGCATCAGTGCCGCTAAGCGCAAGGCCAATCTTGGTGCTGTCTCATCTAAGACCATCATCGTATGATCAAAAACATCCTTGTCATGGTAGCTGTTGTGTTGGTCAAAGCCTACACAAGGTAAGAGTTCCGGCATTATCTCATCCAAAATACCCGTCTCTAGCATTTTATAGATCCCTAATGATGGCTTTTGAGATAACAGTATTTTGTTTAATTCATTTTGGATTCTTTCTGCACTGATGTATTTTGTCCTGAAAGCATTCTTTTTGATCGATGCCAGTGTTGATGAATCAATTTCAAATTTGATTTCGGTCATAAGACGTATGCCTCTCATCATACGCAAGGCGTCTTCTTTAAAACGAATATCTGGATTTCCTATGGCTCGAATCACTTTTCTTTGAATATCTTGCATGCCTCCTATTAAGTCAATTACCCTGCCTTCTTTATCCATGCAAATGGCATTAATCGTAAAATCTCTTCGTAGCAAGTCTTCCTCAAGCCTTTCTGAAAAACGAACAACTGAAGGCCTTCGGTTGTCCAAATATTCATAATCTCTTCGGTACGTGGTGATTTCGTAGTCCTTGCCATTGACAATAACGGTCACCGTACCAAATTTCACGCCTGTTAAAATCGTTTTTTTAAACAAGCCAATCAGTTCCGAAGGTTTTGCATTGGTCGTAATGTCATAATCTTTAACAGGCAAGTCCAGCAACCTGTTTCTTACAGCACCACCAACCAAGTAAGCTTCGTAACCATTATTATTTAGTTTCTCCATTATATCGTAGATATCATTCACTAGTTTCATAGTCTCTCCCTCTTAGTCAATTATACCATATACTGAGATTGACTTAATGCGTTAATTCAAGATATAATAAATTGTTTATGTCACTATATTAAGAGGTTCTCATGAAAAAACGTTTATTTGTTCTTGCTATCACCATTTGCATTCTCATTGCTTCTCACGGCTATCACTCTGGCGTTATCCATGCAAAAGACAACGATTCTGCATTCGAAACACATCTTATCAACCAACTTTCCCAAAGAAAACGCCATTTTGATCTGGTCTTCTATGGTGACTCAGCTGACTTAAAGCCATCAATTAAAAATGCTTTGGAAACTCACAAATACCTGAAATTCACAACTTTGGACTTGAATTGGAAATACCTGAATCATGGAAGCCACATCGAAATTGAAATGCATGCCAACTACTTGTTGACTGCCCAAGAAGAATTTTCGGCAAATGAAATGATTAAGTCCATCATAGAAGAAATCGTTGATCCCTCCATGACAGACCACGAAAAAGTGAAAGCTGTCCACGACTGGATATTGCTGAACGCATCTTACGATGAAACCTTGAATTATCGATCGCATTTCGAACTATTAACTCATGGAGCTGCTGTTTGCCATGGCTATGCTCTGTTGTTCGATCGCATGTTAGATCCATTAAACATCCCCAGCGTTCTGGTTACAGGCAATGTTCCTGAGTACCATATTTGGAATATGGTACAGCTAAATGGCTTGTGGTTTCATGTTGATGTAACCTTCAATGATCCACTTCCTGATGAAAGTGGTCGCTTGCTCTATGATTTTTATATGTTAAGCGATGACGAGTTAAAAAAAACCCATACCATTGAAAACCAACATAATTTGCCTAAAGGAAATACATCATACGCATTGCTGCTCAATAAATTGCTCTATCGATCCGACTATGACATCTATGCTGAATTGTTGTCACAATTAAATCTTGAAAGAATGCTCCAAGAAGATTTAGACCGACACGTTTTAACTCAATTTGCCCAAAATCCTGTTAACATTTCCGGCTTTGGTGACTATGTGTATTACGACAAAAATTACGGGTATCCTTATATCAACTTAGACAACCGAACCCTAGTGCCTTTCCGGGCAACATTGACACATTTTGGAGCTGCTGTTGATTGGGATCCAACCACCAAAACAGCTTTAGCCTATCTAAAAGACATTCAGATTGAAGTTCCCATTGGAGAGTCCCACATCTATGTCAATGGTGATAGACTTGAAAATGATACCTCTGCAGTTATTAAAGATGGCCGAACCTATTTACCAATACGAATTGTTTTGGAATCATTAGGGTTTTTGGTTGATTGGGATCCATCTAGCCAAACAGTTCTTGTCTCTCGTTAACCAACTCTCTGATTAAGCCATTCAGCAATGTCTTTCAATACAGCTTCCTGTTCTGGTTCATTTAATATTTCATGAAATAATCCATCGTAGATTTTAAGCTGCTTGTCATTTGATGCAATCTCGTCAAACAATTTTTGAGAAGTTTCCGTTCGGACAATTTGATCCTTTCCGCCATGAAGTATCAAACACCTGTTTTGATACTTTTTTTTGTTTTTATTGAGATAGGACATGCCTTCGATCAAAAATTGTCTGTAAAATCCAAGTGTTGCTTTTACAAAGACATCCTTGTCTTTTTGATACGCTTTCACAACGCTTTCATTTCTAGAAATTTTTTGCGACAGATCATTCTTTATTGTTATTTTGGGATTTAATCTTGCGATCTTTTTTACCAAGGTCGCTTTGATTCCTTTTAACTCATGATTGTAGTCTGTTGCTGCCGCCGAAAAAACCTGTCCAGCTAATCCCTCCCTTTTATCTAAGCCAAACAAAAATGAAATGAAGCCTCCCATACTGTGTCCAAGTGTGAAAAACGGGATCTTAGGATTTTCAGAAATGGCCTTTTCATAGACCAACTCCAAGTCTTTCACATAATCAAAAAAGTGTTCTAAATGTCCTCTGTCTCCACCGCTTTTCCCATGCCCCCTGTTATCAAATCGGTACACATGGTACCCTTCTTTCAATAAAAATGCGGCCACATGATCATACCTTCCATAATGCTCTGCCATTCCATGAACTATCACTACGACACCTTTTGGGCAAGAGGTAGTATCTCTTCTTCCAAACAAAGACAATCCATCATGTGTTGTCAATATGAATTCACCATTTGTTCTATCCATTTTCATTTCTCCTGTTCCAACACTCCATCCAAGAAGAAATCGCTGCTGTTAGTGGGATAGACAGTACAATTCCAATACTTCCAGCAACAGCTCTTATGATTTCTGTTGCAATGATATCTAAATTAACTATTTCAATAAAGGGCACTTGATAAGCGCTAAAAACGATGAGCATTGGAATAGAGGCACCTGTGTAAGCAAGAATCAGCGTGTTAGTCATTGTCCCCATCACATCTTGTCCAACGTTCATCCCTGACTTAAAAAGTTCTCGTCTTGTTATATCTTTTTTTATACACCTGATCTCACCCATGGATGAAGCGATTGACATACTCACATCCATCACTGCTCCCAGAGTACCTATCAAAATTCCTGCAAATAAAATGCCTTGGAGGTTCAACGTCACTTCTCCAGGAATGTACATTAGCATAATAGCCTCTTCTGAGTGCAACCCCGTTAATCTTGCACCCGTTCCAATAACATATGCGATCATAGCTGCAATAAACACACCCGACAACGTACCAAGAATAGCTGAAAGACTTTTGCGATTAAACCCTGACACAATTGTCAATGTCAAAACTGTGATTATGATACTTCCAACAATTGAAATGCCAATAGGGTCTATCCCTTTTATTATGGCAGGGACCAAAATCTTTAAAATTGTAAAAATGGTGATCCCTAATGTGACAACTGCTTTTATTCCCTTCTTTCTCCCTACTAGAAGCAATAAAGCAATAAAAACCAACAAAATCATGATCTCATAGCGGTCTCTCGCAAAGTTGGAAATATAAACCTGAATATCCTCTGTCGTTGTGTCGACGACCAATAAAACTTTATCGCCCTCTTTGACTCTAATATTATAATATTCATTGTTGCCAAGGTTATTTTCAATTAGGAACTCTCTACCATCATAGTTTCCCGATGTGACCTTTACTTTTACTATCTGTCTTTCTTGAATAAGAGCGCCCTCGCTCACACCTAAATCCGATGGCTTTAGGTGTGAAACGATTTCTAAAACTTCTCCTCTTACAGTAGTTAGTCCATCCACCCCTGCAGTATTAGCATAGGCTTGAGGCGCACCTACAATGATGAGTATCAAGATAAGACATACTATTCTCCTTGCCATCATTTATTGATTTCAATGGTTTCATTAAAGTCCATCACAATGACTTCTGAATCCACAACTTTCCTTTTGAAATCATCTGGGTCCGCATTTACCACTGGAAAAGTGTTGTAATGCATGGGTACAACAGATTTTGGCTTAATAAAATCTACCGACTTAATCGCATCCTCAACGTCCATGGTAAAGTTGCCTCCAATCGGTACAAAAGCAATATCGATTCCTTCATCTTCAAGCAGTTTCATATCGTAGGTCAATCCTGTGTCCCCTGCATGATACACTTTATATCCATTTACATCTATCAAAAATCCCCCTGGGTTTCCGCCTTCGATAATCCCGTTTTCCTCACTTATACCAGACCCATGCAGTGCAGGTGTCATTTTAACCACTCCAAAGTCGAATGTTTTTCGTCCACCAATGTGCATGGCATGCACTTTTTCAACGCCTTTTTTCATTAGATAATGTGCAATTTCATGATTCGCGATGACCAACGCTCCTGTTTTTTTAGCCAAAGCCACCGTATCTCCAATGTGATCTCCGTGACCATGGGTAACGAATATATGTGATAATTCATGAATCTCTTCCACTCCAATCTCACATAATCCATTTCCACTTAAAAACGGATCAATGATAGCATTGAAATCTCCTTCTTTTATCCTCACAACCGAATGTCCGTGATAAGTAATTTCCATTGATAGACCTCCTAAAGTATTTACTCTATCATACTACAATTATGTCCAATTTATCAATCTTCTAATAACGATAACTCTTTTTCAATCATTTGTTCTGCTAAAATTAATGAGATATTAATTCAAAATCTAATTGGTTTCTGTTATAATATTGTATTGATCACATATGGAGGTACCTATGAAGCTGTTATATAACGTGGGTTTAGATATTGGCTCAACAACAGTTAAAATCGTTGTGGTTAACAACAAATACCAAATCATTCACAAAGAGTATCGTCGACATTATTCAGATGTTCGGAATACTGTTGTTGAGATAATCAAAAATGCTGAAAAAATATTGAAAAAACAACGCATAAAAATAAATGTCACCGGATCAGGCGCAGTCGATATTTCAAAAATTCTTGATATCCCCTTTGTTCAGGAAGTTGCAGCTTCCACAGCAGCTATTGAACAACGCATCCCCGAAACCGATGTTGCCATTGAGCTTGGAGGAGAAGATGCAAAAATAACCTATATTAGCGGGCAGTTGGAGCAACGTATGAATGGCACTTGCGCAGGTGGGACGGGGGCTTTTATTGACCAAATGTCTATCCTTTTGAAAACAGATGCACAAGGCTTAAACAAACTGGCAGAAAATTATCAAGTCATCTATCCAATAGCTTCACGATGTGGTGTTTTCGCTAAAACAGATGTGCAACCTCTTTTAAATGAAGGCGCAAGAAAAGAAGACATTGCTGCATCCATTTTTCAAGCTGTCGTTAATCAAACCATTAGTGGGCTTGCTCAAGGCAGGCCTATAAGAGGAAATGTCGCCTTTTTAGGTGGGCCTTTATCCTTCCTTCCCGAGTTGCGTAAACGTTTTGTAGAAACTTTGTCCCTTTCAGAAGAATCCGCTTTTTTCCCGGAAGATTCTCATTATTTTGTTGCGTTAGGAGCAGCCATTTCTGCTGATGAAACAAAAGAGACCGATTTTGATCATTACATTGAAAAAATCAATTCAATCAGTAACCAAAACCTTATCCGAAAAAAAGAGGTAGATCCTCTTTTTGAAACAGAAAAAGACTATCAAGCTTTCATTAATCGACATGCTATGAACAAAGTAAAAACAGATGATTTATCCACTTATTCAGGAAATGCGTACTTGGGAATTGACGCAGGATCCACCACAACAAAAATTGTCTTGATAGGAGACCATCATCAACTTCTATACAGCTACTATAATAGCAATGAGGGTAGCCCTCTTCATTCCGTTATTAATGGGCTGAAAAAACTGTACAGTCATCTGAATTCTCAAACAAATATTGCATACTCCTGTGTCACTGGTTACGGCGAACATTTAATAAAGAGTGCATTGCAAGTTGATATGGGCGAAATCGAGACGGTTGCCCATTACAAAGCTGCCGATTATTTTCAGCCTGGTGTCGATTTTGTTTTTGATATTGGCGGCCAAGATATGAAAAGTCTCAAAATCAAAAATGGTGTGATCGATTCTATTATGTTGAATGAAGCATGTTCTTCAGGATGCGGATCATTTATCGAAACATTTGCCAATTCACTTAATCTATCTGTTGAAAATTTTGCTAAACTAGCCCTTGAGTCCCAGCATCCAGTAGATCTAGGCACACGTTGTACTGTGTTTATGAACTCTAAGGTAAAGCAAGCACAACGAGAAGGTGCTACCGTTGGTGATATTTCAGCTGGCATTTCCTACTCTGTTGTTAAAAACGCACTATTCAAAGTCATTCGTTTGAAATCAATAGATGACCTAGGAGAAAAAGTTGTGGTTCAAGGCGGTACTTTCTATAATGACTCTGTCCTTCGAGCCTTTGAGTTAATCACTGGACGTGAAGTTGTGCGACCAGATATCGCTGGTCTTATGGGTGCTTTTGGTTGCGCTTTGATTGCAAAGACTTACGCCACAGAAAACTCAATCGCTTCAATCCTCAATCACGAAGAACTCAATCACTTCACTTTAGACACAACTATGGAACGTTGCGGTTTATGTGGCAACAATTGCTTAATGACCATCAGTCAATTTAATGATGGCCGGTTTTTTGTCACAGGTAATCGCTGTGACAGAGGATCCGAAAAATTTACGGATTTTAAACTCTCTAAATCCACACAGGAAATACCCAATATTTTTCAATACAAATACAAACGTGTGTTTGATTATCCTTCACTTCCTATGGACCAAGCACCCAGGGGATTGATTGGTATTCCACGTGTCCTAAACATATACGAAGACTATCCATTCTGGCATACCTTTTTAACCTCATTAGGGTATCGGGTTGTTCTCTCCGGTCATTCAACGAAAAGAATCTATGAAATGGGTATGGAAACCATTCCTTCAGAATCGGTATGTTATCCAGGAAAAATCGCACATGGCCATGTGTCTGATTTGATCAACAAAAAAGTAAAAAAGATCTTCTATCCCTGTGTCCCTTATACTGTTAAAGAAGATGCTGCAGCCGGCAATCATTACAATTGTCCTGTTGTCACCTCTTACCCAGAAACCATTAATGCTAATATGGATTTATCGGCACAACACATCATTTTCTTAAAACCATTTGTAAATCTTAACGATAAAAAATCACTCGTCATAAAACTACATCAAATTTTTGAATCTGAGGATTTGACCTTCAATGATGTAGCTTCAGCTGTGAAAAAAGCTTATCATGCTTTTGACCAGTACAAAAACGACCTGAGAAAAGAAGGTGAAAGAGCTTTACGATACATAGAAGAACATAATACTTATGGCATCGTGTTAGCAAGTCGTCCTTATCATGCAGATCCTGAAATTAACCATGGCATTCCAGAGATGATTAATAGTTATGGATTTGTTGTCCTATCAGAAGATAGCATTGCCCATCTTTCTGATCCCAATCGTCCTTTACGCGTCGTTGATCAGTGGGCCTATCATACACGCCTTTATGCCGCTGCACAATATGTTGCCACACGAAACAATATCGAACTTGTTCAGCTCAATTCATTTGGGTGTGGTCTGGATGCCGTCACAACCGATCAGGTTCATGAAATTCTATTGAGGAACAACAAAATCTATACATTGATAAAGATTGATGAAATCAACAATTTAGGCGCTGTAAGAATTCGAATTCGATCCTTGCTTGCAGCTATGAGTGAACGTCGAGAAAAAGATATTGTGGCCAAAGTACTTTATCCAAATGAGCAAAAGATTCTATTTACAAAACAAATGAAAAAAGACTATACAATCTTAGCTCCTCAGATGTCACCCATCCATTTTCAATTTTTCAAGACTGCCGCAATGAAATCCGGTATCAACCTAGAGGTGCTCCCATCCGTAGATAAGGAGGCAGTAGATGAAGGATTAAAATGTGTCAATAATGATGCTTGTTACCCTTCAGTGATTACCACAGGTCAAATGATTAAAGCCTTAAAATCCGGTGCTTATGATGTCAATAAAACAGCCTTGATTATGTCACAAACAGGCGGTGGCTGTCGGGCAACAAATTATATTGCCTTTATACGAAAAGCATTAAAAGACAACAAATTTGCTCATGTTCCTGTATTGTCTTTCTCCTCAGGGATAGACAAACACCCCGGTTTCAAAATTACACCTTACCTATTACATAATTTAATGATGGGGCTCGTTTATGGTGATTTGTTCATGAAGGTTCTATACAAAACTCGTCCTTACGAAAAAATCAAAGGCTCCGCAAACAAACTTTATGATTATTGGGTAGAAAAATGTCATCAAGCCATTACACACGGTGGTTTGAAACCGTTCCGTGAAACAATTCGGGGTATCATAAGGGATTTTGATGCTTTGGAATTAGATGATACAATTATCAAGCCTAAGGTTGGTGTTGTTGGTGAAATATTAGTTAAATTTCATCCTACCGCCAACAATGACATCGTTTCTTTGCTCGAAGAGGAAGGCGCAGAAGCAGTCGTTCCAGACTTAATTGATTTTTTCCTTTATTCAGCTTACAACCCAGTCATTAAACATCAAGACTTTATTCTAAGAAGCTTTAAAAATAACGCTTTTGGCAAACTCGCCATTCGTATCATAGAGCTTTATCGAAAAGAAATGAAGGTAGCCTTAAAAAATAGCAAACGGTTCAGTCCCCAGCACACCATTGATGTTTTAGCTGAAAAAGCAAAGAAACACCTGTCTCTAGGGAACCAAACTGGCGAAGGATGGTTTTTGACAGCAGAAATGGTTGAACTAATTGAAAGTGGCGTAGAAAATATTGTTTGCCTTCAACCATTTGCTTGTTTGCCTAACCATATCACTGGAAAAGGTATGATTCAAGAGCTAAAGAGGTCCTACCCTCACTCCAACATCGCACCCATTGATTATGATCCTGGCGCCAGTGAAGTCAATCAGATTAATCGAATCAAACTAATGCTGACCACTGCGAAAAGAAATTTAAACAATAAAAGCAAAGTTACAAAAAAAGCTTTGGAAACCGAAGCCATCTAATCACATGAAAAAGCCCCTTCATAGGGGCTTGGTTTTTTTATAGTGCTATTCTATTATTGAATGGTCCGTTGTTTCTGTCAATATATTCAAATTATCCCATATCTGATCTCTGTTTAGTCTTTCTACAGAAGAAAAAGGTATGATTTTTCGATGATCTGAAATTCCTAAAGCTTTGCCTACGTCCGCAATATGTTTTTGTCTTCTTCCTTTCGATATTTTATCTGCTTTTGTTGCAATAACAATGCAGTCATAACCAAAATGATTAATCCAATTAAACATATCCACATCATTTTTGCCTGGAACATGTCGAATATCAATTAACTGAACAATCCCTTTCAATTGTTTTCGGTTCCTTAAATAAGATTCAATCAGTCTTCCCCATGCTTCCCTTTCTCGTTTTGATGTCTTTGCATACCCATATCCCGGCAAATCTACCAGCATTTTTGTCTCATTCACAGAATAAAAATTGATGGTTTGTGTTTTTCCTGGTTGTCTACTGGTGCGAGCATAGTTCTTTCTATTTATTAATGTGTTCAACAACGATGACTTCCCTACATTCGACCTTCCAACAAAAGCAATCTCTGGATAATCTGTTACAGGAAACTGAGTGGCATTGCCTGCTGTCATGAGTAGTTCTACACTCTTAATTTTCACTTGGCACTCCTTTGATAAGTGTATGCTTCAACACATCGTCCATTGTTTCTACAAGAACAATTTCTACTGCTCTTTTTACATTTCCTGGGAGCTTGTCTGCATCTTTTTCGTTCTCTTTGGGTAAAAGGACTTTCTTTATACCTGCTCTTTTTGCCGCCAGTACCTTCTCTTTGACACCACCAATTGGCAAGACTCTTCCTCTCAAGGTTATTTCTCCAGTCATAGCAACATCTTTGCTTACTGGCACCTGTGTCAATGCTGATACTACCGCTGTTGCTATTGTTATCCCAGCAGATGGGCCATCTTTTGGAATGGCACCTTCCGGAACATGCACATGAATGTCTTTGTTTTTATAAAAAGCGCCGTCAATATTTAGCCTGTCAATATGTGCTCTAATATAACTCAGGCCTGCCTGAGCCGATTCTTTCATCACATCTCCCAATTTCCCTGTCAGTTGGATCTTTCCTTCTCCATTCATCACATTGACCTCAATAAAAAGGGTCTCTCCTCCTACTGCAGTCCATGCCAATCCAGTTGCAACTCCAACTTGATTTTCCTTATCAACTTCTTCGTATCTGAACCGAGGAATTCCTAAATACTTTTCTAGATTCCCTACTGTGATCGAAATCGAGTCAATGTCTTGTTCAACAATTTTGACCGCAGCTTTTCGTATAATACTGCCGATTTTTCTTTCAAAGTTCCTAACACCCGATTCTCTAGTATACTTTTGGATAATGGCTACCAAAGTGTTCTCAGAAATACGCATCTGTTCGTTTGTGAGCTTATGCTCTTCAAGTTGCTTGGGTAACAAATAGCGTGTCCCAATCTGAACTTTTTCTTCGTCTGTATAACCAGATATCTCAATGATTTCCATTCTATCCAACAAGGGCCTAGGTATGGACGCCGTCGTATTAGCTGTCGTAATGAACATAACTTTTGATAAATCAAAGTCCGTTTCCAAATAATGATCTGTAAACGTATTGTTTTGTTCTGGGTCTAGTACTTCGAGTAAAGCTGAAGCCGGGTCTCCTCTGAAATCGCTGGCCAATTTGTCTATCTCATCAAACAGAAAAACTGGATTATTTGACTTCACTTTCGAGATATTGGAAATAATTCGCCCAGGAATAGCACCGATATATGTTCTTCGATGTCCTCGAATCTCCGCTTCATCCCGAACACCACCTAATGACATCCTGATGAATTTTCTATCCAATGCACGTGAAATCGACTTTGCAATAGAGGTTTTTCCAACTCCTGGAGGTCCAACCAGACATATAATTGGACTTTTCATTTTTGGGTTTAGCTGTCTCACAGCCAAAAATTCGAGTATTCTTTCCTTTACTTCTTCCAGCCCATAGTGATCTTCTTCTAGCACTTGCCGGGCACGGGTAATGTTTTTGTTGTCTTTGGTCGATTTGTTCCAGGGCAAATCAATCAACCAATCTAGGTACGTTCTTATAACTCCTGCTTCAGGAGAAGAGGGGTTGATTTTCATAAGCCTTTCTGCTTCTTTTTCAGCTTTAGCTTTGGCATCTTTTGTCATCTTTGCTTTTCTGATTTTCTCGAAGTATGCCTCTACCTCATCTGATAGATCGCTTTCTTCACCTAACTCTCTTTGAATCGCCTTCATCTGTTCTTTAAGATAGTATTCCTTCTGAAACTGATTAATCTGCTTCCTCACTCTTTGGTTGATTGTCTCTTCTAACTCAATCACTTTTATTTCTTGTTGAATGTAGACTTCCAATTTTTCCAATCGGTCATAAGGATTCAGTGTCTCTAATAAATTCTGTTTCTGTGCGGGTTTCAGAAAAATATAGGAAACAACAATATCTGATAAGCGTTCAGGGTTTTCTATCTCATTGACAGAGAGAATGGCATCGTCTGGAATTTTAGGGTTGATTTCACAGTAAGCTTCAAAAGATTCTTTGACCAAACGCATCATCGCGTCTAGCTTTTCATCTATCTCCAAACTGTCTTCTACATAAAGATACTCTTCAATTTCAGTTTTTATGTACATCTCCTGATCAACAATTCTAATAATCCTACCGCGATTAAGTCCTTCAACAAGGACTCTAATATTGTCTCCAGGCATTTTCAACATCTGTTTTACTTTGCATATCACCCCAAACATATAGTAATCTTCTTCGTTGGGATTATCAACATTTGCATCCTTTTGAGATGTCAGAAATATCATCGAGTCATCCATCATCGCCTCTTCTAAAGCATTGATGGACTTGTCTCTTCCTACATCAAAGTGTATCACCATTCCAGGAAATATATGCATGCCACGTAAAGGAATCATCGGCAGTGTTTTTTTGTTAATGCTGTAACTTACTGTCATTTTATCGACTCCATTCTTTTATTTTTTGCATTGCCATTTTATCAGTATTTCTTCGTTTATTCAACTGAAAAAATGCCTTTTTAGGCATTTTTCAGTATGTTATCGCTATCTTGAGTTTTCTTTTTTCTTGCATTGGCGCTTAAAACCAATGTTGGCTCCATTTTGTTAAGAATGGTATCTCGGGTAATGATACACTTTTCTATATCATCTCTAGATGGAATTTCAAACATAATGTCTGTCATCACTTTTTCCAAGATCCCTCTCAAACCACGTGCACCTGTCTTGATTTTCAACGCCTCTTTTGCAATGGCTTCTAGTGCACCTTTTTCAATTTCTAACTCAACTCCGTCTATTCTAAATAGTTCTTTGTATTGCTCAACGAGATTGTTTTTCGTCGTTGTCATGATCTGGATCAATGCTTCTTCGTCCAACTCTTTCAAGGTGACAATCATTGGCATTCTACCCACAAACTCTGGAATGAGGCCGTAACGAAGAAGGTCCTCTGCTTGGACATGAGAAATTAGCTCACTGAATGATTTTTCCTTGTTGTTGCTCACATCAGATCCAAATCCCATGGCTTTTTTGCCAATTCTTTTTTGAATGATTTTGTCTAGCCCATCAAATGCACCACCAAGTATAAACAAAATATTTGTGGTGTCAATCTGTATGAATTCTTGATGAGGATGCTTTCTTCCACCCTGGGGTGGCACATTCGCGACCGTCCCTTCCAGGATTTTCAACAATGCTTGTTGAACACCCTCTCCACTAACATCTCTAGTAATGGAAGGGTTGTCTCCTCTGCGTGATATTTTGTCAATTTCATCAATGTAAATAATGCCTCTTTCAGCCGATTCAATATCATAATCTGCCGCTTGTATCAGCCTTAAAATAATATTTTCAACATCTTCACCAACATATCCTGCTTCTGTCAATGAAGTAGCATCTGCAATGGCAAAAGGAACATTCAACATTTTTGCCAAAATTTGTGCCAAATATGTTTTACCACTACCTGTGGGACCTAAAACCAAGATATTGGTTTTCTGGATTTCAACCCCTTTTGTTTTCTTCTTTTTGTTAATTCGCTTGTAATGATTATAAACAGCCACCGCTAACGCTTTTTTTGCATCATCTTGCTTAATAACATATCCATCTAAAAAATCCTTTATCTCTTTCGGTTTTGGTAGCTTATTGAACTCTTCGTCTTCCAAGAAGTCCATTTCTTCATCAATTATTTCTTTGCACAACTCAACACATTCATTGCAGATATACACATTAGGACCAGCAATCAATCTTTTGACTTGCTCTTGTGTCTTTCCACAAAATGAACACCTAAGCTGTTTGTCATCATGTTTTGACATCACAGCGCTCCTTTATTTTCTTGTGATCACTTCATCAATCAAACCGTATTCTTTGGCCTCTATAGATGAAAGAAAATGATCTCTTTCTGTATCCTTTGCGATTCTATCAACGGGTTGCCCTGTGTTTTCAGCCAAAATCCGGTTCAGATCGCTTTTCATTTTCAAAATTCTTTTTGCTTGGATTTCGATATCCGTTGCTTGCCCTTGAGAACCACCTGATGGTTGGTGGATCATGATCTCTGCATTTGGCAAGGCAAACCGTTTGCCTTTTTTTCCAGCAGCCAACAGAAAAGCTCCCATACTTGCAGCCATTCCAATGCAAATAGTTGACACATCTGGTTTGATATACTGCATCGTATCATATATGGCAAATCCAGATGTGATGGATCCTCCTGGGCTGTTAATATATAATTGGATATCCTTGTCAGGATCCTCCGCTTCTAAAAACAGTAGTTGAGCAACAATCAAACTGGCTGTTACATCATTGACTTGCTCACCCAAAAAAATAATTCTTTCTTTCAATAATCGAGAATAAATATCGTAAGATCTTTCTCCTCTTCCTGTTTGTTCAATTACATAAGGTACTAATGGCATATGAGACACCTCCGTTAAGCTTCCGCTTTTTCTTCTGTATTTTTCTTTTCAACAAATTTCACCGTGTCCGCTAAATATTCAATTGCTTTTTTTCTTTGGATGTTACCCTTTAGGTAATCCAAACTCTGCGTCTTTAAGTTTTCTTTAAACTCTTGCAATTTTTCTTCTTCTTCTATTTTATAGGATTGCGCTAGCTTTTCAAGTTCTTGGTCGATCTCATCATCGCCAACTTCAAAATCCTTTTCATTTATCAATTTTTCAATGACTAACTCTGTTTTTGCACTAACTGCAGCTTGAGGCCTAATGCTATTGCGCAAACCATCTGCATTGGCACCCATCATCTTATAATAATCATCTAAGTTTATGCCTTGCATCGTCATTTGTTGTTCAAAATTCTTTATCTGATAGTCTATCTCTTTTTCAACTAGGACTTCTGGTACTTCCACTTGGCTAGCCTCTACAAAAGCACTTACAGCTGCGTTTTGTTTGCCAACTAATTCGTTGTCTTTTGCTCTTTTCTCCATGTTTTCTCTTGTGTCTTTCCGCAACTCTTCCATTGTATCAAATTCACTGACATCTTTTGCGAATTCATCGTCTAGTTCCGGTAATTCTTTTTCCTTTATTTCATGTATGGTCACCTTGAAAATGGCTTCTTTACCTGCCAAATCTTCTGATTGATACGCTTCTGGAAATACGACAGGTACTTCAACTTCAATACCAGACTCTTTTCCAATCAAACCTTCTTCAAAACCAGGTATAAATGATCCTGACCCGATTTCCAATGTATGATTGTCTGCCGTTCCTCCCTCAAATTGTTCTTCTCCAACAAAACCTTTGTAATCAATGACCACTGTATCGCCATCTTTGACAGGCCTGTCTTTTACATCAATCATCCTTGCATTTTGTTCTTGCATTTGTTTTATTGCAACGTCAACATCTTCATCCGTAACTTCATGTACCACTTTTTCTGCTTCAACTTCTTCAGGATTAGCTAGTTGTACTTCTGGAAGTATTTCCACCTCAGCAGCAACTAAAACATTCTGTCCCTCTTCGAGTTCCTTAATATCTACTTTAGGTGTGTTGATGGGATCTAATTCCAACGCTTTAAGAGCCTCTTCGTAAGCATCTGGTAAAGCAATGTCCAAAGCGTCTTGATAAAATATTTCCTTCCCATAATTCATCTCAATAATTTTGCGTGGTGCTTTCCCTTTTCTGAATCCAGGAATATTGATTCTTCCTCTCATTTTAAGATAAGCTTTTTGCAAGCTTTTCTCAAACTCGTCCTTAGGAATCTCAAATTCTATTGACACAACGTTCTTCTCTTGGTTGACTATTTTAGCCATTTTGTTCCTCCTTAATTTAAGCATTTATTATAGATTGCCTTATTATTGATTTTCCAACACTAAAACAGAACTTACGCCGTAAGTCATCTCAATATTATATCATATACTCTACTAATATCAACTATTTTATGAAGCCTTTCCCCATTTGGTTGCCTTCAAGTTTAAAAACTTATTGTATTCTCGAAAGATTCCACTATAATATAATGTATGATTAATCTGGAGGTTGACATGTCCGAAAAAATATTGTACCCATCAAACTACGATCCAAAGTTGGATGTTCGAGAAACTGAAGTTGCGATAAAAAAAATCAAAGACTTCTTCGAATCCAGCTTGGCTTTTCAATTGAACCTGATCCGTGTTTCTGCTCCATTATTTGTTGCGCCTGAAACAGGGTTAAATGACAATTTAAATGGTTATGAGCGTCCTGTTGCTTTTACAGTCAAAGATTTATATGAGAAAAAAGTTGAAATCGTTCAATCCTTGGCAAAATGGAAAAGAATGGCACTTCATAAATATGGATTTACTCACAACGAAGGTCTTTATACAGATATGAATGCCATTAGAAGAGATGAGGAACTTGACAACTTGCACTCAATTTATGTTGATCAGTGGGACTGGGAAAAAATCGTCTCTCCTGAAGAGCGATCTGTTGATTATTTAAAAAAAACGGTTACAAGCATCTACAAAAGCCTGAAGGATTTAGATGCTTTTGTGGCCAATAAGTACGATTGTTTCTCAGAGATTTTGCCAGACAACATTACCTTCATAACCGCACAAGAATTGGAAGATGCTTTTCCTAAGTTGACACCAAAAGAGCGAGAATGCGAGATCGCAAAGCGCCATAGAGCGGTTTTCATACTTGGCATTGGAGATGAGTTAAATTCTGGCACCAAACATGATGGCAGAGCTCCTGACTATGATGATTGGAAGCTCAATGGTGACATCATACTTTGGAACCCTATCTTGTCACTAGGTTTAGAAATATCTTCAATGGGAATACGAGTGGATAGCCAATCTTTAGAAAGGCAACTTTCATTGACAGGCGACGTCGATAGAAAATCTTTAGAATACCATCGTATGATTCTTAATGATCAACTTCCTCTCACTGTTGGTGGTGGTATTGGACAGTCACGATTGTGCCAATTCTTTTTAAGAAAAGCTCACATAGGAGAAGTTCAATCATCCATTTGGCCAACGGATATGAAAATCGAATGTGAAAAGCGCAATATCTTTCTACTATAAATGGAATGGAGGTGATTACTTCTAATCGCCTCCATTTTTCTCCAAAATTTCACTTAAATATGCCCACCTTTCAAGTTTTTCTTCAATCCTCTTCACTATTTTTTCTTTTTTTTCGTAGTATTCTTGTAGAGCCACGTAATCATCCACCATTTTCCCCATACTTTCTTCAATATGATCCTTGGTGTTTTCTAATTCTCCAATTTCTCCTTCTATACTCTCCAACTCCCGCTTTTCAAGGTAAGTCAATCGTCTGTTGCGCAACTCGTTTGAACAAGGTATCCCTTTTTTTCTTTTTTCACGGAATTGCTTTTCCAACCCCTCATTCCTAGTTTGTTTATAGGTTGAGTAATCTGAAAAGTTGCCTGTGTGGATATCGATATGACCATTTTCTTCAAACGCAAAAATAACATTGCATATTTTGTCAAGAAAATATCGATCATGTGACACAACCACAACAGGTCCTGGGAAATCTATTAAATAGGTTTCTAGTACTTCCAAAGTCATTAAGTCCAAATTATTCGTAGGCTCGTCCAAAAGAATCATATTGGGCGCTTGAACCAATTTTCCCAACAAGCTAAGTCGTCTTTTTTCTCCTCCTGACAACTTGCTGATGTAAGTGTATTGCGTTTCTGTTGAAAACAAAAATCTTTCTAACATCTTATTTGGTGTCACGTTTTGCCAATAATCTGTTCCAATGCAATCCCCTATATTCCGAACATATTCTATCACTCTCAGTCCTTCATCAAGATCCTCATTTTCTTGAGAAAAGAAGCCAATTCGTACCGTTTGACCTCTAAGTATTTCGCCTTTATCTGGCAAGATATCTCCTGCAATCATTTTGAGCAAAGTTGTTTTACCAGACCCATTCTTTCCTATTATACCTATTCGATCACTTTTTTTGACGACATAATTAAGATTCGTGATTAAAAATTTGTCAGAATACGCCTTCTCTATATCTTTTAATTCTAAAACCGACTTTCCTAGTCTAATCGACAATGTCGGTAGCTCAAGAGACTCATTCGATTCTTGTTTTGCATTCAACTCTTCTTCCAATTTATCGAATCTTTGTATCCTCGCTTTTTGCTTGGTTGCTCTTGCTTGGGGACTCTTCCTCATCCATTCTTGTTCTTGTTTAAACAATTGTTCCGTCTTCTTCAATTCAGCCAATTGATTCATTTGTCTTATCTGTTTTTTTTCTTTGAATTCAGTGAAATTTCCACCATATTTGTATAGCTCACCGTTATCTAATTCTAAAATATGATTGGTCACTCGATCTAAAAAGAATCGGTCATGCGTAACCATTAATAAAGTGCCCTTTCTAGCTGCCAAATATTCCTCCAACCACACAATCATCTCATTGTCCATATGGTTTGTCGGCTCATCTAGAATTAACAAATCCGACTTTCTCAACAAAGAGCTTGCAAGTGCTACCCTCTTTCTTTCACCACCTGACAATTCGTTCATATTTTTGTTAAATTCCGTTACTTTCAGCTTTGTCAAAACTGTTTTGACTTCACTTGCAAATGCCCACATGTTTTCTATTTCTATTCTAGACTGAACCTCTGATAGTCTTTCTTGTACTTTGAAGTTGCCCTTTGATAATTCAAGCGTCAGCATTTCGTATTCACGAACCAAGGCCACTTCAGGTTGATCCCCTTCCAACACTTGCTCTATTATCGTCGCATTGCGTGAGTAGAAGGGTTCTTGTGGTAAGTATTCGATGCTTCTATTCCCAACAACTATCACTTCTCCTTGGTCACATGTTTCTTCCCCAACTATGAGTTTCAACAAAGTTGACTTGCCGGTACCATTGACGCCAACTAATCCAATCTTCTCGCCTTCATTTATATGTAAGGAGACTCCATCTAACAAAATTTTGTCTCCATAAGCTTTATGAATATTTGATAATTTTATGATGTTCAATAGTTGCTCCTTTACTGTTCTCTAATTGATTCGAAAGATTCAAGATACTCCTCAAGGGTTAAACCACTTTCATAAACTAAAGTAGCCAAAGGGTTTCCCAAGTATCTTAAATGCCAAGGCTCATACAAATAGCCCGTAATGGATTCCATTCCTTCTGGATAACGGATGATAAAACCATAATGGTGACTATTTTGAGCTACCCACTGTCCTTCTAAAGTGTCTCCGAATTTTTCATCTAGCTGCAACCCAACGCTTTCTGCTGTCACATCCATCGCCAATCCTGTCTGATGTTCACTTTGCCCAGGCGCTGCACTGAATCGATCTGCATTCTCCTGTCCATGTTGTGCCACATAATTACTGTATAAAGCCTTTTGAGTCTGATAAGAACGATATCCAGACCTTGCGACCAACCGAATGCCATCATCTTCCGCTGCCTTGAACATCTCAGTCAAAGCATCGGATGCTTTTTGTCTCAACTGACGAATTTCCGGGTTTGGCAAACAGGTAGGTACTTCAACCGTTACAAGATCCTCTGGCTCATAGTTTGCTGGTAGATTTCTTTGTTTGTTTACAACGGAATCGTATGCAGTGTAATTTGTTATCACGTTGTTCTCATCGATTGTTTTGTCAAGAAAATTCACTATCATAATCGTTGTTATTTCTGTCAAGCCCTTCCACTCAACTACAATCTCCACTAGATCTCCTGTCAGAACTGTTTCGTTGATAAAAATGGCTTGATCTTCTATATGTGCCATCGTGCTAGAAGCACTTATTTTGAAACCTTCATCAATCATTGACTCGTTTCCTTCATCATCCACAACTCGTAATGCCACTCTCATTTCTTGTCCTGCATAAGCGTGAGGTGAAACTCCTTGAATCTCTTTGAGCTCTATTTGCTGGTGTTTATCCGAACCAGGATCTGGCTGATTGTCTTGATTCTGTGGCACCTCAACTTTGCATCCAGATAAAATTATAGCCATTAGCACTACTGCCATCTTGATCATTATTTTCATCATGTATTCCACCTTTCTAACGAACAAAAGTATTCTAACCTAACTATTAAGCCTTCATCCGCTATCTCTGATTATGCTTTTCAGGCCAACAACAATCATATCACAAAACCATGATTCTTCCTATACTTGCATAAAAAAATCCGAGACATTTGTCTCGGATCTTAGTATCGCTTTCTTTATAGACTTACGATATTTTCAGCTTGTGGTCCTTTGTTGCCTTTAACCACATCAAAGCTTACTTCTTCACCTTCGTTAAGTGATTTGAAACCACCTTTTTGAATTTGTGAATAATGTGCGAACACATCATTTCCTTCTTCAGTTGTGATAAATCCAAATCCTTTTTCTGAGTTAAACCATTTTACAGTACCTTTCATGATGACTGCCTCCAAATTTTTATTTCTAAATGCTGTAGAACTGATAAACAAAAATTTCAACGCCAATCAAAATGATTTAACACTTAATTCTATTTATTCATTCTTAACTTACAATTTAGATTACTTTCTAATCATACACTAATTTCAGGATAATGCAAGCATTATTTTTATGTTCGTTGAAAACAATCATTTTATTTTTTAATTGAATTTTAATTCTTTTGAAAGATGTAGTATAGTAGAATGTGAAAGAAGACCTTTCAAAGGAGGATTCTATGACAAAACTTGACTCACTTAAACTTCCGCTCCAATCTTTAGTGATTTTTCGCAGTTTACTGATAGACCCTGTGATTCGCAAAGCTTATGCGTTAATTTCATCTGACTCAGATGATCCCAACACAAAAGTTGCTTTGTATGCCTCATTTGTCTCTGAGTTGTATGCAAATCACTCTAATTTCAGTGAGTATCTTTGCAAAATCGTTCTTGAAAATGAAAACACCTATGTCCAGCATGTCGCAACTAATAAAGCCGTGACCTCTAACTTGCAAGAATGCCTAGAAAACGAATTGCTTGTTTTGCAAGAATTATCCACTTTGTCTTCTGATGAAGTGAAATCTCATATTCCTTTTACAGGCTATCTGCCATCTTGGGAAACATCTTCTATTAATCTTTTGACTGCCTACCAAGAAAGAATAAGTCAGTTGCATCGATATGGTTATGGGCAATACGCCTCTCATTATGTGTTTACTATTAAGGATGGTCACCTTTTGCCAGTCACAAACCCTGATCCAGTTTCATTGAATGATTTAAAAGGATATGAAAAAGAACGCAATCTTGTGTTAAATAATACTTTTGCTTTGATTGAAAACAAACCTGCTTCAAATGTTCTTCTCTATGGTGATGCTGGGACTGGAAAATCATCAACTGTCAAGGCCATTACAAATCAGCTTCATCACAAAGGGTTGCGGTTGATAGAAGTTCCCAAAAAACAACTGGACGCCATCCCCACTTTACTTGAAACAATATCCCAGTATCCACTTAAATTTATATTGTTCATCGATGACTTGTCCTTTTCAAAAAACGATGCCAACTTTGGCTCTTTGAAGGCCATATTAGAAGGTTCTGTTACTGCAAAACCTTCCAATGTTGTCATTTATGCGACAAGCAATAGACGACACCTCGTCAAGGAAAGCTTTTCTGATCGGGAAGGAGATGACATCCATCTTAGTGAAACCATACAAGAACTCACGTCTCTATCTGATCGATTCGGTATGTTAGTCAGTTACTTCAAACCTGATAAACAGCAATACCTTGAAATAGTCCATGAGCTGGCTATGTACTACAACATCTCTCTATCAGGCGAAAAGCTTGAAATAGAAGCTGAACGCTATGCTGTTACAAAAAATGGGCGCTCCCCACGAGTCGCTCGTCAGTTCATTGCTCATCTTCAAACAAAGGAATAAGGAGAATCTCTATGATAATTGTTGAACATGTCAGCAAAAAATTTTTTGATAAGAAAAATGGCGATTTTTATGCATTAAAGGATGTTTCTTTTTCTGTTGAAAAAGGCGAGATTTTTGGTTTGCTTGGTCCAAATGGTGCAGGCAAAACTACGATGCTGCGAATTTTATCTACCATCATGACACAAACCGAAGGACATGTGTCGGTAAATGGTTTTGATTCCTTGAAAAAACCAGAGGCCTTAAAGCAATCTATTGGGTTTTTATCTGGCAATACCAAACTGTATAAAAAACTCACTCCAGTTGAAACCATGCGTTTTTTTGGGAGCTTTTATGGAATTGACAAAAGTGTTCTTGAATCTCGTATAGAAGAAATCCTGCACCGGCTGGATATGGAATCTTTTAAAAACAGAGTCATAGAAAAGTTATCTACAGGCCAAGTTCAAAAAACCTCTATTGCACGCTGTATGATTCATGATCCACAAGTCTATATTTTGGATGAACCGACTCTAGGGTTAGACATACTAACCAGCAGAAGCATCATAGATTTCATTAAATCAGAAAAATCAAACGGAAAAACCATCATTTTTTCTACTCATTACATGGAAGAGGCCGATTCTTTATGTGACAGAATAGGGTTGATTCATAAAGGTCACCTTATCCAAACAGGTACAATCGATAAACTCAAAGCCGACACCGGCAAGCAGAACATTCGGGATATATTTTTGTATTTCATTGATAATGAAAGTTGGAATGACAATGAACAAGATTAGATTGATTTGTAGAAAAGAAATGA
>Ga0334895_1001474_pt1 | contig 23705 bp, 24 predicted proteins | sample GraSluR3_MG_7_FD_207229 | JGI IMG/M metagenome (GOLD analysis project Ga0334895, IMG submission 207229) | Sludge microbial communities from methane-producing bioreactor in Wageningen University, Netherlands - Granular Sludge_31_05-R3 | ecosystem: Engineered > Bioreactor > Anaerobic >... | reverse complement strand
CATGGGGTGTAGCTAATGGGGGGATGTAAAAGTACACGCAACGGGTACACCCGCACCGTTTCGTTTTCGTCACAGGACGAAAACGTAGGCTACGCACTCCCCCACTAGCCACAACCCCCAACCGTTAGCGCCAATATGATTGGAAAACAGGAAGCCCTTAGCCCGTAGGCGGTCTATCGCCTCCAGATCTTCGGGCAGAGAATTAATTGGCGAAAATTGCTCGTATCACGACTAGAAATGCGTTCGGCTGACAAACCTTCTACGGGCTACTAAATTTCACCCTGATTATGAATCATTCTGACCATAAAGCTGTTTTAAGAAAATTTTAGTGAGGAATTTCGGGGTTTGAATAAGCTGCGGGTTGAAAATACAGACTATATCGGGTTGAAAATTATTCGTCACGAATTGAAAGTGTGGTTCTGATTAAAAGCAATTTTTCATTTCGAATGATTTTTTAGTTTTCTGACTGAATTTCGGAATTGAATTTCGGTTTTGAAATTTATAATTCTCGTCTGATTTCTTATTTTTTGACTGATTTGCGGTTTTGAAGTTCTGGTATTTGGACTGAATTGGTTGAGAATAAAGAGTTTTTGATAAAGAAAAGTCAGCATTTGAATAGCTCGGCTTTGAAAATAAAGAAAATACAGGCGCTAACAAAGGGTGTACCCAATGCGGGGGATTTCTTGATTGGGCAGCAGGTCCTCCCGCTAGGTTCGTCCTTATCGGGGGATAAGGACGCTGGCCCCGAACTCCCCCACTGGGCACACCCCCAGCCGTTAGCGTTCATTGTAAAAGACACAACAACAAATAAACGTTTCATTAACCTTAAATTTTTAAATTATGCAAACATTAACTTTAGGAAAAGGTCTTTCAGAAGGATTGAAAATTCAATTTATTGACGAATCAATCGTCTTATATGATTTGAAAAATATATCAACATCTGATAAACCAATTGAGAACAAAATTAATATCGAAACAAGTAGTCCTGAAATGCTTAATCACATATTATCGAGAATATACACGACTGGACTAAATGTTAAAGTTAATAATCCATCTGATACTGTGATTATCTTGGATTAATGACAATTTCATTTTTTTCATTGATAGTGATAGTATATTTAATACCTGACCTATCAAAAAAGTCCTTGACAAATTGAATTGTTTTAATAAAATCTTCCATAATGTTTTGACGATTGACCTATATATCGTGAGATTTTAAATTAAATTTATTTTTTTTGACCAAATAACAAACAACGAAACGCTAACATCGTGTATAACCAATGGTGGGCTATGTGTTAATATTCAACATTCTACCACGCATCATCATTCGTGTATGTGGAAAGTATATCGCTACGCACCCCACCACTGGTCATACACGTGACCGTTGGCGGTAATTTTAGAGGACACACATAGACAAAGGTGATAATGAAAGGAAAGAATTACTTATTAGTTATTGCGATTGACAAATATCAAAATGAGGCTTTTCCGAATTTGAATAATGCAAAATTGGATGCAGAAAGATTTATTCATATTTTAACTACAAAATACAATTTTGAACTTGCCCAATCTCCTTTTTTTGACGAAAGTGCAACTAGAAAAAACATCGTTGAAGCTGTAAATCACTTGACAGGTTTTTTAACTATTGATGACAACATAATAATTTATTTTGCAGGACACGGCGAAATAAATCCAAAGACAAGAAAAGGTTTTTGGATACCTACCGATGCCGACAAGTCAATTGGCGACTATATTCCTAATTCAACTGTAATTGACGCAATTGAAGGAATTGAGGCTAAACATATTTTACTTGTATCGGACTCTTGTTTTTCGGGTACATTCCTTGAACAGACAAGAGCAAAATCAGATTTTCATTATAGTAAAATTGAACAACTAAAATCAAGGTGGGTAATAGCATCTGGAAGGTTAGAAAATGTTTCTGATGGACAACCTGGGGTTGGTAGCCCATTTTCAATAGCACTTATCGACTTTTTAGAAAACAATAAATCTAATACAGTATCATTCTTAGAATTAGCGACCCACGTTACTAAGGAAACTGGTATCGCATCGAAACAACAACCAATTATTGCACATATTCAGGGCGTTGGTCATTGTGGCGGACAACTAGTATTTAAATTAGTTGACGAACATATTAAACCACTATTTGACGAAGATTTAAGCAGATTATCTGTTTCATATGATACTGCAGTCAAATTGCAGCAATTAGGATTTCTACAAAAAAGTCTTTTCGGATATTATCAAACAGACAAAGAACCTGTAATCAAGAAAAAAGATAGTTCTAATGGTTTTATTTGTAGTGCATATACTTTTGATGAAATAACAGATTTTATTCCTGAAAACATTGAAGTTGACAACAATACTTACTTGGCTCGAACGGACGGATACGATAAATTAAGAGTTAAGAAATGGGAACACATAAGTGCTACAATAAATTATCAAAGAACTCACATTAAAGATACTCCGTTTATGGCAATTTGTCGTTGCAAAGGAAGAATGGTCGCCTTTAGTATAACAGAAGACGGCAAATACAATAATTTGATAACTTGGGGTTATAATCAAGCTGAAGCAGCAGGGCTACTGTTAATTGAATTATTTAGAGAAAATAAAATTCCTCTCAAATTAAAGTAGCTGTCAAGAAAGGAAAAACTAGAATTAAATAACTCACCTAACATTTTAATTATGAGAGCGAAAATATTAACCATAATTTTATTGATGACAATTTTAATTAAAACAAATTGTTTTGCTATGCCTCCTTATGAATTTATTGAAATTTATAAGTTATATTTTGATGAGCAATATGAAGTTGTTAAGGCAAAAATGAAATCATTCGGGTTTGATTTACATTCGGAAGTACCACCTTACACTTATGATAATATTTCTTACAAAGGAGAATTTATTTTTGAAAAAAAATACACTAAAAAGGTTTATAGTCAATGTGGTAAATATGGGCCATATGATGTTGAATTTATTTTAGAACTAAAATTTAAAACAGAAACGGATAAAGCGTTTTCAAACAGCAGAATAGATTATAAATTCAAAACTGATGATAAGTACATATATGCTAGTGATATAATTATAAATGAATGGTTAAATGGTATTGATGAAAAAAATAGTTTTATAAAATTTAACCTAGATAATTTTGAGACTTATAATAGAAATGAAATTATTAATGCAACAAAAATTAATCCACAGTATAAAAAGCATTTTATAATAAGAGATACTACTGAAGTGTGGGGTAAAACAACTGAAAAAGGAATTCTTTTTACTTCAACAAAGCCAAAACTTGAATTCAGATTATTTTGGGATGGTAATCAAGGGAGTGCAATTTATACAATTTGGGGATTTATGATTAATAGAAAAGCATTATCCCCAATTAAAGACATTAATCTTTTCTTGAAAAATCAAAGGCATTAATTTAACAATAAAATTAACTCGACTACTTTTTTTGAATAATTATATTATGTTTAACCTTAATATCAAAGTGTTATGAACAGACAAACTAAATCTTCGCTACTCTTAATATTTATTTCTTCTGTGTTTTTACTTTTTTCAAGTTGCAGTGCTACGATGAAAATTCATAACAGGAAGAATTTTAAAATATTAAAAGAAACACCTATTGTTATTCAAATTCAAAACAGAGATATGCTTAATGCTGAACCTATGTTAAGAAACGAACTCTTAATGAATGGGTATAATGTAATATCAGCGAACGAGTTTAGAAAATATTCTAGTAAAACTCTACGCGGCAATAATTCAAATTTATATTACCCTCAAATTATTTTACTTAGGGTAGACTATAGTATTTGGGTTAATTACAGCACTTTTAATATTTTCAATGTAGAAATTGTTGATTTTAAATCAGAAGAAATAATCTCTATTGCATATTATAATCAGAATGTTAACAATGCATTCTTTGCAGCACCTACAAATTCTGTAATCAAGAAATTTGTAAAAGGCTTTGAAGAACTTGTTGAATAGAATAATGTACAGTGTTATAGTTTGTATTTCATATTTCATTAGTATAGTGTTTTTTGTCAATTAAATCACTTAAATCTTTATGAAACCATCTATTTTTATAATAATTCTAATTGCCTTAAGCGGAAACACCTATAGTCAGAATGGTAATTATCTTTCTACAAAGTTTGAATTTATAAGTGAAAATAATCCTTCAATAAACAGAATCGAATATAAAAAGAACTTGCTAACCATTCAAATTAATGAATATCAGGGTCAATTCTTGGGAGGTAGAATACTTTGGGAATTAAGAGAAAACAATTATTCTGACTCAGAATTTCTAGAAATATCTCTAAATAGTTTGATGAACTCTTATTATGACCAAAATTCTATGGCACACATCAAAGTATTTAAGGCTAATATTTTGCTTATGGGGCAATCTGTTGATATTGCTGTAATCTATATTTGGAAATTTACAAGCAACAATTCTTTCCGTATAGATTTATACGACCCAACCAAGAAAACAACAAACAGGTTTGATAATATTTCAAAACTATCAATTTAATAATCACTAAAAGTCTATTTTATGAGCCCAGATTTAAAGAAAGCTATTGAAAATTATTGTTCAAAGTTGCCCTATATCAATGTATCAAGTCAGCCTCACGACGACAATCGGCTCTACACAATTTCTTACTACTTAGTGAAAACAAAGGAACTATTTGATGAAGATTTTTTCAAAAAGGAACTTCGTAAAAATTCTAAAGCAAGTTTAAACATATTAAATGATGCTCAATTTGAGGAATTTGTAGAAAATAGAATTAATGAAATTCAAAGAGGAAGTTATATTATTGAAAGAATATCTAACCTAATTTTTTAATAATAATAACTTCCTCATCGCTGAAAGTGAAGTAACAAATCTAGTTTTTCTTAGGTTCACCTTTTGGTTATTTTAACTTCACTGGTTATTTATTTGGTTCTAGGTGGTACAATTAATGAATTATTTAAAAGAAAAAAATAGTTGAAACATTAATTGTCAATTAGCAGTAACAACACGAAATAATGAAAAGAATACTATTAATCATTTTCTTACTAATTCCTTTTTTGGGTTTTTCACAATCCAATGAAAGAGAATATACAGTGAAAGGAATTGTTACAAACAATTCTATCTCTAAGAATAAACCAATAATTTGGGGTCAAATAAAAAAACCAGCGCCATCTGAAATATTTTTTAGACACAAATCTGATGGTAGCTATTATATAAAAATGACTGCAAATGGCAAGTTTGGGTATGGTGGCTACTTCAAATATATAGGAAAAGAAGGCTCTGATTTTAAATACAAAAGAACTGATAGTAATACCGATGATATCATACTAATCAACTTCTCAATAATTGATATAACTAAATCAAATAAATATGAAAATCAGATTGTTATGAAAATGATTACTTATCAGTCATCATATGGTCTAATGCTAACCTTCTAAAAAACAGAAAAATGAAGAGGATAATAATAATTATCATCTGCCAATTTGTTATTATTAGTTGTACTCATAATCAGCAAAATAATGCAAATACTAGCAACCAATCTAATCAAAAAATAATTGATTTCTGTGATTATGAAATAATTAAACGTGATGATGGTATAATTGTAACGCAATATCCTCCAATACCAATTTCCTCAGACGACAAACTTCAGTTTGGTATTTCAATATCTTCAAATGGTTATGAATACTATTTATCTGCACTCGTTAGATTTTTTGAAATTGCATCAAAAATTACCAGTGATTTAACTATTCGTCTTAAGAGCAATGAGATGCTGACATTCAAACTAGTAAACTCAGGTTTATCGTATATCGAGAAAAGTGAAGCTGCAATTGGTATTTTTTTAATTAAAGAAAATCAAATTGAATCACTAAAAAATTCAAGTATATTAACTGTTTCATTTATGCTTGAAGATAACTTAATGCATACCTTAGAATGCAAGGTTAATAGTTCTGTATTGAGCAAGCAGTTGAATTGTGTTGCAAATTCGAGTAGTAAAAATTTTAATAAGGCTGATAGCGATAAATATAAATATAGTATTTTTTATCCAAGCGAATTTGAATTAGTAAAACCCTCAGGTCAACATACTGACTTAAAGTTCCAAAACACAAAAACTGGTAGTTCAATAGTCGTTGCTGTTTATCCTCGGACAAAAGAAGAATACTCAATAAGCGCACACGATTACACAAAAGAAATAATGGAACAATTATTTCAGCATCAGAATCTATCGCATATAATTGTCAAATCTGAAAAAAATTTCATTGAGAATCATAAGGCGTTTATGATTTACTACACTAGCCCAACTTACAACACAAAGGCTATTGAGGTTTATTTTTATAAAGAGAATTTTGCATATGTTATAACAGCAATGACAAAAGAAAACAACTTTAACGATTTTGAAGAAGTTTTCAAAAAATCAATTTATTCACTAAAATTTAATTAATATGAAGGTTATTGGTGGTATATTGCTTGGTATAGGTTTATTAAGTTTAATTGGAGGTTTAATAAGCCCATCAAATGCTGATAGCGGAGTTGTAGTTTTTGGTTATATCTTAAAATTTGGTTTAATAATTATTGGTATTGTTTTACTGTCCAAAGAAACTAAAAAAATAATTGATTGAACAACAACTATTATTAGAATTAAAAAACTACCGCCAACAAGGGGTGTATATAATGCAGGTAATCAACGGATTAGGAAACTTCCTCGCTTTTTTGTAGCTTCGTGGCGTGGGATAGGATAACGTTTCAATCTCCTGCACTATACACACCCCCATCCGTTGGCAACCATGGTGGACGAAAACGAAGCTGTAGCCCATCGGCAGCCTGTTTTGGGGCGTAGATTGCTTGATAATATGGAAATTCGCGGGTAGGCTGAAAGCGTTGCGTTTGGGAAAGCGGTTGGAAGGAACAGGCCTTCGAGGGGCTAGAGAATATTTCGCTACCCTCGACCGAAATGGCGGATGACGCCTAGCCTGGTTTGCTTGCTAAGGGCTGCTTGGAAAAGTGGGGTAGAAAGCCCACGCTGAAGGGAGGAAAAGGCTTTTCGCATTATCGGGCTGAAGATGCAACTCTAGGCTGGAATCTAAAAATGGATGTGATGAAGCCCGCCCACGAAGAATGGTACGTCAGCAGCCTCTGAAAGGAAATTTTGGTGGCTAAGCGCTGAAGATTTGGAAGGAATGGCTGGACACGATGAGATAATTCCCTCTACCCCACCGCACCTCACCAGCGGAGCGGGTACGCTGACAGGCAAGGGGCCGGCGCTCGGGCCACGCCGTCACGGGGGACATGGGGGCATCGACCGCTCAACCTTTTTTTAAACCACAGGTTGCCAACAAGGGGTGCAAGCCATGTGGGGGATGCGATGACCTCGGGGCAGCAGAGCCCGCACGGGGGCTGCCCTAACGGCGGATGACGACGCTGCGCCCCGAACTCCCCCACGGCTCACACCCCCACCCGTTAGCAACCATGGTGGACGAAAACGAAGATTTAGCCCATCGGCAGCCTGTTTCGGGGCGTAGATGGCTTGATAATATCGAGATTTGCGGGTAGGCTGAAAGAATTGCGTTTTGGAAAGCGGTTGGAAAGAACAGGCTTTCGAGGGGCTAGAAAATATTTCACCACCCTCGACCAGAATGGCGGATAACGCCTAGCCCATTTAGCTTGCGTTGGGCTGCCTTGAAAATTGGGGTGGAAAGCCCACGCTGAAAGGCGGAAAAGGTGCTTAGCACTATCGGGCTGAAAAGGCAGCTCGGGGCTGAAAATGAAAAACTATTGTGATGAAGCCCGCCCACGAAAAATATTACGTAAGCAGCCTCTGACAGAAATTATGGTGGCTAGGCGCTGAAAAGTTGAAAGGATTTGCTTGACCCGATGAAATATTTCCCTTTACCCCACCGCACCTCACCAGCATTTGGGCTGGCTGATAGGCAAGGGGCTGGTTGCTGGGCAGCGTTGTCACGGGGGATATGTGGACATCAACCGCACAACCAGTTTTTTAACCACAGGTTGCTAACAAGGGGTGTACCCAATGTGGGGGATACCTAGATATTCGGGGCAATTGGGCTCGCAACAAACTTCTTAGCGGGGGATAAATCCACTGGCGCCGCACTCCCCCACTGGGCACACCCCCAGCCGTTATGGGGCATTATAAAAGACAGACATACAACTATATAACTAAATATAAATAATATGATTGAAATTAATTTTTTAGACTCAAGTGGAGGAAAAATTCTTTCCCTGACAACAATTCAAGAGGTAAATGATTTTTTTAAACATACTGTTAATTGTTCCTCTCCCCAGACATTGTTAATGGATATAATGACAAAGCATTATAGATATAATCTAAATGGGACTGAATTCTATTGTCACAAAACGAATATTGATAATGTGAATGGAAAAGTTACTGTCAACTATGACATAGTGTAGCAACTAAGAATAAAATTCTGAATTAGATTAAATAGCTATGACATTAGAAGAATCTGAAAAAATCATAGAAAAGCTAAATTCAATGATACAATTGTATGGTGTTGGTGGGCTGATATTGATTTTATTATTAATTTTTGGAGGTTATTTGTTTTGGAAGTTTCTAATTAAAAGAACTGAAAAAATTGCAGAAGAAATTTCAGAAAAGAAATTGAAAGAATTTCAATCTGAATTAGATAAGGGAATTATTAAATTTACTTCTAAACATCAAAAGCAGATTGATGCAGTTCAAGATTGTTATCAGAAGTTTCAAGAATTGCAATCCTTTATAAACTTTGTAATTAAGGGTGATAAGTTTACTGCTCAAATGCAACCTGATGAGGAAGTAAAATATCTTGCTAGTTACAGATTGGAGTTCAAAAGAAGTTATAGCAGGAATCATATTCTATTACCTAAAAAATTAAATTCTAGAATAGAAGAGTTATTGCCCGAGATTGACCAATTTTTAGAAGACTATATTGGTGGACTATTACCCTCTTCACCTCAAGATAATTTACCAGCAGAAGAAAGAAGTGATATAGAAATAGCGGGAATTTGGTCTGTCGGAAAATTAGAACCGACATTGGAAAAAATGGAGGAAATAAGCAAAGGGATTGAATCGGAATTTAGGAAAATATATGGAACCGATGAAAAATAACGCCCCATAACACGGGTTGTAGCTAATGTGGGGTTTTAATGGGTTCTCGGAACGGTTCAGCACGTTCTGCACGATTTCGTCGGGGACGAAATCGAAGCTCGCTCTCCCACACTAGCCACACCCCCAGCCGTTACCAGCAAGGCGAGAAGACGGAAATACGGAGAATAAGACGGATATTCACAGCATAAAATGCGGATATTATTTTGAAATGCGGAGAATAAGTGATATATTTACCGCAAAAAATGCAGAGAATGAAAGTTTATATTTACGAAAAAGAGGGTTGGCCGAATTTCAAGTGGGACATAGAAAAGTTATTGCCCTTGTTAGGAAAAGTAAGAAATTACCAAGGAAGAATTGTTGGAAAAATGGAATCCCTTGGATTCGAATTAAGGGATGAGGCTATATTGGATACGTTGACACTTGATGTTATTAAATCCTCTGAAATAGAAGGTGAAATATTAAATGCAGAACAGGTTCGTTCATCTATTGCTCGAAGATTAGGTATGAATATCGCTGGGTTAATTCCCTCTGACAGAGATGTTGAAGGTGTTGTTGAAATGATGCTGGATGCAACACAAAATTTTAAAAATCAATTAACTAAAGAAAGATTATTTGATTGGCATAGCGCACTATTCCCAACAGGAAAAAGTGGAATGTATAAAATAATTGTAGGGAATTGGAGGGATGACTCAACAGGACCAATGCAAGTTGTATCAGGTGCACTTGGTAAAGAAAAAATCCATTTTCAAGCACCCGAAGCAAATTTGTTAGACAAAGAAATGAATCTGTTCCTTGAATGGATTAATAACGATAACCTGGAAGAACCTGTTATTAAAGCGGGCGTAGCTCATTTGTGGTATGTAACATTACATCCTTTCGAAGATGGTAATGGTAGAATTGCAAGAGCAATAACTGATATGCTTTTGACTAGGTCTGATGGAATCCCTCAGCGGTTTTATAGTATGTCCGCACAGATACGAACTCAAAGAAAAGAATACTATGAAATATTAGAGAAAACGCAAAAAGGAAGCATTGATATTACCAATTGGTTAGAATGGTTTTTGAGTTGTCTCTTGAATGCATTAAATAACTCTGAAGTAGTATTAAGGAAAGTTATTTTTAAACACAATTTTTGGAATAAGAATTCTGTTAAACTTCAGAACGAAAGACAAAGATTAATTTTAAACAAGTTGCTAGATGGTTTTGATGGGAATTTAACATCTTCAAAATGGGCAAAAATTGCTAAATGTTCTCAAGACACGGCATTAAGAGACATTCAAGACTTAATGGATAAAAGCATACTAAGGAAATCTGATAGCGGAGGAAGAAGCACAAACTATGAATTAACAGAATTAGATTAGAAAAACAAGCCCAGCTGGTAACAAGGGGTGTAGCCAATGTGGGTTGACACTGGAACTTCGGAGCGGTTTCGCCCGCTCGGGCGCTTTCGTCGGGGGACGAAAACGTAACACGCACTCCCACACTCGCCACACCCCCAGCCGTTGTATGCAAGTGTTAAACCCCAAAACGATACGTCCTTACGAACAATAATTATTCAAGAAAGAAAAGACAGATACCAAAATTTATCCTGAAGAAATATGATTTTGATAGTTAGGAAGAAATTTTGTTTTTCTCCCCCCGCACAAAGACAAGAGACAGTGGTATTAGCAAGGCAACCCCACCGCACAAACAGCACATCCCGCAAAACGCACAGGCAAACGCACAAACCCCATTTTGCGGGAAGAGCTGTTTACGTGGCTATCGCGCCCAGACTTATTTGCTATCTTTGAACTCAAATACGATTTGGGAAATTTTTTAAAGAAAAATAATTAATGGCTAAAAAGAACGGTAAGAATAACGAAGAACCTTTAGAAAAGCAGCTCTGGAAAGCAGCCGATAAGCTAAGGAAAAACATAGATGCAGCTGAATACAAGCATGTGGTTTTAGGATTGATTTTCTTAAAATATATCTCTGATGCTTTCGAGGAATTATTCAACAAGCTAAATGCAGGTGAAGGCGAATACGCTGGAGCCGACCCCGAAGACAAAGACGAATACAAAGCGGAGAATGTTTTCTTTGTTCCAACGGAAGCCCGTTGGAATTCTCTTTTGTCAATGGCGAAACAACCCACTATTGGTAAAACCGTTGACGAAGCAATGGATGCCATCGAAAAAGAAAACCCATCATTAAAAGGTGTTTTGCCAAAGGTTTACGCTCGTCAAAACCTCGACCCGACCAGCTTAGGAGAGCTGATTGATTTAATCGGAAACATCGCCCTTGGCGATGCCAAATCCCGAAGTGCCGATATTCTCGGACACGTATTCGAATACTTCTTAGGTGAATTTGCACTAGCCGAAGGCAAACAAGGCGGACAGTTCTATACGCCCCGAAGTATCGTAGAATTGTTGGTTTTAATGTTAGAACCATATAAAGGCAGGGTGTTTGACCCTTGCTGTGGTTCGGGCGGTATGTTTGTACAATCCGAAAAATTTGTAACTGAACACCAGGGACGGGTAAACGACATTTCCATTTACGGACAGGAAAGCAACCAGACCACCTGGCGGTTGGCAAAAATGAACCTCGCCATTCGGGGAATCGACAGCTCTCAGGTAAAATGGAACAACGAAGGTTCTTTTTTGAACGATGCACACAAAGATTTAAAAGCCGATTATATAATTGCCAATCCTCCTTTTAACGTGAGCGATTGGAGCGGCGATTTACTCCGCACCGATGGTCGCTGGCAATATGGAACACCACCTGTTGGCAATGCCAACTACGCATGGATACAACATTTTATGTATCACTTGGCACCAAGCGGACAAGCGGGTTTTGTATTGGCAAAAGGGGCTTTGACTTCAAAATCTTCTGGCGAGGGTGAAATACGAAAAGCTTTGATTGAAGCCGATTTGGTGGACTGTATTGTAAACCTCCCTGCCAAGTTGTTTTTAAATACGCAGATACCTGCTTCTTTATGGTTTTTGAGCCGTAACCGTACCAACGGAAAATTTAAAAACCGCAGCAAAGAAATATTGTTTATCGATGCCCGTAACATGGGTTTCCTCATAAACCGCCGTACAAAAGAACTTTCGCCAGACGATATAAAACTCATTGCCGATACCTACCACAATTGGCGTAATCCCAATGGAAATTACGAAGATGTAAAAGGTTTTTGCAATGCCACTCCCGTAGAAAAAGTAAAAGAGCTTGATTATGTATTGACCCCTGGGCGCTATGTGGGTTTGGCTGATGAAGAAGACGACTTTGATTTTAAAGAACGGTTTACAACCTTGAAAGCTGAGTTTGAAGAACAGCTAAAGGAAGAAACTGAACTAAATAAACGTATCTCCGCTAATCTTGCTAAAATAAACCTGAATTATGAAAAGTAAAAACAGTAAAATAGCAGTAAAAGGCGTAGAGATTACATTTCTACAAACCAATCAGCAAGACTATATCTGTATTACCGATATTGCAAAATTCAAAAATCCCGAAGCACCTGCTGATATTATTAAAAACTGGCTGCGCACTAAAAATACCATAGAATTGCTTGGGCTTTGGGAAAAATTGCACAACCCGGATTTTAAACTGGTCGAATTCGACCAGTTTAAAAACGAAGCTGGATACAATCATTTTGTGCTTTCACCACAGAAATGGATAGAAACAACAAATGCCATTGGTTTGCAATCTAAATCAGGACGATACGGTGGAACATTTGCCCATATTGATATTGCTTTAGAGTTTGCCTCATGGGTTTCGGTCGAGTTTAAATTTTATCTTATTAAAGAGTTCCAATACCTGAAAAGCCAACAGGAAAAAGAGCTAGATTGGAACATTAAACGAAAACTCACTAAAATAAACTACCACATACACACCGATGCGATAAAAGAAAACCTTATTCCGCAAAATCTTACACCACAACAAATAAGCTATGTGTATGCCAACGAAGCCGATGTGCTTAACATGGCGCTATTTGGCAAAACAGCCAAACAATGGCGCGATGAAAACCCTGGCGAAAAAGGAAATATACGCGATTATGCAAATGTATCGCAATTGGTTTGTTTGGCAAACCTCGAAAACCTTAATGCCGTTTTTATTAACGAAGGAATACCTCAAAGCGAGCGTCTGAAAAAACTAAACCAAATAGCTATAGGGCAAATGCGGATTCTTTTACAATCCGATGCCAATAATGCGCTAAAACAGGGAGGTAAAGATGAATAAAAACCCATACAACTTTACCGTTGGGGAATTGATTAAGATATTGCAACAATACCCCGATGATATGCCCGTGGTGGTGAGCGGTTATGAAAATGGTTACGAAAATTTTCACCAGCCTACTGTAAAAAAAGTAATACACCTGCCCGAAAATTCCTTTTGGGATGGTCAGTTTCAACTTGACGACAATGGAACAGAAGTTTTGCTCTTAGAAAGGGAGGTAAGAAATGACTGAGTGGAAAGAAACAACTTTGGGTGATATATGTCTTAAAATTACTGATGGAGCGCACCACAGTCCTAAAGAATTTGAAGGGGGTAAGCCTATGTTTTCGGTTAAAAACATGCGTGACCAAGGATTTGATTACAATGGAGTAAAAACAATCTCAGAAGAGGATTTTGTCAAGCTTGTTAATTCAGGTTGTCAACCAAAAAGCGATGATATTCTGATTGCGAAGGATGGTTCAGTGATGAAACACGTTTTTAGAGTAAAAGGTAATGTTGATTATGTCCTTTTATCTTCAATAGCTATTGTCCGCCCTGATATTGCTAAAGTTAACCCATCTTATTTAGTTTATGCTATTAAAGCCCCTTCGACTACAGATTTAATTCTAAACAATTTTGTAGGTGGCTCTGGTGTTCCAAGAATAGTGCTAAAAGATTTTAAAAAGGTAGATTTAACTATCCCTGATATTCAAACTCAAAAAGCCATAGCCGAAACCCTTTCCAGCCTCGATGATAAAATAGACCTCCTCCACCGCCAAAATAAAACCCTCGAACAAATGGCTGAAACACTTTTTAGACAGTGGTTTCTGGAGGAAGAAGTTAATTTAAAACCATTAGGGGAATGTATTCAAACAACCTCTGGCGGTACTCCATCAAGAAAAAATATGGATTATTATGAAAATGGAACTGTTCAATGGATTAAATCCAAAGAATTAAATAGAGGGTATTTGTTAGATACGGAAGAAAAAATCACAGAGGATGCCATTAATAACTCAAGTGCGAAAATATTACCTAAAAACTCTGTGTTGATTGCAATGTATGGTGCAACAGTTGGAGAATATGCAATAATAGGTCAACAAGCAACCTGTAATCAAGCGATATGTGCTTGCATTCCAAATAAGGATTTTCCATACACATATATCTATTACACTATAAAGGCAAATGAAGAAGAACTAATAAATATGGCAGTTGGTTCAGCCCAGCAAAATATTAGTCAGGTATTAATTAAAGGACTTGACATTCCAGTTGATGAAACGAAAATTAAGCTATTTCACGAAGAGGTTGACCCTATGATGAAAAAGATAAAGTTAAATTATAAGCACATGAACAACCTAAAAAACATGCGTGATACCTTATTGCCAAAATTAATGAGTGGAGAGGTAACTGTAAATTAAAACCGAATTATGGGAGAAGAAATACAAATTCTTACATATAATCAGGTTCTTGAAGCAATTAAGAACCATATTAATCATCTGCTGATTGGCAACGGTTTTAATTATGGTCTTGGAATTAATACTGGTTATAAATCCATTTTCCAAAAAATGATTAAAAAAAACCGAAGTGTATATAGTGAAGCTATGCCTTTGGTGGAAAACTGTAATTTCGATTTGGAAACCTTTATTGGTAAGCTGGAAGAAGATATTGCCCCTGATAATTCCTTTCTTAAAAAATACATTAGAAATAAAATTAAAATCGATTTTATGCAGGCTGTGCATGAAATTGTAAAGGCTGAGATAAAAACAATTTATGCAGAAAAGAATGAAGGGATATTTCTATTACTCCAAAATTTCACCAATTATTTCTCTCTAAACTACGACTCATTTCTGTATGTACTTTTATTGAAATACAAACCAATTCAAAATGAACTAAATAATGGAATAGTATTTCAATCATCGCTTAAGTTCATTGAAGAAGACATGGATAAAAGACAAAATAGTATCTATCATGAGATTAAAGAAGCACGACTAAAAGGTGAACTTGAAATTAATGTTGGCGATGAAAGTAATTCTATAAAGAAATCATTTAGCATTTTAACAAGAACTCATTTTACCACAGAAGTAAAAGAATATTCAAAAACAAATAAAAAAGGCTGGAAAACAAAGGATATAGATAAAGTTGTAAAATCCATTTTTGAAGAAGAAGAAAGAAATAGATTGCTGAATAAGGTAGATGATGGGAGCAGACAACTTAACATTTTTGGCGATGAAAATGAATTTATTTTTGATACCAATAGTAAAACACAGAATTTGTTTTTTCTGCACGGTGCTTTTCACATTTACAAAGACGGAAAGAGTGTGAAAAAGATTACCCAACAATCTGATAAAGCACTTTATGAAAGATTAGAAGAAATACTAAATAATGAGGAACAAGATGTTGTTTGTGTTTTTCAACAAGATGACAAAATTGATGCAATAAACCATAATGATTACCTATTAAATTGTTATGAAAAACTATCAGGTTTATCAGGTAATATGGTGATAATTGGTAGTTCGTTGGCAGATAATGATAACCATGTATTTGAGCAGATTAATAATTCAAATATTGATGCGGTGTACATTTCAATCTTACCTAAAGAAATTGAAAAATTGTCAGAATTAGCAAAATCAAAATTTCCATCTAAAGAAATTTATTTTTTTGATGCTGAAAGTATTTCCTACGAGTTACCTGATATAAAAATTGGTATCGATGAATAAATAATTAAAGCCATAAAAACAAGAGCTATGCAGCAATATTCTGTTACACAAGAACAAGATTTTTTATTGGGGCGTGAATGCGCTTTAGCTGCTATGTCTATCGGTCAGGGGTTAACTTTAATACGAAAGTACGACTATGTAAAACATGCTTACGGTACACAGGCTTTTTTTATGTTAACCATAGGAATTGAAAGGCTATTAAAAGTAATTATAATATACAATCACAGGCGCTTAAACAATAATTCCTTCCCTAATAATGCAGAGTTAAAAAGTGCAGGACATAAAATTGACACTCTTTATAAAAAAGCAAAACAAATAGCCGATGATATTGGAAAACCAGAACTATACAAACCAATAGATGATGACCCAATATTTAGTTTAATTATCAAATTCTTAACTGAATTTGCACATAATGCTCGCTACTATAATCTTGACTCGTTAACAGGTCATCCTAACTCAACAGATGAACCATTAAGGGCATGGAATAAAAAGATTAATAAAATAATTGTTGAACGTCATTACAGGCATAACAAAGAAAAGGAAGAAGCGATTATTAATTTATCCAATGCAGTGGGCAGCCATTTTATGGTTTCTTTCGATAATGAGGATGGAAATAAAGTTGACAATATAAAGGATTTTTACTTACAGGGAATGACTGTTGATGTGAAACAAAAATATTCAATGTTTTATATTTATTGTTTGGTTCGTTTCTTCAGCAATCTTCTTTGGAATCTGGATAAAGCATTTTATCCTGTGGTAAGTGAATATTTTAGCAAGTTTCGGATTTCAGACGATGCTTATGTAAAAAGTCGAAAAACATGGAATCCTTATGAAAAGTAATAATTGATATGACCCGTTTAACCGAAAATACAATAGAAGAATTCTCAATTGAATTACTGGAAAGTTTGGGCTATGAATATGTTTATGCCCCAAACATAGCCCCCGACGGGGATTCACCTGAAAGGAAAACTTACGAGGATATTATTTTATTGGAACGGTTACAAAATGCAGTTCGAAGGATTAATCCAACCATTTCAGCCGATGCACAAAACGAAGCCATTAAAGAATTACTTCGTATCAATTCACCCGAATTATTAACCAACAACGAGAGCTTTCACCGTTTACTTACCGAAGGGATTAATATTACCTATCAGGACAAAGGCAACGAACGTGGAGATTTGGTTTGGCTTATCGACTTTGAAAATCCTAAAAACAACGAATTTCTGGTTGCCAACCAGTTTACGGTAATCGAAAACGGCAACAACAAACGCCCCGATGTCATTCTGTTTGTCAATGGCATTCCTTTAGTAGTTATCGAATTAAAAAATGCAGCCGACGAAAACGCCACCGTTAAATCAGCATTTCGTCAGATTGAAACTTATAAATCAGTTATTCCAAGCCTGTTCACTTACAATGGATTTGTAATCATTTCCGATGGATTGGAAGCCAAAGCAGGAACTATCTCAGCAGGTTTCAGTCGCTTTATGGCTTGGAAATCCGAAGATGGAAAAACCGAGGCATCAAACCTTCAAAGCCAGATGCAGACCCTTATTAACGGGATGCTCAATAAAGAAACCCTGCTCGATTTAATCCGTCATTTTACTGTTTTTGAAAAGACTAAGAAAGTTGAGCTTGCGAAATCCCGAGACGAAGGAATCGGGAAGGATGCGAAAACAGGAATCACAACCATAACCACAGTAAAAAAGTTGGCTGCTTATCATCAGTATTATGCAGTAAACAGGGCTGTTGAATCAACATTAAGGGCGACAGGTTTTAATACGCAATACAATGTATTAACCGAAGGTGATATTGTGGCAGAACGCCCCGAAAGTTATGGTGTGCCAAGTGCATTAAATCAACCTGTGGGCGACCGTAAAGGTGGTGTAGTTTGGCATACACAGGGTAGCGGCAAATCCTTATCAATGGTTTTCTTTACGGGTAAAATCGTGTTGGCGCTCGATAATCCAACCGTAGTTGTTATTACCGACCGCAACGATTTAGACGACCAGCTGTTTGATACTTTCGCTGCATCTACACAATTATTGCGTCAGGAACCAAAACAGGTTGAAGACCGTCAAAACTTAAAAGAACTATTAAAAGTGGCTTCGGGTGGTGTGGTTTTTACCACCATTCAAAAATTCCAACCCGAAGAGGGCAATGTGTACGAAACGCTATCACAACGTGAAAATATTGTGGTAATTGCCGATGAAGCCCACCGCACCCAATACGGTTTTAAAGCAAAAACTACAGACGATAAAGACGACCAAGGCAACATCATTGGTAAAAAAGTAGTCTATGGTTTTGCCAAATACATGCGCGATGCTTTACCCAATGCCACCTATTTAGGCTTTACAGGAACACCTATCGAAAGCACCGATGTAAACACCCCTGCCGTTTTCGGAAATTATATTGATGTTTACGACATAGCACAAGCTGTTGAAGATGGGGCAACCGTTCGTATTTTTTATGAAAGCCGCTTGGCAAAGGTCAATTTAAGCGAAGAGGGTAAACAATTGGTTGATGAGCTGGACGAAGAGCTTAAAGAAGACGATTTAACCGATACCCAGAAAGCCAAAGCCAAATGGACACAGTTAGAAGCCTTGGTTGGTAGTGAAAATCGCATTAACACCATTGCCAAAGATATTGTCGCCCATTTCGAACAACGACAGGAAGTTTTCGAGGGCAAGGGAATGATTGTTACCATGAGTCGCCGCATTGCTGCCGAGCTATACGAAGCCATTATCAAATTAAAACCTGATTGGCATTCTGATGATATGGACAAAGGCGTAATTAAAGTGGTAATGACTTCTGCATCTTCCGATGGGGCCAAAATAGCCAAACACCATACCACCAAGCAACAGCGTAAAGCCCTTGCCGACCGCATGAAAGACACCGATGATGAGCTAAAATTGGTAATCGTTCGTGATATGTGGCTTACGGGTTTCGATGCGCCAAGTATGCACACTTTGTATATCGACAAACCCATGAAAGGGCATAACCTCATGCAAGCCATTGCAAGGGTTAACCGTGTGTATAAAGATAAACCAGGCGGATTAGTGGTTGATTATTTGGGCATCGCTTCCGACCTTAAAAAAGCACTTTCTTTTTATTCCGATGCTGGCGGTAAAGGCGACCCGACCATTGCTCAGGAACAAGCCGTTCAGCTAATGTTGGAAAAACTCGAAGTCGTTTCCAATATGTATCACGGCTTTAATTACGAAGATTATTTCGAAGCCGAGACTTCCAAAAAGTTGGCTATGATACTGGCAGCCGAAGAACATATCCTCAATTTGGAAGATGGCAAAAAGCGTTACATCAATGAAGTAACAGCACTTTCAAAATCCTTCGCAATCGCTATTCCCCATGAGCAGGCAATGGATGTAAAAGAAGAAGTGGCGTTTTTCCAAGCAGTAAAAGCACGTCTGGCAAAATTCGACGGTACAGGTTTGGGTAAAACCGATGAAGAAATTGAAACTACCATCCGTCAGGTTATTGATAAAGCCTTGGTTTCCGAACAGGTTATTGATGTTTTCGATGCCGCAGGGATTAAAAAGCCCGATATTTCTATTCTATCTGAAGAATTCCTGTTGGAATTAAAAGGAATGGAACACAAAAATGTAGCTCTCGAAGTTTTGAAAAAGCTACTGAACGATGAAATAAAAACACGCTCGAAAAAGAATCTGGTAAAAAGCAAGTCATTAATGGAGATGCTCGAAAACTCCATTAAGAAATACCATAATAAAATCCTTACCGCCGCTGAAGTAATGGACGAACTCATTAAATTGAGTAAAGAAATCGTTGACATGGACAGCGAAGCAAAACACATGGGATTAAGCGATTTTGAATATGCCTTTTACACCGCAGTAGCCGATAACGAAAGCGCACGGGAGCTAATGGGTAAAGACAAACTGAGAGAATTGGCGGTTATCATTACAGAGCGTGTAAAACAAAATGCCTCAATCGACTGGACAATTAAAGAAAGCGTAAGGGCAAAACTCAAAGTAATAATCAAGCGCACATTAAGGCAATACGGTTATCCACCCGACATGCAGAAACTCGCAACCGAAACTGTATTAAAACAGGCGGAAATGATTGCAAATGAATTATCATCACATTAGTATTAAGTAACAGGTATAATAATTTTACAGATTAATCGTTAAAAAAATCAAAGGTAATTAGCGTTATAGGCACATTAAACCTCAAGGAACGGGAAAACGGCAATAAGGAATATTAGAGAAGCCATTGCAAACTGATTTAATCTGCCAAGTTGTCTAACCTACCAGCTTAGGAGCCGATTTCACCAGTTAAGGAGCGCAATCCAACTGCCAAGGAGTCCGATTTACCGTTTAAGGAGTATATTTTACCATTCAAGGAGTGCAACCAACGGGCTAAGGAATGTATCTTACCGTTTAAGGAGCAGATTTTACCGATTTAGGAACATATTTCACTTAATCTAAGTTACACCCAAACACTAAAAGACTAAAAACCAACGTTAGTAAATATTTATTAACCGTTTTTTAAAATCAAAATTTTATTAACTAAAACCCAAAATCATGTCATCAAACCTATTAACATCAGAATCTAAGTTTTTAGAACGTTCTCGCATTGCATTAACCAATGCCCAAACCCATCCAGAAATTCAACCAGCCCTTGAAGCCTATGGGATGGATGCTGCAAAAATAGCCGAAGGCTTGGGAGTATATAACAATGCCAAAGAAGTATGGGAACGCAATAAAACCGAAGATGCTGAAAGCAAAATTGCATCCAACAGCTACAAAGCGAGCTACAACCAATTACAGGCTTTATTTAAACGTCACCGCGACCAGGTGCTCATTTTCTTCAAAAAGAATCCCGATGTGCTGAGTAGTTTAGGCGTAAAGGGTCGTTTCCCTGCTAAGTACAATGAGTTTTTCGATAAGGTAAAAATGTTTTATGGTACAATTCAGAAAAACGCCACCATACAAACTGAAATGGATAAGATTAAAATCACTTCGGATGTTGTGACAGATTGCTTATCCAAGCTCGATACGCTTTTAGCCGAAAGGGCTAACTATGATAAAGAATTGGGAGAGTCGCAAGACGTAACAAAATCTAAAAATGCGGCTTTATTAGCACTAAAAGAGTGGATGGATGATTTTGATGCCATTGCAAAAGTTGCATTGTACGACCAACCACAGCTATTAGAAGTACTCGGGATATTTGTACGCAGCTAAGCCCACCCCACTTGCAAGCACTTTGGCAAGTCGCACTAGCCTTGGCACAGCCAAAACTTGCCAAAGAGCTTCCAAGCCCAGCCCAGCTAACCGCCTTTTAGGGCGGTTTAAGTATTTGCCCACGCACAAAAACAAAATTAGGGCCGTCATGTCATCGGGTCGAAAGATACGGCATTCCAAACGCCACCTTTCACCCTGTGGACATGAAACACCAGCATACAACATGGGGTGTAGCTAATGGGGGGATATAAAAGTACACGCAAAGGGTACACCCGCACCGTTTCGTTTTCGTCACGGGACGAAAACGCAGGCTACGCACTCCCCCACTAGCCACAACCCCCAACCGTTAGCCAAAATTTTAAAAATCACACAAATGCCAATATTTATTGAGAAGAATGGACAGCTAAAGAAATTGAAGTCTTTTGCAGTCGATAAAGAGAAAAAACTACAAGTGCTTGTTGAGAAAAATTTATTAGAAGTACTTGAAATGCATTTTCTTGAAACTGAATACACCACAACATTCGGTGGTAGAATTGATACACTTGCAGTTGACCCAAATGGTGCTCCAGTGATTATTGAATACAAGCGAAGAAGTAATGACAATGTAATTAATCAAGCATTATCATATCTTAAATGGCTTCAAGCTCAAAAGATTGAATTCTTTGAAATGCTAGTTCTTAAAAAATTAGGTTCGGAGATTTCAAAAAAAATGACTATAGATTGGAATAATCCAAGGGTTATTTGTATTGCAGAATCATATAGCAAATTCGACATTGATACTGTTGAAATAATACCGATAAGAATTGAGCTAATGAAATATAGATATTATGAAAATGATATTTTCAGTCTTGAGCCTTTGAATACATCAGAACAGAAATCATCAACAAAGACAATAATTGATAATCCTCAAAAATCGGCAATAGACTATACAGTTGAAAATCTTATGCAGAAATCATCAGAAAAAATAAATGAAATATTTAATGAACTTAGAGAAAGAATATTTAAAATTGATGAGAACATAAAAGAAAAAGCGACTTCTCTATATATTGGTTACAGAGTGACAAAAAATTTTGCGGAAATACATATTGGGAAAAATCAATTAAAACTGTACTTAAGACCAATTGAATATATTGACCCTGAAAATAGAATTGAGAAAATCCCTGATGGATATAATTGGACACTAAACCAAAGAATTTATATTAAAGAAAAAAAAGAATTGGATTATGTATTTAGTTTAATAGAACAGTCATATCAAGACGTTCTATAAAAAAAACTTTGGCTAACAAGGGGTGTAAGCAATGTGGGGGATGCGATGACATCGAGTCGGCAGAACCCGCATTGGGGCGGCACTAACGGCGGATGACGACGCTGCGCCACGCCATCCCCCACTGCTCACAACCCCCAACCGTTGTAGCACATTATGAACGACGGCCGGAATATAAATTAAAGAAGAATATCACCTCACATATTAACCAATGAAAACCTATGAAAATCAAATTTATTTTACTGCAAATTTTAGTATTTAGCTGTTTAAGCTCTTTTTCTCAATCGTCAAGTAACGAATTGAAAGTTCAGGGAGAATCACACTTTTCTGTTACTCCAGAAGAAATGATAGTATATATTGATGTAGAAACAAAAGATTCAATATACTCAATATGCTCAGAAGAGTTGTTGAAAAGATACAATCATCTAATTGAAATTTTAACAACTGGTGGAATTGAAAAGGAAATTATCAAAACGAGGGATTTTAAAATTAAGGAAAACTACGATTGGGAAAAAGGAGTTAGAATCCCTAGAGGATTCATCGGGTCAATAAATGTAATACTAACCTTAAAATACTCGCCAGAAAAACTTAATAGCATTATTGGCACATTAAAAAACAATGACAAAAAATTTACTTACACTATAAGTTTTCAATTATCTGAAAAGCAAAAGAATGAACTTTTAGAAAATTCAATAAAATTTGCAGTAGAAGACGCTACGTTGAAAGCAAAATTCATATCAGAATCTCTGAATTTAAAACTCGTAGGAGTTAAAGAAATTAATTTTGGTTATGTTCCACCCAGAGAAGACATTTTTGCAGGTGGAGGTATGTTTCATAGTTATTTTATTGAAGATAAGGCGAGTGATGGAATTGTGTTGAACCCACAAAAAATTGAAATAAGAAATAGCATTGGTATAATTTGGGAAGTAAAATAATAACGTGCTACAACAAGGGGTGTAAGCAATGTGGGGGATGTGACGACTTCGAGTCAACAGAACCCGCTCGGGGGCGCCCCTAACGGCGGATGTCGACGCTGCGCCACGCCATCCCCCACTGCTCACAACCCCCAGCCGTTACAGGCAAGCTCTGACAAAAAAATCGGAGCCGTTCTCAAAAATTCGTATCTTTGAAAAAAAGAAGAGGATGCAGCAGCTTATAGAGAAACGGAAGAAGGACTTGATTGCATTAT